>MDSV01237215.1_pt1 | contig 18950 bp, 22 predicted proteins | sample 810851 | NCBI WGS metagenome assembly MDSV01 (sample SAMN05326640, study PRJNA326480) | marine metagenome | isolation source: seawater | place: Atlantic Ocean: North East | collected 2012 | reverse complement strand
TTGTAATAATGAACATTTTGGAAGAGCAGAAAATATACTTGCTCCTGGTGTTGGAAAAAATATGGGTGATGGATGGGAAACTAGAAGAAGTAGAGGAAAAAATTTCGACTGGATAATAATAAAGTGCTCATCACCAGGGAAAATTAATAAAGTTCAATTAGATACACATCATTTTAAAGGAAATTATCCAGACAAGTGCTCTGTGCAAGCAGCTTATATTCCTAATAAAATTTCAGAAAAAAACATTGTTAACAAATCAAAAAAATGGGCCTATCTTCTTAACAAAATTAAACTTTATGCACATAAAAAACATAACTTTAATAATAGAATAATGAAAAACAAAAAAATAAATTATATTAGAATTAATATTTTCCCCGATGGTGGGATTTCTAGAATAAGAGCCTTTGGAAAGGTTATATTATGAAGATAATTATTAAACCAATAAAAATAAAAAAAAAAAATTTTAGCAAATACGGAGAAATAATTGATACCAAATCAAAAAAACCACTTAATATAAATAATGGTTACGCCAAAAGATTTGATAATTTGGGGGCAATCAACACATTAAGCAAGAAAGGAAAGACTATTGTAAGTATCTTTTCAGCCAAAAAACGAAATTTTCCTATGAAAGTCGATATGATGGAAAAACATCCTCTGGGCAGCCAAGCTTTTATTCCTATGAAAGAGACATCTTTTTTCGTTTTCGTTGCACCCAGAGGTGACAGACCAAATATTAAAAAAATAAAGTCTTTTTTAGTACCAAAACAAACTGGAATTAATTTAAAACCAGGTATTTGGCATTTTCCACTTATATCAACAAAAAATATGAATTTTTTAGTTATAGACAGGAAAGGGAAAGGAAATAATTTAATAATTCATAAATTTAAAAAAGAAAAAATATATTTAAAAAAATGAATAAAAAATACCCAAGAAATATGGTGGGCTACGGCTCAAAAAAAATTAATGTAAAATGGCCAAATAATTCTAAAATTGCCCTTCAATTTGTCCTGAATTATGAGGAAGGAGCGGAAAATTCAATTTTACATGGTGACAAAACTTCAGAAATATTTCTTTCTGAAATTATTGGTGCGCAGCCAATTAAAGGACGTAATATGAACATGGAGTCTATTTATGAGTATGGATCAAGAAGAGGATTTTGGAGAATTCATGAACTTTTTAAAAGAAAAAAAATTCCATTAACTATATTTGGAGTTGGAATGGCTTTGGAAAGAAATAATGAAATATGTGATGCAATAAAAAAATCTGATTATGAAATTGCCTCTCACGGTTGGAGATGGATAGATTACCAAAATATATCAAAGAAAAATGAAAAAAAAGATATGAATAAAGCAATTAAATCAATTGAAAAAATTTTTGGGGAAAGACCCTCGGGATGGTACACAGGACGTTGTAGTCCAAATACACTTGACCTCGTAATTGAAGAAGGTGGCTTTTCATATTGCAGTGATACATATAGTGATGATCTTCCTTATTGGGAAACCAAAGGCAATAAAAAACAATTAATGATACCATATACATTGGATAATAATGATATGAGATTTGCCACCAATCAAGGATTTAATAGCGGTGATCAGTTTTATAATTATTTAAAAGATAGTTTTGATGCACTATACGAAGAAGGAGAAAGTTCCCCTAAGATGATGTCCGTAGGATTGCACTGTAGATTAATTGGAAGGCCTGGTAGAATTCAGTCGTTAAAAAAATTTTTAGAATATGTATTAAAATTTGATAAAGTTTGGATATGCAAAAGAATTGATATAGCAAAACATTGGATAGAAAATTATAGCTAAATCTATTTACTCGTTGACACTGGTAGACACGTAATATGATACTGCATTAATTTCTCCTTCTGATAACTCACCAATATAAGCTGGCATAACTCCAATGCCATTTGTTACAGCATTTATAACTCTAAGAATATCTGGTCTAATATCATTTAAGTTAGGACCTATATTGCCATTAGATCCAGCATCAGAAAGGATATGACAAGTTCCACAATTTCCTTTTTCTAAAAATATTTTCTTTCCTAAATCAAATTTTTCATCAGCAAATGCTTTTAAATTGAAAACAAAAAATAATATTATTAATAAACCTCTAATTTTCATAATTTTTTTAAAATAATTTTTGTTTAATAATTCTTAATATAGTATGACTTTTAAATAAACATAATTTATGAAAATTTTCGATTGTTTTATGTATTTTGACGAAGATATAGTCTTAGACTTAAGGCTTAATACGCTCGATAAGTATGTAGATTTTTTTGTTATTGTTGAGTCTAATTTCACTCATAAAGGAGATAAAAGAGAACTCAAATTTGATATAAAAAAATTTAATAAGTTTGAGAAAAAAATTATCTACTTAGTTTATGATGTAGAACCAGAAGGAATTGAACTGGTGAATAATGAAGATGACGAAGGAACAAAATCAAGAAAATATATTCTTAATGCCGCAAAAAGAGAGAATGGTCAAAGAAATTATATTGCTAATGGAATAAAAAATGCCTCTCCAGATGATTTCATAATGATTTCAGATGTTGATGAAATTCCCAATCTTTCAAATTTTAATTTTAAAGAAATTGAAAACAAAATAGTCCTATTTAAGCAGCATATGTTTTATTACAAATTTAACTTGAAAATTCCTAATTTGCTTTGGACTGGAACAAAAGGATGTCTAAAGAAAAATTTATTAAATCCTCAATGGATCAGAAATGTTAAGGATCGAAAATATCCTATCTATAGAATAGATACTTTTTTTTCAAAAAAAAAATACATAAATGTAAAAATTATAGATAATGGAGGTTGGCATTTTTCGAACATTAAAACTGCTGAAGAAATTGAGTATAAGCTTAAATCTTATCTTCATCATAGAGAATTTGACCTCGAGCCTCTATCAACTGAAGGTATAAAAAAAATTATGAACAATAAACAAGCTATATATGATTTAAGGGTTGATCAAACTGTAAATAAAATTGGAACAGGAAGTAAATTAGAAAGATTTGAACTTGAGAACCTGCCTAGTTATATTTTAGAAAACAAAAAAAATTATGAAAATTGGTTAGATTAATATGAAAGCATATTGGATAGCAGTATACAAAGACTCAAGTTATCTAGAAAATTTAAAAAACTATGTTGAAAAAGCTAATCCAGCATTTAAAAAATTCAACGGCAAAATACTTGTAAGAGGTGGAAAAACTGAAACCTTTGAAGGTAATCCTTCTCCTCGTACTGTAATCATAGAATTTCCTAATTTAAATGAAGCTTTAAAATGTTATAATTCAGCTGAATACCAAGGTGCCAAAGAAATTGCTAAACAAACATTCAAGAGGCATGTTCAAATAGTTGAGGGTGTTTAATACTCAACGTCAACTGGGTCAATACTTTTCCACATATACCATGTGAATATTGTTCTATATCCGTAATGAAGTTTAGAAATTTTATTTAAAAACTTTTGACTGGGTGGATAAGATACTTTGTAATTTTTTGATATTGCTCTAATCAAACCTATGTCTTTAATAGGAAAAATGTCTGGCCTATTTAAATTAAAAATTAAAAACATTTGTGCGCTCCAAACGCCCAATCCTTTTAATTGAGTGATATAATTTATTGCTTCCTCATCCTCAATTTTTTTTAAATACGAAATATTAAAAGAATTATTTTTAAAAGCCTTGGCGATATTTTTTAAATATGATATTTTTTGACGAGACAAACCAGCACTTTTTAAACTCCTTGCACTGACTTTAACAACTACTCTCGGTATAATTCTGTTTTTGCATTTTTTTTCAAATTTATACCAAATTGAGTCTGCAGCTTTTATTGATATCTGTTGGCCCACTATTGTTCTACATAATGAATTAAAAGGATCATTTCTACTTCTTAAACAACCTTTGTTGTGTTGTTTAATAATTTTTCTCAATACAGGATCTTTTTTTGAAATTATTTTTTTACCTTTCGTCCAATAATTTGGGCACTTATTCATGTCTTGTAATTGAAACTTGTTTCTTGTGATAAATTTCTCTTCTAAATATAATTGCTGAAGAAATAATAACTAAAAGAGAACCAATTAAAGTTTTATAAGTTGGGACCTCTGCCCAAAAAATATATCCAAAAATAATTGCAAAAACCAAAGCTAGATATTTTAAAGGTGTAACTAAAGAAACATCAGATAGTTTATATGATTGGGTAAGCCATAAATTAGCTAAACCTCCTAAAATTCCCAAAAGCGACAATAAAAATAAATCTGTTAAAGAGGGCAATATCCATTCGTGAATAGTAAAAAAGCTAATTACCATAATTGATAAAGAAAAATATAAACTTATTAGCCAAACAGGTTCTGATGCAGATAATTTTTTTATTGCTATAGCAACATAAGAAAGTCCTAAGCAAAAAATTATAGGATAAATGTAATATAAATTCATAGAATTAAATCCAGGTTGTGAAATTATAACTATGCCGACAAATCCTACAAATACTGCTAACCATCTATATAAACCTACTTTTTCATTTAATAAAAAAATTGACATTATTGTAGTAAAGATTGGAGCAGCAAATGATATACTTACAACTGTTGCTAAAGGAAGTTTTCTTAAAGCTATAAAAATTGCAATTATTGCAATTAAGCCAGCGAAACATCTTTTAAAATGAAGAAAGGCCCTACTTGTTTTATAAAAGTCAAAATATCTATTTTTTGGAATTAAAAATAGCAGTGGAAAAATTCCACAAAATCCCCTAAAGAACAAAACTTCACCAACTGGATAATTTTCAGACCATTTGACTATCAAATCCATCACTGAAAATGCACATACCGAAAGAAACATGTACAAAAAGCCTAATTGATTTTTGGATAGCATATTAATATCTTTAGATTAAATAAATTATTAATCAATGGAAATAGCAATTTTAGGATTGGGTTGTTTTTGGGGACCAGAAGTAGAGTTTAGTAAATTAACAGGCGTAACAAAAACTGAGGTTGGTTACTGTGGAGGAAATTTAAAACAAACATCCTATAGAGAAGTTTGTACAGGAAGTACCAATCATGCCGAAGTTGTTAAAATAGAATTTGATAATTCTAAAATTTCATATGAAGAAATTTTAAACTATTTTTTTCAAATTCATAATCCTACGACTTTAAACAAGCAAGGACCCGACGTTGGCACACAATATAGAAGTGAAATATTTTATAACAATTTAAATCAAAAAGATGTAGCCGAAAAAGTTATATCAAGATTAAATAAAAAATATAACGGTAAAATAGTGACTAAAATATCAGAAATAAAAAACTATTGTAAAGCTGAAGATTATCACCAAAAATATTTAGAAAAAAAATTGTAATGTCTATAGTTTCAACTCATTGGTTAGGTGATAACTTAAATAAAGTAAAGATAATAGACTGCTCGTGGCATCTACCAAATATGAATAGAAGCCCAAAAAAAGAATTTGAAAAAGAGCATATAGAAAATGCAATATTTTTTGATTTAGATGAAAACTCTAACAAAGATACTGACCTCCCACATATGATGCCAAGTAAGAATCTTTGGGAAAAAATTATTTCCTCTATGGGAATTTCAAATAAAGATCAAATTATAATTTATGATAACTCTGATCTCTACAGTTCTTGCAGATGTTGGTTTGCATTTATTTATTTTGGTCATAATCCTAGCTTGGTGCATGTTCTAGATGGAGGTTTTAAAAAATGGAAATTAGAAAAAAGAAAAATAACAAAAGAAAAATTTAATTACCCAAAAACTAACTATAAAGCATCTGAAAATTTAGATTTAATTAAAAATAAAAATCAAATTAATAAAAATATTTACAAAAAAAAATTTTTAGTTGTAGATGCTAGAAGCAAAGAAAGGTTTGAGGGCATTGAAGCAGAACCAAGAAAGGATGTGAAAAGTGGATCAATACCAAACTCATTATGCTTGCCTTTTAAAGATGTTATTAATGAAGATCATACATTTAAAAAACCTGATCAAATTTTATCAAAATTTAATGATCTCTTGGGATCAAATGACAATAAAGAAATTGTTTTTTCATGCGGCTCTGGTGTTACCGCGGCCGTTTTAGCGCTTGCTTATTCGCTAATAAATAATAAATATAAACCTTCCATTTACGATGGATCTTGGGCAGAATACGGAAAAATTTAAATTATGAAGCGTTCAACAAAAATTACATCTATAATAATAATTTTCTTTTTAATAATTACTGCAGTTATTGTTGGAAGAACAATGATTGGGAATCATTTTAAAAAGAAATTTAGCAAAAGACCTCTGCCTGGAATCATTGTAACGGAAGTAGTACAAAAGGAATTTTCTGAAAAAATAGAAAGTTATGGAACAGCAGTTTCAAGAAAAACTGAAACTTTTAGAATTCAAAAAACTAATCTAACTACCGATTTAAATCTAAAGGAATATGTTAATAAGGGCGACATAATAGTTAAATTAAAAGATGGCAATATCATTGCTCCATTTAATGGGGTGTTAGGATATAGAGGAATCACTGAAGATATCCTTGGATCAGACAATTCAATCATTATAACTTTAGACGATAGCTCTATAATAATTTCAGATATAAAAATACCAGAGACATTTGCACCTTTCATAAAAAAAGGTTTGCCTGTAGAAGCAAAATTTTCTGGATATAAAAATAAAATATACCGTGGCAAAATTGATGGTGTTTCCAGCAGAATCAATGCTGAGACTAGAAGTCTTTTAACCAGAATTAAAATTAATAATGAAAACTTTGAGTTAATACCAGGTTCTCTCTTGGAGGTTACTGTAAATTACAATAAGAGAAAATCTATAAGTGTACCGGACACTAGCATACTTTTAGAAGGAAATAAGGCTTATGTTTATTCTATTTCAAAAGATGATACCGCAAATAGAACTGAAATTAAAATTGGTTTAAGAAATAATGGAAATGTAGAAGTTCTTTCTGGACTTAATGTTGGAGACATAATAGTCGCTGAAGGTCTAAAAAAAGTAAGACCTAGAGGTAAAATTAAACCTATAAAAAAGTAAGATATGTATATAACTGATGTAAGTATTAGAAGACCAGTTGTTGCTTGGGTATTATCTCTTATTCTAATTGTTTTTGGAATATTTGTTTTCTCAAAGTTACCAGTAAGAGAACTACCTTCGGGTCTTCAGCCACCAGTAGTTCAAGTAAAAGTAGATTATAAATCAGCATCAGCTCCAATCGTTGATGAAGAAGTTACTCAAGTTATTGAAGAAGTAATAGGAGGCGCTGAAGGGATTAAAAATATTGATGCAAAATCAGAAAATGGAAAGAGTACTATCAATATAGAATTTGACACAGAAATAGATCTAGATAATGCTGCAAATGATATAAGGGAGAGAGTTGCAAGAGTTGTGGATAGATTGCCATCTGAGTCAAATCCTCCTCAAATTTTAAAACAAGCTGCAGGTTTTACTACAACTATGTGGTTAGCTTTATCATCATCTACTTGGACTGATTTGGAACTTGGAGATTTTGCTGAAAGATATCTTGTTGATCAATTTTCAAGCGTGAAGAATGTTGGGAGAATAAGAGTTGGTGGACTTAGAGAATTAAGTGTAAGAGTTTGGATAGATCCAATTAAACTGGCAGCAAACAATTTAACTATACAAGAAGTTGAAAAAGCTTTAAGAAATGAAAACATAAGTTTGCCAGCAGGAACTTTGGAATCCAACAATATTGATCTTACAATAAATCTAGATAAATCTTATGATAATTTAGATAAAATTAAGCAACTACCTATAAAAAAAGGTAAGAGTAATATTGTTAGGCTCGCAGATATATCAAATATTGAATTTGGCCCTGTCTCAGAAAAGGCTTTATTTAGAGCACAAAGCAAGGATGCTCTTAATCTTAAAACTGTAGGAATAGGAATATATGCACGTAGTGGTGCTTCTACTGTTGAGTTATCTAATGAAATAAAAAAGAAAATTGAAGAAGTTAAAAAAAATCTCCCTGAAGGTTTAAATCTAGAAATTGCATTTAATAGAGCAACATATATTGGATCAGCAATTAACGAGGTTTATAAAACATTGATAATTGCATTTATTTTAGTTGTTATAATTATTTATTTATTTTTAGGTAATCTTAAGGCTGTAATTGTTCCAGCAGTTGCTTTACCAGTCAGTTTAATTGCTACCTTTTTGGGTATTTATTTGTTTGGACTATCTATAAACATTTTTGTTCTTTTAAGCTTTATACTCGCCATAGGTATAATTACTGACGACTCCGTGATTATGACCGATGCTATTTATAGAAGAATTGAGAATGGAGAATCGTCTTTGGTTGCAGCTTACAAAGGATCAAAACAAATTACTTTTGCTATCATTGCAACTACATTAATTTTAGTTGCTGTGTTTTTACCTCTCATTTTTATCGAAGGCATAGCAGGAACTCTCTTCAGAGAAACAGCAATAGCATTATCTTTTGCTATTGTAGTCTCTTCCTTTGTTGCCCTAACTTTATCTCCTATGCTCGGAAGTAAGTTCTTAAATAAAAAAACAAAAACGAACTTTTTTGTTGTTAAATTTGATAAATTTTTCAAAGGATTTTCGGGATTTTATAATGAAACATTAAAATTTTGGTTGGGACGGAAAAAAACTGTAATAACTTTCATTTTAATAACAATAATTGGATCTGGATTGCTCTATCAATTTACTAAAAAAGAACTACTTCCCATGGAGGATAGAGGTGCTTATCTAGTCATAGGATTTACAGATGAAGGTAGTTCATTTCAGTATACTCAAAAGAGGGCTGAAGATATTGAAAATAGACTTATACCTCTTCTAAAATCTGAAGATAGTCCATATAACAGATTTTTAATGATTGTTCCGGGATTTGGAGGGGATAATAGTTTCTTGATTATAGCATTATTAGATCATTGGAAAAATAGAAAACAAAATTCACAAATAATAATGAGACAGGCAATCGGAAAAATTGTAACTGTTCCCCAAACTTTAGCTTTTCCAATTTCTCCGCAAACAATAAGAGTTTCAAATTATAATAAACCAGTACAAATGGTTATTTATGGAAATACGTATAAAGAATTAGAAGAAATACAATCAAAAGTAATTGGAAGTTTAAGACGAAATCAAAATTTAAGTAGAATAGAATCTGATTATACGAGAAATAAGCCTGAAATAAAACTTATGATAAATAATAATAAAGCAAAAGATCTTGGTATATCAACTCAGGCTATTGGTGAAACGCTTGAAACTTTATATGGAGGAAAAACTGTAACAAAATTTAACAAGTTAGGAAAAGAATATCCAATTATTTTACAACAATACTTAAAAGATAGAAGTGACAAAGAGAGCTTAAGTAAAATATTTGTAAGATCTGAAAAAAGTGGCAATTTGATTTCATTAGCCAATTTAGTTAATTTTAAAGAGGAAGGATCTGCAAGTAAATTATCAAGGTATAATAGACAAAGGGCCGTTACCATTTCTGCGAATATTAGTGAAGGATATACTTTGTCTGAAGCGATTAAATATTTGGAACAAACTATGTCACAAATCGCTCCTGAAAATCAAATAACATGGAAAGGAAAATCTGAAGAATTAAAAGAAACAAGCAATGAATTATACGTTATATTTGGTTTAGCATTATTAACTGCTTATCTTGTAATGGCTGCAACCTTTAATTCTTTTGTTCATCCATTTATAATTGTACTAACAGTGCCCTTGGCAGTCTTTGGTGGCTTAGTATTTATTTTATTTTTAAATTCTTCAATAAATATATTTTCACAAATAGCTCTTGTTATTCTTATCGGAATTTCAACAAAAAATAGTATTTTAATAGTAGATTATGCAAACCAACTAAGAACAACTGGAAAAAATATTGAAAGTGCCGTCAGAGAAGCTTGTGATTTAAGATTTAGGCCTATTATTATGACATCTTTGAGTACAATGATTGCCATGATGCCACTTGTAGTGGGGAATATAGGTCCTGGAGCTGGCGAAGGATCTAGACTTGCTGTCGGTGCAACAATACTTGGTGGAATGCTTATTTCTACATTTTTTACTTTATATGTTACTCCAACAATGTATTTAACATTAGCAAAAAATACTAAAAGAATTGATGCTGTAGATATTGAATTAAAAAAAGAGCTTCGTTAAAAAATAATATATTTTTTTGTTGTTAGTGAATTACTACAATTCTGCAATTGTTTTTTATATTTATTTGAATGATTTTGTACTTTTTTAGCTAATAAAATTACTTTCTGATTTTTTTTATAGTTTTTATAATTACCCCAGCCTTCATGATAAGCAATATATTGTCTGAAAGCGTCTTTTTTTGAAATCTTTAATATCTTTTCAGTTTTATTGGTATACCAACCTATAAAATCTACACTGTCTTTAAATCTTGTTCTCGTTGCAAGTTTATTTCCAGTTTCATTTTTGTATTGTTTCCAGGTTCCTTTCACAGCCTGTGAGTACCCAAATGAACTTGATGGTCTTTTATAAGGTATTACTTTAAAAATTTTTTGTCTTTCTGGTTTTGCCAACCAATCAAAATCGGACTCCATTTTTATAATGGCTAATTGAATATGTATTGGTGTACCCCATTTTTTTTCAGTTTTTTTGGCATGTTTATACCAGAGATATCTTTCAGAAAATATTGAACATCCATCAGCTGTATTTTTGGGAATAGAAGAACATGCTGAAATTAAAAAAAATAAAATAATTATTAATAAATTTTTATTTAGAATCACTTATTAAATTATAGTTTATTTATTTTTTTTTCTCCATTCTTCTGGCATTTCAAATGTTCCTGCCCATAAACCATTACTTATACTTTTTGCTGATTCTTGCGCATTTAAATATTTTTTTGAGTATCTAAGATAAGCAACTGCATAGCCTAAATATACCATTGTCTCATTAACATTAGTTTTGCTATTTTCTCCAAGAAAACATTCACCTAAAATTCTATTATATTTATCGCGCTCAGAATAATAACAATAGATATATTTTTTATTTGATTTATTAATAATGGTTTCTAAACATTTTTTTGCTTCAATGCCGCATGGATATGGGATTCCACTTTTATCATAACATATCTGTTTAAGCTCTGGTGAGTCTATACCAAATAATCTTATTTTTTGTTTTCCAATTTTAATTGAGTCACCATCAGTGATAATAACTTTTTTTACATCAGAACTAATAAATTTAATTTCACTAACAGCAAAATTACAAAAAAATAAAAATAAAAAAATTGTATATTTAAATAAATTCAGATTTAGCTTTTTCGTTAAGCTCATCCATTTTCTTTCTTATATCTTCATCTGGTATATTATGATCTTTTAAATCTTCTTTTACTTTTCTAAAAACATCTTCATCTCCAGCTTCAGCAAAATCTGCCTTGATGACAGATTGGATATATTCTTTTTCTTGATCTGAATTATATCCTAAAATTTGAGATGCCCATTGACCAAGATATTTATTTTTACGAGCGTTTACCTTAAATTGAAGCTCTTCATCGTGAGCGAATTTTTTTTCAAAGCTTTTTGCTCTTTCATCAAAACTACTCATTTTTTTTCCAATAATTAAATATAAAAACAATTAATATAGATACTAAAACTCCTACTACATTACCAAATAAATCTTGAAATTGAAATGATCTGTTTGGTATCACTAGGTGAAATAATTCTAGAATGAAGGAAATAGAAAATAAATATAAAATTAATGTTTTATTAAATTTTGGATAACTCAACATTCCCAATATTGATAATAATACAAAAGCATAAATGTGATTTGAGGAAAGTGAGATTATGTTTAAATCAGAGGTTAATTGTGGTTGCCTTGAAATATCTCCAAATAATAAAAAACCTAATATACTTCCAGGATAAATGTATAAAATTACAAATATAACGTTTAATATGTGAAATATTAATTTTATCATTTAATAAATTATCTTATAAATAAAATTTAAATATGAGTCATTTAATTTTAGTAAGGCATGGCCAAAGTGTTTGGAATTTGGAGAAAAAATTTACAGGATGGGTTGATGTTGAATTAACGCCACAAGGTAAATTGGAGGCATGCAAAGCTGGTGAATTAATTAAAGAACTTAAAATGCCATTTGGTCATTTTTATTCATCTTACCAAAAAAGAGCAGTGGAAACATTAAATTTAATACTAAACACTATAAGAATTAAACAAGAAAAAATTGTTAAGGCTTGGGAATTAAATGAGAGGCACTATGGATCACTTACAGGATTAAATAAAGATGAAATGACAAAAATTTATGGAGAAAAAAAAATTTTAGATTTTCGAAGATCTTGGGATAAAAATCCTGAACCTTTAAACAAAAATAATCCATATCATCCAATAAATATTGAGATTTATAATGATATTCCAAAAGATAAAATTCCAGATACTGAATCACTTAAAGATACATATGAAAGAGTAATTCCATATTTTGAAAAGAATATTTTTAATAAATTAAATGAAAATGTATTGATTGCTGCTCATGGAAATTCAATTAGAGCTTTATGTAAATATTTGTTTAAATTAGACAATGAAGTAATTTCAAAGCTTGAAATTCCAACAGGAAATCCTCTTTTATTGAAATTTAATGAGAATAAATTAATTGAAGATGCAAGATACTTGGACAAGAGTAGAGCAAAAGATTTATTAGTTTTTGATTAATTTATTATATATTTCTGTATCAGTTAGATGGATAAATTTTTCTTTAGTTTCAAAACCAAATAATTTACCTAAATTTATTTGATTATCCCAAATTTTATTTATAGAAAATATTTTTTCACTTATGTCATTAAACAGACTTTTATTAATTATCTGAAAACCTGTATATATAAATCCATTATCTTTTTTTCTCATTAATTGATTGTCATTTAGATCGAAATCTCCTTTGAATCTACCATCAAAACTTTTTGATTTTTTGACAACCATTAGCAAATTGTACATTTTTTTATTTATATACAATTCAACCATATTATTAATTGTTTCTATGTAATTGTAATTCCATAAAGTATCAGGATTTAAAATTAAAAAATCATTTTCTTTAGAAGAATTCATTAAATTTAAAATTCCTCCACCAGTATCTAATATTTGATTTCCATCTGATATAATTTGAATTTTATTTTTTAAATGATGTGAATTGACAAAATTATTAATTTGTTCTCCTAAATGAAAAGTATTGATCTTGATACTTTCTATCCCTAATTTTTGTAATAAATTTAAAGTGTTTTCTAATAAAGTTAGATTATTTATCTTAATTAGTGGTTTTGGAGTTTTAAGAGTTATTGGATTTAATCTTTTTCCAAAACCAGCACACAAAACTAATGCAGTTTTTATTTTCATTTTCTTTTCCTCATTTTAATTGAAAAATATTTATCTAAAACATATTTCAATTCTTTAAAAATTGGATTGTTATTTATTCTATATTCAATTAGTTTCCAGGCGTGAGGAATGAGTTTTAAATATTGATTTTTATTATCCCTCATTGATAATCTAGTAAAAATTCCAATAATTTTCAGATTTCTTAGTACTGATAGTATTTCAAAGTCATTTATAAATTTTTTTTTGTTAACCGATTTGTTGATTTGCAAAAATTTATTTAAAATTAATTTTTTGCTATTTGTAGTTGTTTTAAATCTTACATCATCAATTAAAGATGCAAGGTCATATGCAACATTCCCATAAACTGCATCTTGATTATCAATTAAATAAATATTTTTTTTATGAAGCATCATATTTGAAATGTGAAAATCCCTATGTACAAAAACATTTTTTTTACATTTTAACTTTTTAATTAATTCAAAAATGATAATTGTTAGTTTTTTATTTAATTTTTGTCTTCTATTTGAATTTATTGTTTTAGGAACATACCAATCTAAAAACAATTTTGATTCATTAAAAAGCATTTTGTTTGTATAAGTTGGAACTTTGTATTTATTTTTTCTAAAGGTGAGAATTTTTTTACTTTTAATTTTTTGCAATTTAATTAGTATAAATAAAACCTTAAAGTAATAATTTAATATACTTAATTTACTACCTTTAAGTTTTTTTAATATAGTATCATCCCCCAAATCCTCAATTTCAATTAATTTTTTTCTATAATTGTGACTAATTAATCTTGGAGCATTAATTTTATTTTTTATAAAAATTTTATTTATAGCATCGTAAATTAAAAGATTTTTTTTTTCTTCTTTTTCTGCAAATACTAATATAGTTTTTTTTTTGCCTTTATATCTGTAAAATTTTCTAAACGATGCATCTCCTGATAGTTTTGTTAAATTATTATTTAAATACATTTATTATTTCTTTTTTATAGTCACTTGAAATGACCAAGCTTCTTTTATTTAGGTTTTCCTCATAAATGAAATTCAATTCAATTCTATTCTTTGGCTTTACTTTAATGATTTCAGGCCACTCCACAAATATCAAAAATTCCTTACAATTTTCAAATAATCCAATATTTTTGAGCTCTTGTTCGTGCTTAACTCTAAATAAATCACAATGCATTATTTTGAGTTTTTTAATTTTGTATTCATTAACTATATTAAAAGTTGGACTTGTTACTTCTGTTTTTTTATCTTGAGATTTAATTTGCAAATAATTTATCAAGTATTTTACAAAAGTGGTTTTTCCAACACCTATTTCACCGTATAAAAATAGTATGTCTCCTTGTCCTAAAAAATTTGAAATCTTTTCAGATATTAATTTTGTATCTTTTTCTTTTGATATATCGATTTTATTACTACTAGTACCGATACGCATCGGGTTTGAATGGTCCTTCTTTTTTCACACTTATGTAGTCGGCTTGATCTTTTGATAATTGAGTAAGTTTTGCTCCAACTTTATCTAGGTGCAACCTTGCAACTTTTTCGTCCAGATGTTTTGGTAACACATAAACTTTTTTTTCATATTTATCTGAATTATTCCAAAGTTCAATTTGTGCTGTAACCTGGTTTGTAAATGATGCGCTCATAACAAAGCTTGGATGACCTGTTGCACATCCAAGATTTACCAATCTTCCTTCTGCTAATAAAATTATTCTTTTTTTACTTGGCAAAGTAATTTCGTGAACCTGGGGTTTGACTTCATCCCATTTATAATTTTTTAAAGCTTCAACTTGGATTTCATTGTCAAAATGTCCAATATTACAAAGTATTGCCCTATCTTTCATATCTCTCATATGATCTGCAGTAACAATGTCTTTGTTTCCAGTCGCCGTTACAACAATGTCAGCATGTTTGATCATTTCATCCATTAATACTACTTCGTATCCTTCCATTGCAGCTTGCAAAGCGCATATAGGATCAGTTTCTGTTACCATAACCCTTGCTCCACTTTGTCTAAGTGATGCTGCACTTCCTTTGCCCACATCTCCAAAGCCAGCAACTATTGCTAATTTGCCAGACATCATTACATCTGTCGCTCTTTTTATCCCATCAACTAAACTTTCACGGCAACCATATAAATTATCAAATTTTGACTTCGTAACTGAATCGTTAACGTTTATAGCTGGCACCATCAAAGTTTTTTCAATTTCCATTTTTTTTAATGCCAAAACTCCAGTAGTAGTTTCTTCAGAAAGACCTTTAATTGATTGCATTAGGTCTTTATAATCTTTATGCATAAGTGCGGTTAAATCTCCTCCATCGTCCAATATCATATTTGGTTTCCAATCTTTTTTTCCTTCTATTGTTTGTCTAACGCACCACCAATATTCTTCTTCAGTTTCGCCTTTCCATGCAAAAACAGGAATTCCTGCTTTAGCAATCGCTGCAGCAGCATGGTCTTGTGTTGAAAAAATATTACATGAAGACCAACGAACTTCAGCTCCAAGTTCTACTAAAGTTTCTATTAAAACTGCAGTTTGAATTGTCATATGAAGACATCCAAGTATTCTAGCTCCCTTTAATGGATTTTTTCCTTTATATTCTTTTCTCAATGCCATTAAACCTGGCATCTCAGTCTCTGCTAGTGAAATTTCTTTTCTACCAAATTCTGCAAGATTTATATCTTTTACTTTATAATCATTCATGAAGGAGTTTTTTTAACAACTTTATAAAAAATTATCAACTAGTCATTAAGCCTTGGGAAAAATAATTTCAATTTTTGCTCCTTTATTTTTATTATTTGATGCCGATATATGACCATTATGTAATTCAACTAAATTTTTTACTATATTTAAACCTAATCCTGAATGTTCTCCAAATTTTCCAGGCCTATTACTATAAAATCTTTTAAATATTTTAGCAGTGTCATTTTCTCCAAATCCTTCGCCTTGATCTATTACATTAAGATTTACCTTTCCATCTTTCTGCTGATTTAATTCTACATAAATTTCATCATTATCCTTGCTAAAAGAAATAGAGTTATCTAATAAATTTGCAATAATCTGTTCGATTCTATTTTCTATACCAAAAATTGTATAATTATTTGCTCCATTTGTTTTTAAATTAATTGAAATTCCTCTTTTTGAATTATAAATACTATTAAAATCATCAACTACAGATTTCACAATATTATTTAGATTTATTTTATTCATTTTTTCAGAAGTAATTGCTGCTTCATCTTTTAACATTTGTGAGTAATCAGTAATAAGTCTTTCTATTCTTTCTACATCATGAGAAATTATGTTGATTAATTTTTTTCTTTGTTCAGTATTTTCTGTTTCAGATATAATCTCTGATGCACTTTTTAAAGATGCCAGTGGATTTCTTATTTCATGAACCAAATCAGTAGAAAAATTTACCGTAGAATTAATTTTTTTTTGGAGCTGACTAGTCATTTCATCTAAAGATTTAGAAAGAACGCCAAGTTCATCGTTTCTTTTTTTAATTATCTCTATATTTGTTTTCTCTTTGCTTTTATTTTTTATAATTTTTGTATAATTAACTAGATTTTTTATAGGTTTTAAAAAATATCTGTTAAGAACAAATGAAAAAATTAGTATTACTATTACAACAACAATTGCTGTTCTAACAATAAAACTTTCTCTTTCGTTAATGGCGGCTCTAATGTCATTTGCATTTTCAGTGATAGCTAAATAACCAATATTTTTACCTTCAACATTAACATTTTTAATGGTAGTAAGTAAAAATTGATCGTAACTCTCAGTAGTAAAGGTAAATGGTTTTCCAAATTCTGTCGAATTTACATAATTTTTTAAAATGTCATTTATTGATTTTGTTTTATCTTTATTAATTAACTTTTTTGTCTTCTCTATTTTTTTAATATTTTCGTTTAAACTATCCATTTCAATAATATCTAACCTTTGAGAGAAAGACCTTGGGTCTAAATCAAGAGTATCCGTATCTCCAATTAAATTGAATTCTTTATCAAATATAATTACCCTATCAAGATTTTGAAAAAGAAATCTTGTTGAAAACAAAAACTTTCTTATATCATCTTCATTAAAATTAATTTTAAGTCTTTGAATATTATCGATAGTGTTTTCAATTACTTTAATATGATTGGATGTTTTATCCTTAATTAGGCCTGGCTGAATACTTCTTAAATATAAAATAGTAAGGCTGCCAATAATTATAAATATGAGAAAATTTATAAACAAAAATTTTTTTAAAATTGATAAATTTTTAATTATATTACTGAACATTAATTAATATTCCAACGGTATCCGCTGCCATACCTAGTTTCAATAGCTGAAAAACCACTGTCAACCTTTTTGAATTTTTTTCTAATTCTTTTAACGTGACTATCTATGGTTCTGTCTTCTATATCAGTATCTTCTCTATATGCTATATCCATAAGTTGAGATCTTTCTTTAATTATTCCAGGCCTTTTTGCCAATTCTTTTACAATTAAAAATTCAGTAGTTGTTAGTTTATCTGGTAATTGCTTTCCGTCCCATTCACATTCTAATTGTGATGGATCTAATTTCAATTTACCATGTGAAATTATATTTTTTGCATCCTCTAAATTATTATTATCTTTTTTTCTCAATTGTACTCTTATTCTCTCAATTAATACTTTGATGGAAAAACCTCCAGATTTTTTTACAAAATCATCTGCTCCTAATTTTAAACCAAGTAACTCATCAACTTCATCGTCTTTAGAAGTTAAAAAAATTACAGGCATTGACGTTTTTTTTCTAAGTTTTTTTAACAATTCTTCACCGTCCATTTTTGGCATTTTTATATCTATTACTGCTAAGTCGGGTGGAGTTCTGTTCAATCCAATTAATGCACTCTCACCATCTAGGTAGGTTTGAACCTTAAAACCTTCCTTTTCTAAAGCTATACTTATGCTAGTTAATATATTTCTGTCATCATCAATTAAAGCAATTGTATGTTTCATTGTGCTACTTTAAAAATACTAAATTGTTCTAATTTGGGCAATACTGTTTAATATCTAATGCAACATTCCCCAATTTTCACCTATGTTTATATCAACTAAAATAGGTATTGAGAAAGAATGGTGATCACTATCCTTAACACTCATCATTTCTTCCTTAATAATATTAGAATATTTTGATAAATCTTTATTGTGTACTTCAAAAATTAGTTCATCGTGAATTTGAAGAAGCATTTTAATTTTATCATTTTTTGAATTTAATATTCTTTCATTAATTCTGATCATGGCCAATCTCATAATTTCTGAAGCTGAGCCTTGAATCGGAGCATTTATAGCTGCTCTTTCTTGAAAATTTCTTACGTTAAAATTTTTGTCATTTATTCCAGTGATATGAGTTTTTCTTCCAAATATATTCTTTACATATCCACTTTTTCTACAAAACTTTATTGTAGATGACATATATTCTTTTATTTCAGGAAATTTTTTAAAATAAGAATTTAAAAATTCTTCTGCTTCTATATTTGATACTCCAATTTGTTTTGCTAAACCATATTGTGATATTCCATAAATAATTCCAAAATTTATAGCTTTGGCTTTCCTTCTCATATCAGGGTCTATCTTTTTTATA
>MDSV01185837.1_pt1 | contig 18951 bp, 22 predicted proteins | sample 810851 | NCBI WGS metagenome assembly MDSV01 (sample SAMN05326640, study PRJNA326480) | marine metagenome | isolation source: seawater | place: Atlantic Ocean: North East | collected 2012 | reverse complement strand
GGCAGAGTGGTCGAATGCGCCACCTTGGAAAGGTGGTTAGCGAGTAATCGTTACAAGGGTTCGAATCCCTTACCTACCTTATGCACAACGTTCTCGTAAATTGCTATAACATCACTTGAAAGACATGATAAAATACAATTCAATAGATGAACCAGTCAATAAAAAAGCTTAATGATAACGAACAAAGAAGTGTTAATCTTGCTGTAGACTTTCTTGTTCCTTATGTTCACTCGATTATAGAGATATCATCTGAAGTTGATTTGCCAATTGATAAGTTTAAAGAAGGCATACAAAATTTATACTTTACGATCGATTCAGAAGATAGAGGGCGCATAGAGGCCTCTGCCAAGCATAATAATTTCAATTTTTCCCTTCTCTACACTGGCACCAGAAGTTTTGTCTTAAAAATTACTGGCTATAATAACTTTATTGGATTTATTTATATGGAAACAAATAAAGGCATGAATATTCATGATGATTTAAGCTCTGGAAATGAACATATTTCTAATCAAATTATGAATCAGTTCCTTAAATGCTATAAAAGCCCTTATTTAGTAACAGAGACTTACAAGCAATTTATCACTCATGGAAAAAACTTTATATGAAAGTATCTGTAATAGGGATGGGCTATGTGGGGCTTTCAAATGCAGTCTTGTTATCTTTAAAAAATAATGTCATCTGCCATGATATCGATACTTCAAAGCTTGAATGCATCAATAAACGGATATCACCAATAAAAGATAGCCTAATCACTGATTATTTTAACAACAAAAAACTAAAGTTGATGACAACAGACTGTATTGATGAAAAAATATCAACGTCAGATTTTATCCTTATCTCAACTCCTACTGATTTTAATGCTCGTAAGAATACATTTGACACAGTCTCTATAGATATAATTTTAAAAAAACTAAATTCTATGAAATCTTCAGCTTGTATTATTATTAAGTCTACATTGCCTATTGGATATACTAAAAAAATGAATAATTTGTATAAGAAACTAAAAATACATTTTTCGCCTGAGTTCCTGCGTGAAGGAAAGGCCTTATATGACAATCTATATCCATCAAGAATAATAATAGGTGGGAAGGATAATGATGCAAAACGGTTTGCAAATTTACTCAAAAAATCTATTTTAAAAAAAAATATAAAAACTTTTTTTATGGATAATAGCGAAGCTGAATCTGTAAAACTTTTTGCAAATTGTTATCTTGCATCACGCATTTCATTCTTTAATGAGCTCGATTCCTTCTCTATGGCTAATAATATGAATTCTAAGCTGCTGATTGAGGGAGTGTGTTCAGATCCCAGGATAGGTGCTGGGTATAACAATCCTTCATTTGGATTTGGAGGTTATTGCCTACCTAAAGATACAAAGCAGCTTCATGCTAGTTTTGATAATATTCCCAATCCACAAATCAAGTCTTTGAATCAATCTAATCAACTCAGAAAAAAACATATCGTTGATGACTTGTTAAAAACTAAAGTAAAAAATATCGGTATATATCTTTTAGCTATGAAAAAAGGCTCTGATAACTTCAGAGAATCAAGCATTATTGATATAATAAAGTTACTTAAAAATAAGGGCATAAATATTTACATTCATGAGCCTTTAATTTCTAATAAAAGTACAATATTTGGATGTACTTTAATTAATAATTTTGATTCATTTGTAAAAAAAGTAAATCTTATTGTAACTAATAGAGTATCTAATAGACTCAAAAAGTTATCAAAAAAGATTTATACAAGGGATATATATGGAGAAAACTAATGTCAGTTAAAATTAATTTCGTCAGGGGAGAGGAAGTGCTAACTACAACTATGAGTGTTGGACGCACAATGCTTGATGCTGCAAAAAAACTTAATATACCTGAAATACCTGCTATTTGTAACGGATCATGCAACTGTGGAACTTGTCACGTTCATATTGATCCTGAGTGGGTTGATAAAATTGAACCTATGGATACGGGTTCTATGGAACTTTTTATGTTAGAAAGATCTGATAAGTATGATGAAAGTAGGAGCAGGCTATGTTGTCAAATGGATATTTACGATGTTTATGAAGGACTAACAGTTCACTTAATAGATAATAGAAAAGACTAAAAATATGTTAAATCAAAATTTTCATGAAAAAGTTGTCCTCAAACCCTCTCAACTAGTCTCTGTCTGCTCTCCATGCAAAGGGGTAGAGAGAACACTTTTAGAGAGAAATGAAGATACAGAATATGCTATCTCCACAACTATCGTGGAATTTAAACCTAATTCTTTTTTTGATGAGCATGTGCATGATTCAGGTGAGGAGCTATTAGTTTTAGAAGGTACTTTTTCAGATGAGTATGGGGATTATCCTGCTGGAACATATATTAGAAATCCAAATAATACAAAACATAGCCCATTCAGTAAAAATGGGTGTAAGCTTCTGGTAAAGCTAAGACAATTTAATCCTATGGATAATAAACAGATTATAATAAATACAAATAATTATCCTTGGCTACCTGGCTTAGTCAAGGGACTCAAAGTAATGCCTCTCCATAATCACGAGTATGAGAGTACTGCTCTTGTAAAATGGGATCCAGATACCGAGTTCTGTTCTCACCAACACCATGGAGGAGAGGAAATATTCGTGCTCAAAGGTACCTTCTATGACGAGTTTGGCAAATATCCTGAACATACATGGATAAGGAGTCCTCATATGAGTAAGCATAAACCTTACACTCTCAAAGACGGTGCACTAATATACGTTAAAACAGGTCACTTGCTAAATAAAATAAAATGAATAATAAAATACTAGCATTAAAATATAGACCTCATTTTTTTAATGATGTAGTAGGACAAGAATTTTGTGTACAATCACTGAGTAATTCTATCAATCTTAACAAAATTCATAATGCTTATCTATTTTCGGGAACAAGAGGTGTAGGTAAAACAACAATCGCTAGAATATTTGCAAAATCTTTATTATGTAAGGAGGGTATAAATGCAATACCTTGTGGAAAATGTGATTCATGTCTGGGAATTGATAATAATAATAATCTTGATCTTATAGAAATCGATGCTGCATCAAGAACAAAAGTAGAGGATACACGAACACTTATGGAAAATGTACAATATGCCCCTACGTCTTCACGTTTTAAGATATATCTAATTGATGAAGTTCATATGTTATCGACTAAGAGTTTTAATGCTTTACTTAAAACTATTGAAGAGCCACCGGAGCATGTGAAATTCCTCCTTGCAACCACTGAACCAGAGAAACTACCAGAAACTATTATATCAAGATGTTTACATTTTAAACTCGAAGCAATTAGTAATAAAAATCTCTCAAAGCATATTAAAAAAGTATTAGATACTGAGAATATTAATTTTGAAACAGATGTGCCTGAGATAATTGCAAGTGCAGCTAGAGGTAGTGCAAGAGACTCCATGAGTGTATTAGAACAGTGTATTTCTTATACTAATGGAGATCTCAAAAAAGATAAAATCTCTCAACTGCTTGGTATAATAGAAAGCGAAGTTGTTGATAATATTATTCACAAGCTTTATGATAATTCAATTGCAGATATTAGTGATATTTTAAAATCGTCAAACATATCTGATTATTCAAAATTACTTGATTGTTTGATAGAGCGTATTTTCCAAGTCTCAATATCAAGATCATTAAATACAAATGAATACAACTTACCTAAAAACTTTCTAAATAACCGAATTAGTCTCCAGGATCACCAGCTTTGGTATTCCATATTGATGCAATCAAAAGAACAAATGTATAATGCCATATCTAAAAGAGACCATCTCATGATGATACTTTTGCGAATATCTCTATTTACTGAATATCCTCAAAATTCTGAACCTAGACTTAAAGCTAACCGGAGTGATGATACCGGTATAACTGAAACAAAAAACATAGAAACTAATATAAATGATAGTATACCCCAGACTATTATTGAGATGCCTATTTGGAAAAAAACTATTAATAGTTTTAAACTACAAGGATTAATGCTTGACCTTGCTAATAACTCTATTTTAGACATTAAGGATGATGCAACAGTTTTGATTATAGATAAATCTAGAGAAAATACTTATCCAAAAAAATGTATTACAGATTTTAGTATTTTAATATGTTCAAATTTTAAAACTGATCATGTTTTAACCATAGAATATCAAGATAATATTAATACAATATATAAACAGTCAATAACTGATAATATCAAATCAAAAAATGATATGTATGAGGCTATCAAAGATAATAATGATCTTAAAGAAATAGAGAGTGTGTTTGGTGCTAAAATAGATAAAGATAATATTAGTAAACTTTGAAAGGAGAAATATTTATGGGTATGTTTGATAAAATGAAAGATGCTAAAAATATGTATAGTAATATTAAAAAAGCACAAAATGAAATTAACAAAATAAAAGTTGAGGGTACCGCTGGAGCAGGAGCAGTAAAAGTTGTAGTAAAAGGCAATCACCAGATAGTAAATATCGAGATAGACAATGATACACATATTGGTAATAAAAAAATTCTTGAAGACTATATTGTAGCTGCGTGTAATGATGCAATGAACAAGCTGGAGAAAGAAACGAAAGATAAAATGGGCAGTGCAATGAATTTACCTGGCGGCATGAAACTCCCTTTCTAGCATATGATAAAATCGAAATATCTTGAAAACTTGATTAATGCAATAACTATACTTCCAGGCGTAGGAAGAAAAAGTGCTCAAAGGATAGCTTATCAGCTTTTAAATACTAATCCTGAAAAATCTATTCACCTATCACAGGAGTTAAAAAATATTGATACTAAGATATCAAAATGTCTAGTATGTGGGATTTTTATGGATATAGAGGAAGTTGAGAAACAAACATATAACTCATGTCATATCTGTGAAAGAGAAAACAGAGATACTTCTATAATATGTGTAATAGAGTCAGCAAGTGATGTTTATACTATAGATGAAAGTACTAATTACAATGGATATTACTTTGTACTTCAAGGCAATCTTTCCCCCATCGATGGAAGAGGTCCCATGGAAATTGGGCTTGATAAACTTGAAAAAAGACTCCTAGAAAAAAATATTAAAGAACTAATTTTAGCTACAAACACCACAATAGAAGGTGAGGCTACAGCTCATTACATAAAAAATATAGCTATTAAATATAATATTAAAGTTTCAAGATTAGCATTTGGATTACCATTAAATGGTGAGATTGGTTTTTTAGATAATGAGACAATATCACACGCATTCAATGAGAGAAAAATACTTTAAATAGAAGTAATCTTATCTAGTTTTGCCGCACATATAAAATCATTCTCTGAAAGACCATCGATAGCATAAGTAAAATATTTTACTACAGCTGTATTATAGCCAAATGTTACTTCAGGATGATGATCCTCATTGTTAGAGATATGAATTATTAAATTGATTAAAGAAGAGATTTCATTATGATTCTTATAAGTAAATGTACGTTGAATACTTTTCACGTCTGAACTTAATATCCATTCCTTATTAAGCTTCTCTAAAAAATTCTGACATTTATCTTTAGGAAGGGGATCTAATCCTCCCTCGCATGGCAGACATTTCTTTTTATCTAAATCATCCATTATCATTCCTCAAATTATTTATTCTCTCTAATACTGTTGGATGTGAAAAATAAAAAATAGCATAAAATTTATTTGGCATTAAAAATGAAAGATTTGATTTATAAAGTTTTACTAATGACGAAATCAAATACTCTTTTTGAACCTGTCTGGATGCAAATGTATCTGCTTCATATTCATTCTTTCTTGATAATGCAGAAAAAAATGGATCGGTAAAAAAGCTTATTATCTGGTATGTGAAAAATAAAGCTATCAGTTGAGAGCTAGCTGCTGTTGGTAAATTCAATATTTCAAGGTAATTATCATTATTTACAAGCTGCGATATGAAAAACATACCTACAAATATCACAAAAGTAGAGATAATCAGAGATTTAATTATATGATTATTTTTATAGTGACCTATTTCGTGTGCCAATACTGCTTTAATCTCTTTTGGCGACAAAAGATTAAGAAGTGTATCGTAAAAAACTATCCTCCTGTTGCTTTTGAATCCAGTAAAATATGCATTCGGATGTTTTGATCTTTTAGATCTATCCATTACAAATAAGTTTTCAATAGAAAAATCTGTAATCCTAGATAGATCTTCAATTTCATCTTTAATAGTCTCATTCTGTAATATTTTAAATTTATTGAATATAGGTGCGATATACGTCGGGTAAATAAACATGCTTATTATAATTAATGAAAACATAGTCATTGACATCAATAGCCACCAAATATTCTGGTATGTAACTATATAAAAAAAGATTAAGCTTAATATGGAAATAATGAAAAGTGTTAATATTAGTGAAATCAAATTATCTTTAAAAAATAATAATTTAGTAGATGTATTAAATTCATACCTAGTCTCTATAACAAAACTTGAATAAAATGAAAATGGCAATAATGATATATGAACGACCATATATGATATCAGTATACTGAACAAATCAATGATATATACACTCATATCGAAGTTATAAAGGTAAGCATGTATGTCTTTAAATAATCCAGCCGATAAAAGTATATAAATATAACCAACATAAAAAATATTTTTAATAATTGATAAGTTCAATTTTGATATATTATATTGACGAGACTTTATATCATCATCTTTGCTAATGCCAAGTAATTTCATTGATGAGGAATCTATAGTCGCATATTTTGTTGTATAGATTTGTAATAAATCTAATACTACTTTTGCAAATAGATAGATAAAAAGAATTATAGTTACTTCACTCATTTATTATGTGGTTTTACTTTATAACTTAATTATACTAATCTTACGTGATGAAAGATAGAAGTAACATGATTTGGATTGATCTAGAAATGACTGGCCTAGATACGCAAAGAGACTATATTATTGAAATTGCCTCTATTGTTACAGACAAAAACTTAAATATTCTTGAAGAAGGCCCAAATTTAGTTATTAAGCAACCTGATGAGATACTTAACGGAATGGATAAGTGGAACACTGATCATCATAACAGAAGTGGATTAGTTCAAAAAGTTCAAGAAAGTAATATCACAGAATCCATTGCCGAGAGAAAGACTATTGAATTTTTGTCTAAGTATATAATAAAAGGTGAGTCACCGTTATGTGGTAATACTATATGTCAAGACAGAAGGTTCCTTGCTAGATGTATGCCAGATCTTGAATCATTTTGTCATTATAGAAGTATAGATGTTAGTTCAATACGTGAACTTGGTAAGAGATGGTATTTTGAGGATATGGATAACTTCCAAAAAAACTCAAACCATAGGGCTTTAGATGATATAAGAGATTCTATAGATGAACTCCGTTATTATAGAAAAACTATATTTAAGCTTTAGATACTATTTTCATAATGAAATCCTTTTTAGTATTATTTACATCGGTAGATTTATTATATTTAGGATTTGTACCTGGATAATCTTTATTGTAATGAAGACCGCGACTTTCTTTTCTAGCAATTGCAGATTTCGTAGTAATCTTAGCTACATCTATTATGTTTCTTAGTTCAAGTAAATCTGTATTAATGCGATGAGTATGATAAAACTCATTAATTTCTTTATTTATAACCTTCAATCTCTCATCAGCTCTATGTAACATTTTGTCTGATCGTAAAATACCTACATAATTCCACATAATTTTTCTTATCTCAGCCCAGTTGTGAGAAACTAAGATATTCTCATCAGGCGAATCTGAAACATAACTATCATCCCATAGAGGAAGCACTTTATTATTAGTATTTTTTATTTTTTGGTTTATATTTTTACAACATTCCATGGCCATAACTGAACATTCTAATAGAGAGTTGCTTGCCAACCTATTAGCTCCATGTAGTCCAGAATGTGCTGCTTCGCCAATAACAAATAAATTTGAGCAATCAGTTTCACCTGTGATATTTGTTTTGACTCCTCCACAAGTATAATGTGCAGCTGGAACTACAGGTATCGGATCCTTAGCTATGTCTAGACCAAGCTCTAAGCATCGATTATAAATATTTGGAAATCTTTTATGAATAAAATGTTTTCCTTTAGATGAGATATCAAGATATACATGCCTAAAATTATTATTTTTCATTTCAATGTCTATTGCTCTAGCCACTACGTCTCTTGGTGCAAGTTCAACTCTAGAATCATATTTTTTCATAAAATATTCATTGTTTGGATTAATTAATTTAGCTCCTTCACCTCTTAATGATTCAGATATTAAAAAACTTTTTTCACTATTATGATACAAGCAGGTTGGATGGAATTGCATGAATTCCATATTTGAAATTGTGCAACCGAACCTCCATGCTAAGGCAATCCCATCACCCGTTGATGTATCCGGGTTCGTCGTATACTGATAGATTTTACTCGCACCACCTGTTGCAAGTATCACTATATTTGCTTTAATCGTAATAACACATTCATTTATTTCATCATATGCGTATAAACCATCACAAAACGTTTCTTTCCTGCCAATTAAGTCAATGGCCATGACATTTTCTTTGATGGTAATATTTTTGCTTTCTTTGGCTTTTTTTAGAAGAGATGAATGTATTTCTTCACCTGTATTATCATTATGATATGCTATTCTTCTTTTAGAGTGACCTCCCTCTAAAGTTTGATGCAGTTGTGTTCCATCACTATTGAAATTAACACCATGTTTAATAAGAAGATCAATACTCTTTTTGCCTTGTTCAATTATCTTTGAAACGGATTCAGTGTTACATATATCATGACCATTTTTTATCGTATCTTTAATATGTACATCAATGTCACTATTGTCCATAGCAGCCGCTATACCGCCTTGAGCCCATGAAGTTGAACACTTATCTGTTTGGGACTTCGTAAGCATAGTTACTGAATGTCTTTTAGCTAGCTCAATTGCTGATAACAGTCCTGAGATTCCTGTACCAACTATTAAAACTTCAGTATTTAGTCTCGTAGTCATATACTATAAAATATCACAATGTGTAATGACTAGAAATATTATTATTAAAGATGACGATGAAATTATTAAGGAATGTTTATCCGGTAATACTGACTCGTATAAAAACTTAGTTGATAAATATCAGATACGCATAATAAATACTTGCTATAAGTATACGAAAAACATTATTGATGCAGAAGATGTTGCACAAGAGGTGTTCTTGAAAGCTTTTCAAAACCTATCTAGCTTTAAATCTGACAGTAAATTTTACTCATGGATATATAGAATTGCTGTAAATACTAGCCTTAATTATATAAACTCTAAAGAAAAGCGTAATGAAAAAGAAACTATTTCAGAAGAAAATTGTCTAAATAGTGTGAATTTAGCTAACGATAGCCCTAAGGAATATTATCAATTAAATGAATTAATTAATAAAATACAACCATTGATTGATAACCTTCCTGATGATCTGCGTACGCTGATAGAGTTATATGAAATCGAGGATTACACATATGAGGATATTTCTAATAAACTGGACATTCCAATTGGAACAGTGCGTTCGAGGTTACATAGGGCGAGAAACATGTTAATCTCAGAATTTAAAAGCTTAGATGATGAATAATAACTATAAAATATATGGGTTGATTTCCAGTTTAATCAGAAATGACAATCCACCTAAAGTGTCTAGAGATTTTTCGGACAATGTAATGAAAAAGATATCATCAGGCAAAACCTCTCTGAAAACTAACAATTATTATAATGTAGCTGCATCAATCTTTTTTGCAGTCATTACTGCTTATAGTTTAATTAGTTTTGAGCGTTCAAACACAAATGTTGTATCAGTAGATACCATAGATAATAAGACAGACGATAATGAATTGATTAAACGAGTTAAGGATAACTCTACTTGCTTTAATGCAGAAGAAAGTACTAAGGAAAATGATGACAATTGCAAATAACATAAAATACCTAATAGCCATAGTTTTTTTATCTCTCCTAAATATCACTTCCGGAGAATCTTCCACCGCATATCCAGATTTTACAGAAATAGTTGAAAAGAATATGCCTGCTGTTGTTATTGTCAATGCAAGTAGATCGGGTAATACAGGTAATGGTAATAATCAATTCCAAATTCCTCCAGGTATGCCAGATGAATTTAATGATCTTTTCAAAAAATATTTTGATGAGAGAAATAATCAGCCCAAAAGAAGTCAACCTAGTTCTGGTTCAGGATTTATATTATCAAGCGATGGATACATTATGACTAATCATCATGTTGTAAATGGAGCTGATAAAATAAATATTATCACAAATGATCAGACTTCATATAAGGCTGACCTTATTGGTTCTGATAAAAGAAGTGATCTTGCTTTACTGAAAATTGAGGCTAAAAATTTGCCCATAGTAAAGATTGCCTCAATTGATAATGTTAAGTTAGGAGAGTGGGTGCTTGCTATTGGTTCCCCATTTGGATTTAATCAAACTGTAACCGCAGGGATTGTTAGTGGAAAGCAAAGAAAGTTAGCTGGCGATAATTACGTTCCATACATTCAAACCGATGTTGCCATTAATCCGGGTAACTCAGGTGGCCCTTTGTTTAATCTTTCGGGTGAAGTAATCGGTGTAAATGCACAAATCTATAGTAGGACAGGTGGATTCATGGGTGTTTCATTCGCAATACCATCTGATACTGTCAATGATGTTTTCTATCAATTGAAAACCAAGGGAAAAGTAAGCAGAGGCTGGTTAGGTGTATATATTCAAGAAATTGATGATAAATTGGCTAAAAGTTTTGGTCTAAAAAAGGCGAGAGGAGCACTGGTGAGTAAAATATTACCTGATAGTCCAGCTGAGAAGGCTAAGTTCAAACAAGGTGATGTCATACTAAAATTCAATGATAACGAGATTAGTAAATCTACAGACCTTCCCTTGATAGTAGGTCAATCAGAAGTTGGCAAATCATTTAGAGTGCAAATAATTAGAAATAAATTAATTACTAATTTATCAGTTACCCTCGAAGAATTACCTACAGAAGAAAAAATTGCATCTATTGGTATAAAAAAAATTAATTCAAATTCTTTTTCAGGAATATCTGTGAGTAATTTAAGCCCACAAGATATTCAACTACTTGATATAAAGTCAGGTGTTGTTGTAACTAATGTAGATAAAAACATTAATAATAATTCTGATGTTAAAGTCAATGATGTAATTACTAAAATAAACAATACAGTTGTTAAGAATGTTAATGATTTTTCAAAAATTATGGAAAAATCTAAAAATAATACCTACGTAAATTTACTAATTTATAGGCAGTCTACTCCTTTATATATTGCACTAAAAATCTCTAAATGATTTGATGTTTAAAGTCTCTAATATATCATAGAGCAATAATGAATATCCGAAATATTGCTATCGTGGCTCATATTGATCATGGTAAATCTACACTTGCTGATCGTCTAATAGAAAAGTATGGCGATATTAGTTCTCGAAAAATGAAAGAACAAATTTTAGATTCAATGGATTTAGAAAGAGAACGTGGGATTACTATCAAAGCACAAACTGTAAGCTTGAGCACCTCATATATGGGAGATGACTATAATATTAATATCATTGATACTCCAGGACATGTTGATTTCTCATATGAAGTCTCTAGATCTCTATCAGCATGCGATGGTGTAATGCTTTTAGTAGATGCAACGCAGGGGCTGGAAGCACAAACAATTGCTCATTTTAATATGGCAAGAGATCTCAATCTCATAATTATACCAGTCATCAATAAGGTTGATTTACCATCAGCTGATGTTGAAGCAGTAAAAAAAGACTTATCTGAACTTCTAAATATCAATCAAAATGAAATATTAAGTGTTAGTGCCAAATCTGGTTTAGGTGTAGACAGCTTGATTGAGAGAATTATTGTTGATATTCCTGAGCCTAAAGGTCTCATAAGCAAAGATCTTAAGGCTTTTATTATAGACTCATGGTTTGATAACTATCTTGGGATTGTAGTTCTAATTAAAGTAATAGACGGAATTATTAATATTAAAGATAAAATAAAGGTATTCTCTAATAAAAGGGAATTCCTTGTTGATAAATTGGGGACTTTTAATCCTGTAATGACAAATTTATCAAAATTATCATCTGGTCAAGTTGGATTCATGATTGCATCAATAAAAACATTAGATTCGGCCCCTGTGGGCGATACTATCATTCTCTCAAAAGCTAATATCTCTGATCCGTTACCTGGATTTAAGAAAATACAACCACGCGTATATTCTGGATTTTATCCGGTTGACTCTAATGACTATCAAGAGTCAAAAAAAGCACTAGATAAATTATCCTTAAATGATAACTCTTTTACTTACGAGCCTGAGAGCTCACAGTCTCTAGGTCATGGTTTTAGATGTGGATTTTTGGGATTACTTCATATGGAAATCATTCGTGAACGTGTGCAAAGAGAGTATAATCTTGAATTTCTAATGACCGTCCCTTCTGTCACATACAGAGTAGAGAATAAAAAAGGCGAAATCAATGATATTAGAAAGCCAAGTGACTTGCCTGATGATAATACTATAAAATGTTATTATGAACCTATAGCGCTAATATCTATTGTTACACCAGCAGAATATCTTGGTTCTGTTATAGAACTTTGTACATCAAAAAGAGGAACTCAAAAAGATTTAATATACAGATCAAATATGGCGGAAATTAAATATGAAATACCTCTTTCAGAAATAATCTATGATTTCTTTGATACACTTAAGTCAGCATCAAAGGGTTATGCATCTTACGATTATGACATTATTGATTATAGAGAAAGCAATATGATAAGGCTTGATATCCATGTTAATAAAAAGAAAATAGATGCTCTATCCCAAATACTTCATAAAGATAATTCATATCGAAGATCTAGAGAGTTAATAGATAATCTCAAAAAATTAATACCTCGACAAAGTTTCGAGATAACAATTCAAGGATGTGTTGGTTCGAAAATACTTTCATCAACCTCTATAAAAGGCTATAGAAAAGATGTTACGGCAAAACTTTATGGCGGAGATGTCACACGAAAAATGAAACTTTTGAAAAAGCAAAAAGAAGGAAAGAAAAAAATGAAAAAGATTGGAAACGTTGAAATACCAAGAGAAGCTTTCTATAAGTTCTTATCAACAACGGAAGAGTAAGATGGACTTTACATTTATATTGGTTCTTCTTACTTTATTAACTGGTTTAATGAGTCTTATTAAAATCAATAAACCTATAATTTCACAGATATCTGAATTTTCATCGTCAATATTTCCGATTTTATTCGTCGTACTCTTAATAAGATCATTTTTTATTGAACCTTATAAGATCCCGTCAGGATCAATGATTCCAACATTAATGATTGGTGATTTTATTTTAGTAGATAAAAATATTTATGGATATAAACTTCCTCTAACAAATTATATTATGTTTGAGAATGAGACACCTCGACGTGGTGACGTCATAGTATTCAAATATCCAGAAAATAAAAATATCAACTACATAAAAAGAGTAATAGGTTTACCTGGAGATATAATTCTTTATAAGGATAAAGTTCTCTTTATCAACGGGTCTGAATATAAACAAACAGAGATAAGTCACAATTTTGACCCAATAGAAATTGCGGACGGTAAAGTATATTTTGAAAATAATCGCTATAAAGACTATCTTGTTCTAAATCAAAAAAACCCATCTTTCAATTTTGAGTATAAGGTTCCCCCTGAATCATATTTTGTTTTAGGTGATAATAGGGACAATTCTAATGACAGTCGTTACTGGGGACCAGTACCAAGAGAAAACCTTGTTGGAAAAGCATTCTATATATGGATGTTTTGGAATTATGATAGTTATTATAGTTTTACGGATAGAGTAGGTAACTACATTGAATAATAAGGCCCAAACATGTCTGACTAGATTAATAAAACAAAAGTTTAATCACAAAATAAATAAATATGAATACTTTAACTCGGCTTTGACTCATAAGAGCACATCAAATAATAATTATGAAAGATTAGAGCTATTAGGAGATTCTGTCATTCAGCTTTCTATAACCGAGTTATTATTTAGTAAATATCCAGAATATACAGAAGGCCAAATTACAGTTGTTAGACAAAAACTAGTTAATTCAAAGAACCTAAAAGAGATGTTTCTGAGGTTAAATTTAGAGAGCTTATTTAAAATATTCAACCCTAAACTTTCCGATGGAAACTTATACTCAGATGTCTTTGAGTCATTAATAGGAGCCTTCTATCTTGATAGCGACTACATAACAGTAAGAGATCTACTCAATACACTTTTTATTCCACTTATATCTAAACAGCTTTTAGAAAAAGATTCAAAAACGCTTCTTCAAGAGTACATGCATGCAAGAAAGCTAAAATTACCCAAATATAAAACATATTCCTCTAAAGATCAGAAATATAAGTACTTAGTCACATGTGAAATCCTAGATTTAAAGCTTAAAGAGTCATTGTTATCAAATAAAGTAAAACCTGCTGAGCAAAAACTAGCACATATTATTCTCAAAACATTAAATGAAAAAAATTAAAATATTGATTGTAGGTAAAAGTAATGTCGGTAAATCCTCATTAATAAACTATTTTACTAATAATCATACTGCTTTAGTATCAAATAAGCTCCACTCAACAAGGATTTCAACATCACATCCAAAAATTTATAATAATACTCATTTTGAATTTATTGATACTCCTGGAGCATCTATTGAAGACAATAATTTACTTTCAAAAGCAATGAAGAGTAATGCATCTAAGCACATAACTAGCGCAGATCTTATAATCTTACTTACTCAACCTCAAGCTAAATATGACTTTGAATTAAAAATTCACAATCAAATTAAAGAAAATAATAAAGAATATATTTTATGTGTTAATAAAACTGATTTAGATATATGTGAAGAATACAAAGATAGATTACTTCAAACATTAAAAAAAAGCAGCGCATCTTTTATCTCAGTGAAAGAATCAGTAGGCATTGACACTCTTTATGAATTAATACAACAACAGATACACAAAAATAATATTAATGGCTCAGAGTTGATAGATGATAAAAAAAATAGCATTAAAATCATTCAAGAATTAATTAGAGAATCTGTTATTAAAAGAACTAATAAAGAACTGCCATATGAGTCAGCAGTATATGTATCGGAATATGTTGAGCAAGCTAAAAGTGTCAGCATAAAAGCTGATATTATCGTTTCTAAAGACAATCATAAAAAAATAATTATTGGAAAAAAGGGACAGATGATTAAAAGCATAGGAATAAATTCACGCGAATTGATAGAGAATTATTTAAATATAAAAACTCATTTGTCTCTATTTGTAGTTGTTAAAGTCAATTGGAAAAATAATTCTTCTCTTCTAAAAGATATTGGCTATATTGAATAAATGAATACTTCGCACCATGGATTTCTTATCCATTCAAGAAAATACAAAGAGACTAGCTCTATAGTCTATATTTTTTCTAGTACAAAAGGCATTCAATCACTTATATTCAAGGGGAGTTATAGCAATAAAAACAAATTTAAGTTTTCATTATTTAATGAGTACTTGATTGCTTATAATGATAAATATAATTTTCCATATCTTTCAAAATTTGAAATATCACATGAATTTTCATTTGATAAAAAATACTATTTGTTAGGTCTCTATATAAATGAGTTATTGTACAAAACTATCAGACAAGGTTATGATTTTGAACCAATTTACGAATCTTATAAAAGCTTTCTATTGAATCTTTCAAGCTCTAAATACAGTACTAAAAGACTGGCATTAATATTTGAAAAAGATTTGATTGAAAATCTCGGTTATGGTTTACATTTACCAGAACACCTAAAGATTCTCTCTAAAAAATCATATACTTACGATTTAAATGAAGGTTTCAAACAAATAGATTCTCAACAAAATAAATACTCCTTAACAGGATTTACTTTAGAAAAATTTTTTTCAAATACACTTACAGATAATAATGCTATTGATATTTTAAGATTAATTATTCATAAAATAATAAAACATCATTACCCAGATGTAGAGCTTATGGGCAATAAATTACTTTAAATTTCCTTTATGAATAGTAAATCTTTTATCTTTAAACGTTAGGATAAAGAACCGATTATACCAATCACCTAAAACATATCGGTAGATATCTTGTCCGTTTGCTCTATGCGTGTGTATGTTTGGTCTATGCGTATGACCATGTATAATAAATTCTGGATCATAAGTGTCTATTAACTTATCAAATTCGCTTATATTCACATCCATAATTTCCTCTTTTTTTGAAGCATTCGCATCAATACTCTCCTTCCTTAATGAATCAGCTATGTTTAGCCTTTCCTCAAGTGGTTTTGACATCATTTCTTTTTGCCATTCACTTGATCTAACAATATTCCTAAATTTCTGGTACTCAATATCATCAGTGCAAAGCGTGTCGCCGTGGAGAAGTAATAATTTAACACCATTTGTTTCTATAAGAGTAGGATCACTTATAGGTTGCATCTTCAAGTTTGCACAGATTTTATTAGATATAAGGAAATCACGGTTACCATGCATATACCATATATCTATTTTACTTCCAAGAAATGTTAATGCATCTCTTACGTCATCAAGGCCGTCCATAGGGTCATCATCACCTACCCAATACTCAAATAAGTCTCCTAAAATGTAAAGGTCTGTTACTTCATGATGAAGATTATCTAAATAATTTATAAAATATTTAGTAACCTCAGGTCTCGTTTTATCAAGATGTAAATCTGAGATAAAATCAATAGTCATAAATTATTCAATAACAACTACTGAATTAATTATAACGTTTTCAATTGGCACATCTGAATGGCCAGCATTATTTCCAGTAGCAACTTCACCAATTTGTTCTACAATTTCAATACCATCTGTTACTTGACCAAAGACACAGTAACCATACCCATCAGAAGAATTAGATTTATCAAGAAAGTCATTATCTCTTAAGTTAATAAAAAATTGTGAGGTTGCTGAGTTTGGGCTACTTGTTCTAGCCATTGCGATTGTTCCTTTTTTATTGCTGATATTATTACTTGATTCGTTTATTACAGGATCAAAAGTATCAATTTGTGACATATCTGGTAAATGTCCTCCACCTTGAATCATGAAATTTGGGATTACTCTATGAAATATTGTTCCGTTTAGTTTTCCTTCATTTGTATATTTAAGAAAGTTAGCCACGGTTTCTGGGGCTTTATCATTAAATAACTCTAAAGTAATATCACCCATATTAGTTGAAAGCTTTATCAATTTCGTCTCCTGTGTTTTTTGATTATCATGTATAATGTCACTACATGAAGATATACTGAAAAATACTAGAAAATAAAGCAAGTATTTGTATCTTATTTTCTTTAACATTTAGATTAATAATACATTAAATGAATTTACACATCCATAACACTCTGACTAATAAAAAAGAAGAATTCGTCCCAAATACGGAAAATAAAGTCAGTATGTACGTTTGTGGCCCTACTGTTTACAGTGCACCACATATCGGCAATGCAAGAGCTGCTCTTGTTGGCGATTTATTTTATCGCTTACTTCAAAAGCTTTATAAAGAGGTGACTTATATAAGAAACCTTACAGATGTTGATGATAAGATAATCTTAGAATCTGAAAAGACCGGTATCCCAATTAACGAATTAACACATAATATCACTAAGATCTATCAATCTGAGATGGCAAAACTCAATATGTTAGTACCCACGTATGAACCTAAAGTTACTGATAATGTTAATAATATTATTTCAACAATTAATAAAATTTTAAAAAATAAATCAGCTTATATCTCTGAAAACCATGTAGTTTTTGATATGGATTCATTCAAGGATTATGGCTCACTTTCTAAAAAAGTATCAGACGATCTCATTGATGGTGCAAGAGTGAAACCAGAATCATATAAAAAAAATCCAAAAGACTTTGTGCTTTGGAAACCATCAACAAATAAAAACTGTGGTTGGGATAGTCCATGGGGCTACGGAAGGCCTGGATGGCATATAGAATGCACAAGCATGATCAAAAGTATAATTGGAAACGAACAAACACTTGATATTCATGGAGGGGGTAACGATTTAATATTTCCTCACCATGAAAATGAAATTGCACAGGGCACAGCATGTGCATCTGCAAAATATTGTAATTATTGGTTTCATAATGGAATTGTCTTGGTAGATAAGAAAAAAATGTCTAAATCTCTTGGTAATGTGATTTTAGTTTCAGATATCATTAATACTACAAACCCTATAGTTATTAGATTAGCTCTCATGAGCTCTCATTATAGACAACCTCTTAATTGGACCGATGATACAATTAAGAATGCAAAAAATATTTATGAAAAAATTATTGCATCACTTGAAATTGAATCATCACATGTAAAAGAGAATGATAAAGTTTTTATAGAATTATTGTGTGATGATTTAAACACTCCTAACGCCATACAATATCTTGTGAAACAAGCTAAAGATGCGAAAATTAATAAAAACCTCCTTCCAAAACTTAGATATAATTGTGATTTGATTGGAATTAAAAAAAATATTAATGAGATAAGTATAGAGCTTAAGGCTGAGATTGAAGATTTAATATCACAAAGAGAAACTGCCAGGATAAATAAAGATTATATATCTGCAGATGAAATTAGAGAAAAACTCACTTCTATGAATATAGATCTCAAAGATGGTCCATCTGGAGTAAGATGGAAAATTAAAGATTAGAAATATTTAATAAATTCTAAGTATAGGTATAATAATCACACAAACGGGGTGTAGCGCAGCTTGGTAGCGCGGCTGGTTTGGGACCAGTAGGTCGTAGGTTCGAATCCTATCACCCCGAGATATGCGCCTGTAGCTCAGTTGGATTAGAGTATATCGCTACGAACGATAGGGTCGGAGGTTCGAGTCCTTCCAGGCGCGTATGTTATAATTACT
>MDSV01090343.1_pt1 | contig 18956 bp, 15 predicted proteins | sample 810851 | NCBI WGS metagenome assembly MDSV01 (sample SAMN05326640, study PRJNA326480) | marine metagenome | isolation source: seawater | place: Atlantic Ocean: North East | collected 2012 | reverse complement strand
TGATGCTATTGTAAATTTCTCTGGCACTATGAACACCACAGCTGTTTGTTTAATGAAAATTGCTAATGATATAAGATTTTTAGGTTCTGGACCAAGAGCAGGATATGGTGAACTAATCTTACCTGAAAATGAACCGGGATCCTCGATTATGCCTGGTAAAGTTAACCCAACACAATGTGAGGCTGTAACAATGGTTTGTGTTAAAGTCATTGGAAATCATAATGGTATAACAATGGCCGGTTCACACGGTCACTTTGAATTGAATGTGTTTAAACCCTTAATCATCCATAATATTTTACAATCAATTCATATCATGGCTGACTCTGCAAAAAGTTTTGCAAAATATTGTGTTTCAGGATTAAAAGCAGATAAAGATCGAATTAAAGAATTATTAGATAATTCACTAATGCTTGTTACTGCTTTGTCCCCAAAAATTGGTTATGATAATGCTGCTAAAATTGCAAAAACTGCACTGAAAAATAAAACTACTTTGAAAGAAGAAGCTTTAAAATCAGGACTAATTAATGAAAAAGATTATAATAAAATTGTCGATCCTAAAAAGATGATTTACCCAGCATAACTTATAAAAAAATTATTAATAAAATTTTTAAAAGTTATTTTATTTGAAAAAAAATTTTCATTTGAATTATGATTATCAATAAATTTATTAAGATTTGAATTAGATTTGTTATCAACTTTCACATTATCAAATTCAAATTTTTTTGTATTGAAGTTATAAGTAAAATCTAATTGTATTTCATCAATTTCTTTTCTATAAACTTTTTTTATCTGAAAAGATTTATAAAAATTATTTATATTTTTTGTATTAATTATCACTTTTCCTATTAAGGATATTTCGTTTTCATCATAACTAATAAAACCATCTTTAAGAATAATATGAAGATCATTTTTCCACATGATCTCAGATTTTGATACAGTTATATTTCCTTGATCCAATCCCACTTTTAATTTTAAGTTATTTAATTCATTAATATTAGTTATATCGTTAACATTTAAACTAATATTCACATTTAAATTAATATTATTCAAAATTTCAGATTGTATTAAATCAATTAAAATAGAGTTATTATTAAATAAATTTTTTGTACTTATGCCATCATAATTTAAGTTTGCATTTAGATAAAATGGTTTAAAATCAAAAAAACCATTCAATAATTTTCTATCATTAGTAAAAAAAATTAAAGAATTATCCTTAATTTTATAATTTAATAATAAATCTTTATTAATGAATAAAATATCTAAAAAACCTTTTTTTTCTTTCTCTTCGTAATTAGTTTTATTTTCTATATCTAATCTAATTTTTTTTGAGTTAAACTTCATAAATAATTCTTTATTAAATTTATTATTTATTATTTTAAGTTTATAGGGAATCTTAAAAATTTCATTCTCAGATATTAAAACATTTTCCAAATTAAAAGCATCATAAAAAAATTTACCATTAATAATCTTATTCAAAAATAATAAATCATCATTACTTCCATTAAAAAATAAATTACTCTTTTTGAAAACAATATTATTTTCATTTGGTGCAGTTCTTAAAAGTTCTTCAAAAAAAAATAAGTCTTTTTTTTTTAAATTAAAATCTGTTTTAATAAAAAATAAATCTTTAATTTCAATAGAATTGAATGAAAAAAAGTCATTTAATCCAATAAATACTTTTAAGTTTTTAACAACTCCTATTTCTTTTTTATCTCTTATTATTGATGAATTTTTTGAAATAAAGTGTGGCTTTGGTAATAATCCATATCTAATTTTTTCATTAAATATTACTTCAATATTATACTTTTTAAAAATTTGATTTTTTATTTCTTCTTTAATAATATTTTTACTATACATTGTAGGGATTAAAAAATAGCTCAGTGTCAAAATAACAACTGCAGATAAACCAAAAAAAACTTTATTATTCCTTATGAATTCGTTCTTTTTTAAAAATTTAATTTTATTAAAATAGCTTTCTATTAAATTATTTATGGATAAGAATACCTGCTTAACTTTTTTAATTAATAAATTATGTTTATTCATAGTGATTTTTAAACTTATAGTAATAAATATTAAATGGTAAACTCTGATTATCTAAAAAATCTAAATAATGCTCAAAATGAGGCTGTATTGCATTTAGATGGTCCACTTTTAATAGTTGCGGGTGCTGGATCTGGCAAAACTAAAGTTTTAACTGCAAGAATTGCTCACATTATAAAAGAAAAAAAAGCATTCCCTAACCAAATTTTGTCAGTAACTTTTACTAATAAAGCAGCAAAAGAGATGCAAAATAGAGTTAGCAAAATACTAGGGTCTGAAGCTACAGGACTTTCTTGGCTTGGAACTTTTCATTCAATTTGTGCAAAGCTACTTAGAAAACATGCATCAGCTGCTAAGCTCAATTCAAACTTTACAATAATTGATACAGATGATCAAATAAGATTGATTAAGAATATTTGTAAAGCTGAAAATATTGATGTTAAACAATTAGCACCTAGATTTATTTTAGCTGTAATAGATAGATGGAAAAACAAAGGATACCACCCAAGTGAAGTTATAATAAATAATAAAGATATTTATGAAAAAACAATTTTACCTCTTTACAAAATCTATCAGCAAAAATTAGTAGATTTAAATTCTTGTGATTTTGGAGACTTAATTTTACATACAGTAAAAATTTTAGAAAATCATCCAGATATAAGAAAAATTTATTCTAATAATTTTAAATATATATTAGTTGATGAGTATCAAGATACCAATTTTATACAAAGTAAGTGGCTTAATCTTTTATCTGAAAAAAATAAAAACTTATGTTGTGTTGGAGATGATGATCAGTCTATTTATAGTTGGAGAGGTGCAGAAATAAAAAATTTTTTAGAATTTGATCAAATTTATGAAAATACCAAAGTTATTAGACTAGAACAAAATTATAGATCTTCACAAAATATTCTTTCAGTAGCTTCAAATCTTATATCAAATAATCAAAATAGAGTAGGAAAAACCTTAACTTCTACCATGGAAGAAGGTGATTTAGTAAAGTTAAACTGTTTTAAAAATGGTAAGGATGAGGCCATTGGAGTCTCTGACGAAATTGAAAAAAAAATAAAAAAAAAATATTCTTTTAACAATATAGCAATATTAGTAAGAGCAATATTTCAAACAAGAGAGTTTGAAGAAAGATTTCTAAAAATTGGTATGCCCTACAGAATTTTAGGAGGAACTAAATTCTATGAAAGAGCAGAGATTAAAGATTGTATAGCCTACTTAAGATTAATTTATCAAGAAAAAGATGATTTAGCTTTTGAAAGAATTATTAATAATCCTAAAAGATCAATAGGTGACACTAGTCTTAAAGCTATACATGAGTTTGCAAAAAAAAATATTTTAAGCTTAGAATTGGCATCAATAAAGATGATTGAAAAAAATTTAATCAAACCAAAAACAAAAGTTGGTCTTAATTCGTTTCTCAATTCATTAAATAAATGGCGAAATGATCTAATAAGAAAAAAAATTAATCATATAAAACTAATGCAAATTGTATTGGATGAGTCTGGTTATTCCGCAATGTTAAAAAATAAAAAAGATGTAGATAACGAAAATAGATTGGAAAATATAAAAGAACTATTAAACGCAATGAAAGAATTTGATAATTTAGAAAGTTTTTTAGAACATGTGTCACTTGCAACATCAATTGATCAAGAATGGGATGGTGAAAAAATCAATATGATGACTATGCACGCAGCTAAAGGATTAGAATTTGATGTAGTTTTTTTACCAGGTTGGGAGGAAGGGCTGTTTCCTCATCAAAAATCTATAGAAGAAAAAGGACAAAGTGGTTTAGAGGAAGAAAGACGTTTAGCATATGTAGGAATTACTAGAGCTAAGAAAAAAGCTATTATTTCTTTTTCTATGAATAGATTTTATCAAGGTGATTGGATAGATAGTATGGCATCAAGATTTATAGAAGAGTTGCCAGAAAAACATATAGAAAAAAATTCTTTTTTTGAAGATGATGTTAACGAAAATGAAGATTTTGATTTTAACCAAGATTTGGAAATTGAAGATGAAACAAGAAGCCCTGGGTGGGCAAGGTATCAAAAAAGAATTAAATGAGTAAAAAAATTCAAATTTTAAGAAATAAATTTAAAAAATATAATATCGATGGATACATTGTACCGAAAAATGATGATTATTTTACTGAATACTCAAAAATTAATAGATTAAAGATCATATCTAATTTTAGCGGCTCTGCAGGTCTTGCTGTAATCTTAAAAAAAAAAAATTATCTTTTTACTGATGGAAGATACACTATTCAAAGCAAAATAGAGTCTGGAAATAATTTTAAGATTATTGATTATAATAAAATAATAAACTGTAAATTGTTCAAAAATTTGACTTTAGGTATTGATCCTAAACTGTTTACTTACACTCAAATAAAGAGATTTTTTTTAAAGAAAAATAAGATTAAATTTATTAGTAATAATTTAATTGATGAAATTGAGAGAAAAAAAAAAGAAACCATCTATCCATTTTTCTCTTTAAATAAAGATATAACTGGAGAAAGTCATAAATCAAAAATCAATAAAATTTCTAAATTTCTCAAAAAAAATAAAACTGATTATCTATTTGTAAGCGCCCCTGAAAATGTTGCTTGGATTTTGAACATTAGAGGTAAAGATGTTCCCAACAGCCCGATTCCAAATTCGAGATTAATAATTAGTAAAAATAAAAAAATTTATTTAATTAGCAAATTAAAAAAAGCTAAAAAACTTATAAAAGAAAAAATAATTAAATCTCATGAACTAATTGATACTAATAATTTTCCAGGTAAAATTCTTAACTTAAGAGGCAATAATTTTATAATAGATGATAAATCATGCTCAATTTATTTTGAAAATATTATTAAATCTAAATTTGAAATTATAAAGAGAGTTGACCCAACTTATTTTTTAAAAGCTATCAAAAATAAAATAGAAATAAAGAATATGATAAATTCTCACATTTTGGATGGTGCTGCTTTAACAAAGTTTCTTTATTGGATAAAGAAAGTAAATAAAAAACAAATCAGTGAAGTTCAAGCTCAAAACAAGTTAGAAAGTTACAGAAAGTTAAATAAAAATTACTTATATCCAAGTTTTGATACAATTGCAGGATCAGGAAAAAATGCTGCAATAATTCATTACAGAGCAAAAAAAGAAAATTGTAAAATGATAAAAAAAAAGGATATCTTTTTATGTGACTCGGGAGGTCAATATAAATATGGTACAACAGATGTAACTCGAACAATTTGCTTTTCAAAACCAAGTTCACACATTAAAAATGTTTTTACGAAAGTTCTCAAAGGTCACATTTCAGTAGCTACAGTTGATTTAAAAAAATATGATACTGGGAAAAAAATTGATGTAAGAGCAAGGACTCCCTTAAACAAAATAAATTTAGATTATGCTCATGGAACAGGTCATGGTGTTGGTTTTTTTCTTAATGTTCACGAAGGCCCGCAATCTATTTCAAAATATAATAAGATTAAGATCAAAGAGGGCATGATTTTAAGCAATGAGCCTGGCTATTATAAAAAAGAAAAATTTGGCATTCGTATAGAAAATTTAGTTTATGTTAAAAAGATTAAAAATAATATATTTTTTGAAAATTTAACTCTAGCTCCAATTGAAAAAGAATTGATTAATTTTAGTCTTTTAACTAAATTAGAGAAAAATTATCTTTTTAAATATCATTTGAATATCTACTCTAAAATTTCAAAATTTTTAAATGTTAACGAGAGAAAATGGCTAGCTAGCTTTATTTAACATTTTTAATAAATCATCTTGTTTTAATATTTTAATGTTCAGTTCCCTAGCAGTATCTACTTTTTTTTTTGTTGCTTTTTCTCCAACAACTAAATAATTAAGTTTTTTTGATACATTACTAATTATCGAACCAGAGTTTTCTTCAATCAAAGATTTCATCTCAGCTCTACTAATGCCATCTAATTTTCCCGTTATCATGAATGTTTTACCAGATAGTGATCCATTTTCTTTTTTATCAATTACATCTTTTATTGAAAGAAATTCATTTAATTCATTAAGAACTTTAATGTTTGTTTTATTAGAAAAAAAATTTTTAATTGAATTAATTTGTGTCTCTCCTATTCCATCTATAATTAAGAGATCATTAATTTTACCTGATTTTGATAATGATAAAAAATTCTTTATTGATCTCAAGTTTTTGGCAATCAATTTAGCATTTTCAAGGCCTATGTGTCTTATTCCTAAAGAATAGATAAATTTTTCAAATCTAATTTTTTTTCTTAAATTTATTGAATATTTAAGATTAAGTGCTGATTGCTTTCCCCATCCATCCATATTTTCAATCTTACCAAAATCTAATTTAAAAATATCTTGTGGAAACTTTATCAAATTTAAATTCCAAAAGTTTTCAACAATTTTTTTTCCTAAACCCTCTATATTAAATGCTTCTTTTGAAACAAAGTGTTTAATTTTTTCAATAGATATCTTTTCACATTCATATCCTTCACTTGAACATCTTCTAACAGCATCTTCTTTCTTTGTTGTTATATTAAAATCTTTTATTGTTTGTGAGCCACAAGATGGACATTTTCTTGGAAATTCAAATTTTTTCGAATTTTTTTCTCTTTTTTTTAAGTCTACTGAAATAACATGAGGTATAACATCCCCTGCACGTTCAATAATTACTGTATCATTGATCCTAATATCTTTTCTAATTATTTCTTCTTCATTGTGCAATGTTGCATTAGAAACCATAACTCCACCAATATTAACAGGTTTAATCTTTGCAACAGGTGTTAGTGCACCAGTCCGTCCAATTTGAATTTCAATATTAAGAATTTTAGAAGTCGCGCTATTGGCTGAAAACTTGTGAGCTATTGCCCATCTCGGTGAGTTAGCAACGTTACCTAACCTCTTTTGAAGTGCAAAATCATTTACTTTGTAAACTATTCCATCAATATCAAAATTTAAATCACCTCTTTTTTTTTCTATATCATAATAGTTTCTCATTAAATCTTCTGTTCCTTGTATTATCTTATTCAATGGGTTGGTCTTAAATCCCCATTTGTGTAAATTTTTTAAGAAATCTATTTGATTATCAATTTTCATTTTATTTACAAAACCATATGTATAGGCAATAAATTTCAATGGAATTTTTTTTGTTTCATTTGGATTTTTTTGTCTTAAAGAACCTGAGGCAGCATTCCTAGGGTTAGCAAACTTATTTGCGATATTTTTAAAGTCATTATTTTGAATAAAAACTTCCCCCCTAATGTCAATTTCCTCAGGAAAATTATTATCATATATTGAATGAGGAATGTCTTGTAATGTTTTTAAATTTTGAGTTATATCTTCTCCCTCTTTTCCATCCCCTCTAGATAAACCTCTAAGAAATTTCCCTTTTTTGTAAATCAATGATGCTGATATGCCATCAATTTTTGGTTCAGCACTATATACAATCTTAAAATCAGATGATTTATTAAGAAAATTTAATATTTTTTTTTCAAAATTTTTTAAATCTTCTTCACTAAAAGCGTTTGCCAAAGATAACATTGGTACTTTATGAGAAGCTTTTGTAAAATTTTTTGATGGTTTAAAACCAACAGAGATACTCGGTGATTTTGGATTATTTAAAAAATTATGCTGTTTTTCAAATTCAATAATGTTTCTTTTTATCTCATCAAATTCTGAATCTGAAATTAATGGCTTATTCCTATTATAATATGCTTCATTATATTTTTCAAAATTTTTGAGTTTTTTTTTATATTCTTCTATAATTTTTTTTTTATTCATCTACTCGAAAATCTTTTTAAATTTTCCTACAAATTTTTTAAAAAGTGACTTTTTATCTTTTGACTTAGTTTGCTCAAATTTTTTAATAGAAAAATCATATTCTTGATTGAAGATTTTATAAGAAGCCTTGTACCAATCACTTGATTGATAGTTGTAACCCAAAAGAGCTGCGTATTTTTCTGCCTCAGAATTTAGGCCAATTATATAGTGAGTTTCTACGAGTCTGTGTAGAGCCTCTTGAACATATACCGTAGTGTCATAGTTTTCTAAAATGTTCTTAAACCTATTTATAGCTGGTATCCATTTTTTACTTTTTAGATAATGACGGCCTATATACATTTCTTTACCAGCCAGTCTATCTTTTATTAATCCTAATTTAAATTGTGCATCAATTGCGAACTCAGTTGTGGGATAATCATTAGTTAAAATTTCAAATTCTTTTTTTGATTTAAGAAGAGGTCCCAAATCTCTTTTTTCATCTATAATATTTTCATAATAACACATAGCTAACAAATAATGTGCATAATCTTTATCTTTATGAGTTGGATAAACTTTTAAAAATCTTTCTAGTTCATTTATAGCATCAGGGTAATAATCATCTGAATAATAAACATATGCTGTCATTAAAGCAGCAATTGGAGCCCATTCAGATTGAGGAAAAATTAATTCCGCTTCATTGAATTTTTTAGCAGCATAAATTGTATCTCCGTCTAAAAACTCATTATAAGCTTCATTATAAAGTTCTATCATTTGTGATTCTAAATCTTGATTCTGTAATATTGAAACTTCTTCTTTTTTTACTGAACAAGATAAAAGATAGACTGATAGCAAAAATAGACTAAAAAAAAATTTTATATAATTCATAAATATCTATTAACAGATTATTTTAACCTCTGTTAAATAAATTATTAAGCTATATATTTTAAATTTTGCTTATTAATTAGCGTATGAGGTAGAGTTTTTTCGTTTATTTCTAGAATTGAGTAATTATTTTTATCTAGAAATACTTGTCTAAGCAAATCATTGGTTAATTTATGTCCCCCTTGAGAGCATTTCAGTTTTCCTATAATCTTATATCCAGACAAATAAAGATCTCCCATACAGTCCAATATTTTATGATTTACAAATTCTAAGTTATTTCTTAGTTTTTCTTCATTCAGAACTTTTTCATTTTTAACTACTATGGCGTTATCTAATGAACCACCTTTTGCTAAACCTCTTGATCTCAAATTTTCAATATCTTCATATACACAGAATGTTCTAGATGCATAAATGTCAGATAAATCATCTTCATAAATTTTAACATTATTTTTTTGAGTTCCTATTAATGAATTTTCGTATTTAATTTCAAATTCAATCTCTAGATTAATTTTACTAGGTTCAATAGAGATTGTTTTTTTACCATCTTTATGTTCAATTTTATTATTAATCTTAATTACTTTAATTGGTTTATCACTAATTGTTAAACCTGCGTCTTTTATTTTTTCAACAAATATTTTTCCAGATCCATCAAGAATTGGAACTTCTTCATTATTTATCTCAATTAGAGCATTATCTATTCCAAGTCCAAATAATGCTCCCATTAAATGTTCTATCGTAGAAACTTTTACACCATAATTATTTGAAATAGTTGTACATAAAACTGCACTTGATACATTATATACATCAGGCAGAATTTCATTATTTTGATTTAAATCTACCCTTTTAAAAACTATTCCTGTATTTGGCTCTGCTGGTTTAATATTTAAAGAAACTTTTTTACCAGAATGCAGTCCTACCCCATCTATTTTAATAGTTTTGGATATAGTTTTTTGTTTAAATATTGACATGAGAGAAACTTCTAAATTGTTTTAAAAATTTTGAAAAACAAGAAATGTTACAAATTAAAACTTATCCAAAAAAATTAAAGAAACGCTCAAAAAAACCTTTATTTTTTGGTTCTTTTGGAATTATCAAGACTTCATTTTCATTGAATCCTCTAACTATCTGAATAGCTGTTCGAAATAGGTCATTCTGACTGTCTGACTGATGGCTTCGTATATAGTCTGCCTGAAGTATGTTATTTGTTGAGATTTGATACTTTTTTAAATTTTTTTCTATGTCTCTGATGTAATTTTTAGATAGACAGATAAATCTAATATCAAGTGAAAAAATATTACATTTTTCATTTAACGGAAATACTGAATAACTTTTTTTATCTATCAAATAGTTATCAATTAACATATGAACAATTTTTTTATCATTAATCGATTTTTTACAATCATCCTTTGCTTCATTAATTAAATAAATTAAATCATCTTTTGAAACTTTTTTTCCATAGTTATTTTTCTTTACTGAAACTTTGATAGTTAAAAATTCATCATTTTCTAATATCAAATTAATATATTCAACAAAACCTTTTAATTTTTTTTCAATTTCAAAAATATTTTTTTCAAGAAAAATATTAATTGCTATGAGTTCAAAGTCTTTTTTTTTATCATCGTTTATAAATTCCTTATAATATAAATTTTTCAAATTTTGCTTATCAAGCACAGAAATAGCTAATTTTTGAGGACTTAAAAATAAATATGTTTCAAAATCTAATTTAAAGTCCATCGATTATAATTTGATTTTGTTGTCTTAAATCTATTTTATTTATTTTTTTTTCATGATTACTTCCTAAAAATTTCATACTTCGTTCAAGGGATAATTTAATATTATTTTTTGGTAACTTAATTAAAAGTCCAGAAATTGTCTCTATATCCCATCTTCCTGAAGGGAAAAAAAATAAATTTTTTATTTGATTATAATCAAAAGTACTATCATCAATTATTTTTTTTAATTCAAAAAAATTTTTGTTTTCAAAATTACCAAATATCATAGGGAAATTATTTTTTTTTTCTATTGATTTTACTAGTTTTCCGTTTGTTCCCAAAAGAAAATTATTATCACCTTTTTTTATTTGGGCTATAAATTTTGTTTTATCAATTTTTATATTAATAGATGAAGGGTATTGTTTAAAAACTGAAAATTTTTCTACTAAATTATTCGAATTTATTATTTCATTAATACTTGGTTCATTAATAAAAAATAAATTCTTAAATTTCAATATCTCCAAACTATCTTTTAATTCATTATTATTTTTTTCACCCAAACCTGTAATTATGATTTCATCAATCTTATTAAAATTAAATTTATTTAAATTTTTATTATTTAAAGTTCCTATTAAAAGAAACAAGAAAAAATATAGAAAAATCTTTTTATTTCGGTGAAGTTGCATCTTTGAGCATTAGTTCAATAAGTTGGATAAAATTTATTCTATGATAATTAGCAATTTCAGGCACCAAAGAAAGACTTGTCATCCCAGGCTGTGTGTTTATTTCGAGAAGATAAAATTTTCCATTAAAATATTTAAAATCTGATCGAGTGACACCTTTGCAGCCAATTAATTTATGTGCTTTTAGTGCTATGTTCATAATTTTTTTATAATCATTTTTTTTTAAATCTACTGGAATTATATGCTTTGTTTTTGCCTTAGAATTGTATTTAGCTTGGTAATCATAAAACAATCTTTTAGGTTTGAGTTCAATAGCTCCTAGTTTTTTATTACCAATAATTGCTGCTTGTATTTCTCTACCAGGTATAAATTCTTCTATTATTATTTTTTTATAACTTTTAAGTTTATTAATATTTTTAAAAATATTTTTTTTAGTACAAATAAAAACATTAACACTTGATCCTTCATTTAAAGGTTTGATAACTGTAGGAAACTTAAGTTTTTTTTCAATCAACTTGATTAAATCTAAATTAGATTTGTTAAAAGTGTATAAAATATATTTTGGAGTTAATATATTATTTCTTATAAAAACTTTTTTTGATAATTCTTTATCCATAGCAATTGCAGAAGAAATTACTCCTGAATGCGTATATGGTATGCCGGTGGTTTCGAAAATAGTTTGAATATAGCCATCTTCACCAAACTGACCGTGAAGAGCATTAAAAATAACTTTTGGTTTAAAAGATTTTATTGTTTGAAGCAATCTATAATTTGGTTCAGTAATCTTTACTAAATATCCATTTTTAGCAAGTTCTTTTGCGACCTGATTTCCAGTATCAAGACTAATAGATCTTTCTTTAGATATACCTCCAGATACTACTAATATTTTTTTTTTCAAATTATTCCAAAATTTTAATTTCTTTTTCTAAACTAATTCCTGTCTTTTCTAAAACATTTTTTGCAACATAATCAATTAAGCTTTTCATATCTTCAAATTTTGCATTTCCTTTATTTATAAAAAAGTTGCAATGTTTTTGTGAAATGCATGCGTCTCCAAAGCTTTTATCTAAAGGTACTGACTCTTTTATTAATTCCCAGACCTTTTTTTTAGTTTGAGATAAAGGATTTTTAAACGTACTACCACTTGTTTTAATTTTAGTTGGCTGATTCTTTTCTTTTTTAATCTTAAGTTTAATCATTTCATCCTTAATTTTTGTGCAATCTCCTTTAACACCTTTAAAAGACGCGCTTAAAAAGATTAAATTTTCTGATAAATCATTTTTTCTATATTCAAATTTTATATCTTTAGATGGAATTGTTATTACTTTTCCAGATTTATCTACTGCCTGAATCGATAATAAAATATCTCTAAATTCATTTCCAAAACAGCCTGCATTCATTCTTATGCCTCCACCAATAGTTCCCGGAATACATGATAAAAACTCAAATCCACTCAGGCTATTTTTCATTGCAAATTCTGATAGTGATTTATCTAAAACTGCACTACCTGCTATTATTATATCATCACCTAGCAAAGAAACGTTATTAAAGTTTTTACTCAACTTAATTACTACACCATCAAACAAATTATCATTGATTAAAGTATTGGATCCCGCCCCAAGGACAAATATTTTTTCTTGATCATTTAATTTTTTTAAAAAATTTACTAATTCTTTTAAGTTATCAGCTTTATAAAAAACTTTTGATTTTCCTCCAATATTAAACCAATTTTTTTTTTTTAGATCATGTTCATATTTTACATTATCACTGAACTCTTCTAACAATTTTTTTAAGTCTTTTATTTCCATTACATTAATTGAGGAAGTTTTTTCATCCAATTAGAAATAGACCCCGCACCCATTCCAATTATAATTTTTTTTCCAAACATATTCTTTTTAATAAATTTTGCTAATTCATCATTATCATTAACTAAAAATAATTTTACTTTTGAATTTTTAATAATCTCTTTTGCAAAATTTAAGTAGTTAAACCCTAATTTAATTTTTTCTCCAGCTGTATATATAGGACATAAAATAACAATATCAGCATCTTGAAAAGCAAAAGAAAATTCCGTTCTCAAATCTTTTAGTCTAGAAATTCGATGAGGTTGAAAAACACAAACTTTATCATAACCATTATAAACTTTATTTACTCCTTCTAATACAACTTTTATTTCTGTTGGGTGGTGGGCATAATCATCGTAAAAATCAATATCGTTATAAGTAAAAATCTTATTAAACCGTCTTTGTACACCTTTAAAATTAAATAACCCTTTTTTAATTTGCGAAATAGATATACCGATTGTTAGTGCAACAGCTGTAGCAGCGACAGCATTTCTAATGTTATGGATGCCAATTAATGGAACTTTAATTTTTCTTATAGTAGTTTTTTTTTTATTTGGAATATCTATTTGCAAATCAAACTCAGAGAACTTAATCGTTTGTTTAATCTTTTTAATTAAAAAATTAGATTTTGCATTGGTTCCATATGTATAAAAATTTCTACTTTTTAATTTTCTTACTAACTCATTATTAATCTTATCATCTATACAAATAAAAGATTTTCCAAATGAAGGGACTTTATTGATAAAATGTATAAAATAATTTTTTAAATCCTCCATTGATTTATAAAAATCCATATGTTCTCTATCTATATTAGTAATTATTGAGTACGTAGGGGGAATATGAATAAAACTTCCATCAGATTCATCAGCCTCTAAAATTGACCAATCACTTTTTCCAAGTTTAGCAGTATTTTTAATTGAGTTTATAACTCCACCATTAATTATTGTTGGGTCCAGTTTTGTTTTTTGAAAAATTGAAGTTATTAAAGAAGTAGTAGTTGTTTTTCCATGTGAGCCAACCACAACAATATTTTTCAATAAAGAAACAATATGAGCCAGCATTTTTCCTCTTGATATAATTTGTAATTTTTTTCTTTTAGCCTCCAATAATTCTGGATTATTTCTTTTTATAGCAGATGAAACTACAACTATTGTAGCATTTTTAAGATTTTGCTTTTTATGCCCTATAAAAATTTTTATCTTTTCTTTTTTTAATCTCTCAACATTTTTATTATTATTTAAGTCACTTCCTTGGACTTTAAAACCTTTGCCTTTCATAATTAAAGACAGTCCGCTCATTCCTATTCCACCAATACCAAGAAAGTGGATAATCTCAGTCTTTCCTAATTCAATTTTCATTTATAGCTTCCAATATTTTTTGATTAACACTAATCCAAGTATTTTGGTAATTTAATTTTTTCAAATTATGTTTTTTCTTTAAATATTCACTTTTATTGTCAAAAATATCTTTTAAAAATTTCTCAATTTTTTCTTCAAAAGAATCTTGCTCGATAATCCAGCAACAATTTTTATTTTCATAATAAATGGCATTCTCAAGTTGATGGTTGTCTTTTGAGGTTGGTAATGGAACTGCAATAAAAGGTATATTTAGATAAGATAATTCAGCTAAAGTAGATGCACCTGCTCTTGTTATACAAAGGTCAGATTGTTGAATGCTATTTGAAAAATTTTCATCAAAACTAAAAATTTTATTTTCTATATTATTTTTTGTGTAGAAATTTTTTAAATGATCTATATTTTTTTTATTTGTTTGCTGAATTATTTTTATTTTATTTTTTTTCGAAATATTAATAATAGAATTTTTTAAATTTTTATCAAAAATATTGGCACCTTGACTACCTCCAACCACTAATAAAGTTAAACCATTATTCATCTCATTAGATGATTTTAGTTCATAGATTTTTTTTTTTATCAAAGGATTTATTATTACTATTCTATCTTTAAAAATATCAGGAAAATTTTTTAATTCATTCGTATAACAAAAAATTTTTTTACATAATTTTAAGAAATATCTATTAGCTTGGCCTAATACTTGATTAGGCTCTATCAAATAAACATTTAATTTTAATATTCTAGATGCTAAAATTAAAGGTAGAGACATATATCCCCCGGTAGAAAAAATTTTTTCAATTTTTTTTCTTTTTAAAAGTAAGAAAGATCTATAAGTAAGAAATAAGATCTTGATGAGGTTAATCGGTAAAACAAAAATATTATTTAATTTTGGGGTGTCAATTATTTCAACTTTATAGATTTCATTATCTAAATATTTTAAACCACGTTTGTCAGTTGAAATTATTATATTTGCTTCTTCTGACAAATGGTTATGAAGAATTAAAGCGGGTATAACGTGACCACCTGAACCACCAGTTGAAATAAGAAAATTTTTTTTCACGTTAATTAATCTTTCTTTTTGTTAAATTCAAAATTATACCTGATAAAATTGAGATACTTATTATTGAAGAGCCTCCGTAGCTTATAAAAGGTAACGTCATCCCCGTTGTTGGAAAAAGTCTAATATTTACTCCAATATGTATCATTGTTTGAACTAAGATAAGACTCACACAACCTACTAAAATCAATTTTGTCCTTTCTTTATTTTCTAAATAAACTTTTTTAAAAACAGAATAAATAAATATTAAAAATAAAAATAATATTAAAATTATGGCAATAACACCAAACTCCTCTGAGATAACAGAAATTATATAATCTGTATGCGCTTCAGGAACCCTATTTTTAAGAGTTCCTTCTCCAATTCCTTTTCCAAAATATCCTCCGCTCGTAATTGAATCAATTGCTTTTTCCGATTGAGCATTGTGGGTACCGGTTTCACTATCGAAAAAAGATAATATTCTATTTTTTATATACTCAAATTTTTGACTAAACTTAACTAAAAAAAAAAGTGCAGTAATCAAAATCAAACATGAGACAATTAAAAAGATTATGTTAATTCCTGATATGAAAATTAAAACAGACCAGCTGAAAAATACTAACAATGTTTGTCCTATATCTGGTTGGACAGCTAATAAAAGTGCTATTATTAAAGTTATAAAAAAAGAAAATAAATATTTTAGATAAATATTTTGAAATTTTTCACTGCTCAAAATTATACTAATTAGAATAATCAAAAAAGGTTTGACTAACTCTATTGGTTGAAATCTAGGTAAAAAATATAAATCAATCCATCGTTTAGCACTGTTTACTTCGATACCTATTATAGGTACTAAAAACAGAGAAATTAGAGAAAGTAAGAATATTATCGTTGAAATTTTAAATAACTTTTCTTCATTTATTGAGGAGAAAATAAAAATAATCATCATTCCTAAAAGTACGAAGAATAAATGTTTAAAGAAAAAAGTGTAATCGTTAGTATCTAATTTATCTGATACTAATAAAGATGTTGATACTAGTGAAAAAAATAGTCCAGTAATGAATAATAAAATAATTAACGAGAATATGAATTTATCAATATTTTTCCACCATTCATAATAAAAATTATATATTGATTTATTGATTTTCATTTAGATTATTCTTAATCAAATTATTAAAATAAAAACCTCTCTCTTCAAAATTCTTAAAGTTATCAAATGATGCTGCACATGGACTAAATAATATTGTTTTATGAATAAATTTTTCTTTTTTAATTATCAAAAAAATATTTTTTAATGCATCTTTTAAATTATTAAAGTTTTTAAATTTGATTTTACCATTAAGTTTTTTATTAAAAAATCTTTTATTTTTGCCATATATAAAAGCTTGGATATTTTCAAAATATTTTTTTGGTAAATTAAATTTATCTCCTTTTTTATTAATCCCTCCTAATAACCAATAGATATTCTGATTCGATTTTAAAACACCAATTGATGATGAAAAACTTGTTGATTTCGAGTCATTAATAATTGTTAAATATTTTTTTTTAAAGATAATTTGTTGGCGATATTTTAACCCATTAAACTTTTTAATTGTTTTCCTAATTAATTCTCTTTTTAAATTCAATTTTTTTGATATTTCAAAAACAAATAAAAAATTTTCTTTATTTGTTTCAGTTAAAAAATATTTATTTTGAGTATTTTCTAAAAGTTTGTCATTTTTTTTTGTATTTACTTTAATAATTTTACTAACAAATTTATTCAACTTCAGTTCTTTATCAATCAATAGATCATCTTTTTTAACAAATGCAAAATGACCCTTTAATTGATTTTTCAATAATTTAAATTTAGCATTTACATATGCTTTTAAAGTTTTGTGTCTTTCTAAATGATCAATCGATAAATTTAGTATTGCAGCATATTTAGATTTAAAAATTTTACTATATTCTAATTGATAAGAAGATGCCTCAATAACAAAAATTGTTTTTTTTTTTACATTTCTTGCAGATAAAATTGGATTTCCAATATTTCCAACTAATCTTACATCAAATTTTTGATTAAATAAAATTTCATACATAAGTTGACACGTTGTGGATTTCCCATTTGTGCCTGTAATTGTAATACAATCATTTTTATAAAATGAATAAAATACATCTAAATCAGAGTAAATTTTATTATGATTTTTTTTTAAATATTTCGATAATTTACATTTATTAATATCTATTCCAGGGCTTAAAATTATTTTATCAAACTTAAATTTGAAAATATCTTTATAATTAATTAAATTTTTTTTAATATTCAAAGGTTTTTTTTTTGACTGATAATCATCATATAAAAAAACATCACTTTTATTTTTGAGAAATTTAAATGCAGATAAACCACTTTTTCCTAGACCATAAATTAATATTTTTTTATTTAAAAATATGTTCAAGCAAGTGCCCTTTATCTTAATTTAAGTGTAGCTAAGCCGATCATTGCTAAAATAATTGATATAATCCAAAATCTAACAACAACGGTAGACTCCGCCCAACCTTTTTTTTCAAAATGATGGTGTATTGGTGCCATTTTAAAAATTCTTTTACCAGTCAGCTTGAAAGAAATTACCTGAACCACTACTGATAAAGCTTCTAAAACAAATAATCCACCTGTAATTGCTAAAACTATTTCGTGTTTTGTAATTATTCCTACGGCCCCCAAAGAGCCCCCTAATGAAAGGGAGCCAGTATCTCCCATAAATATTTTAGCTGGTGGTGCGTTAAACCACAAAAACCCCAGACACGCACCAATAATTGCACCACAAAAAACTGAAATCTCTCCAGTCCCCTCAATATAAAGTATCTGAAGATATTCTGAAAAAACGATATTACCTGTTACATAGCTAATAAATGCAAAACAACCAGCAACTAAAATTACCGGAACTGTAGCTAAACCATCTAGTCCATCTGTTAAATTAACAGCATTAGAGGATCCAACAATAACAAAAACTGAAAAAGGTACAAAAAACCATCCTAAATTTATTATTAAATTTTTAAAAAATGGAAAATATAGATTTTTAAATTCTTCATACTCAACAAGATAAGTTAAAATTATTAACCCCAGTACTGCTAAAAAAATTTGCATAATTATTTTTAATTTAGAAGAAATACCCGATGAACTATTATTTCTTATTTTTTTATAATCATCATAAGCGCCAAGAAGTCCGAATGATGTCGTAATATATAAACAAAACAAGATGTAGATATTCTTTAAATCTGCCCAAAGTAATACTGAGATGATTAAACCTAATAAAATGATCACACCACCCATTGTCGGTGTTCCAATTTTTTTTACAATATGATCTGATGGACCATCTTCTCTTATTGGGTTAAAAATTTTTTTATTTGAAAAAAACTTAATAAAAGGTCCTCCAATTAATAAAGCTATCAATAAAGATGTAAAAAAAGCTAATCCTGTTCTAAAAGTAATATATTTAAAAACATTTAAAAAAGTAAAAGTTTCAACGTTGTTTACTAATAATTCATATAGCATGAGCAATACTTTGTTTTAACTTGTTTGTTATTTTATGAAGACCTGTTGAATTTGATCCTTTAATCATCAAATAATCATTATTATTTAAATCTTTATTAATCAAATCAATTATATCAAATTTATTA
>MDSV01013967.1_pt1 | contig 18957 bp, 24 predicted proteins | sample 810851 | NCBI WGS metagenome assembly MDSV01 (sample SAMN05326640, study PRJNA326480) | marine metagenome | isolation source: seawater | place: Atlantic Ocean: North East | collected 2012 | reverse complement strand
GGTCTTGTTTTCTTAAAGAAGAAGGGTTTTCAATTTCTAATTTATCTGCTTGTTTTAATAGCTCTTCTGGTTGTTTATTTTTTAATTCTTGTAAGTTCATATGATTGGGGGTGTTAAGAAAGAAAGAATAAATTTATTACAAAATAACTTAGGTAATGTCAAAATAATTATAATTATATCTGTATATTATATTTATATATATTTATTGTATTAGTAGTTGTGCTTGTGAGTCCCCTTAATTCTCTTGTTTTTTCAAACTAATAACACAATTATACATATGAATATTTTTATACCTATGTTTATAATTAGATTAATAAAGTAAGAAAAATCCTACATTATCTTATTTTTTATTAAATTATAAATAGAAAAACATGTTAATAATTAAGTATAAAATTTAAATAACAACCAAAGTATATTTTTTTTAAGATTTAAATTAATGTTAATTAAACTTAATTAAAACTAATATTTATATTTAAAAATTTAAAAAAACTTAATTGTGTTTATAAAAGAGGAGGTTGTACACATGACGTTGGGGACAGAATTTATTTTAGCAAGTAGCAGTGCCTCAAGGCTAAATATACTAAAAAGCACTGGTTTAAAGTTCAAAAAAATAAAACCTTTTTGTGATGAAGAAAATATAAAATTAAGTTTTCTTAAATTAAAAAAAAACAAAAAAAGGCTCGCAGAAAAACTAGCAAAAGAAAAAGCCTTAAGCATAAGCATAAAAAATCATAATAAGTTAGTTGTTGGCTCTGACACTGTTATAATTTTTCAAAATAAAATAATAAACAAAGCCAAAAACATTAAAGTAGCAAAAAAAAATCTTCAACTTATGTCAGGAAAAAAACACAAAATTATATCCAGCGCATCTGTATGTTATAATGGTAAGCAGGTCTGGTCTGGTCGACAGCAATCAACAGTTGTATTAAGAAAGCTAAATAAAGCACAAATTGATAAATATCTAAAAAAGACAGGCAAACAAATATTGTCCTCAGTAGGCTGCTATCAGGCAGAAAAGTTAGGGCCACAAATTATTAAATCAATCAAAGGAGATTTTTTTAATGTTTTGGGCTTTCCTTTATTTCCGTTTTTAAAATTCTTATCTAAAACACATAAATGAAAAAATTTTTTGTTATTGGAAGCAACGCCTCTAAAAGCCTTTCTCCGTTGATTTTTAATTACTGGTTTAAAAAATATAAACTTGACGCAAAATATAGCTTTGTACAAACTGCCGAAAAAGATTTTGGTAAAACCTTGACCAAACAACTAAAAGACAAAAAAGTATGTGGGTTTAACATTACTATTCCGTTTAAAAAAAAAATAATTAAACATGTAGATTTTACAAACACACATGCAAAAAAAATAGGTGCAATTAACTGTGTTTCTATAGGGAAAAAAATTAAAGGCACTAACACAGATTGGGTTGGTTACCTAAGCTCAATAAAAAGCCTAAAATTAAATAAAAACAAAAAAATACTAATACTTGGCTATGGAGGAGCATCACAAGCAATAATTTATGGTCTACTAACAAAGGGTTTTAATAAAATTGAAATTTTTAATCGAACCAAAAAGGCTGTTAATATTAAAAAAATTAAGAAGTATACAAAGAAGTACTCATCCATTGAAAACCACCTTAGTGACACATGTTTAATAATAAATACAACGCCTATAAACCCGCTTAACAAAAAACAATCCAAAATGATAAAAACAGACGTAGTTGTTAGCGATATTGTTTATAAGCCAAAAGAAACGAATTTTATTAAAAGCTTTACAAGAAATAAAAAAATATACGGCATTTCAATGCTTATAGAACAAGCTATCCCATGTTTCTATTTGTGGTTTGGTTTTAGGCCGGAGATAGATAGACCTTTGTTGAAAAAATTAAATGAAAAAACGCAATGATAAAAATTGTTGGAATAACAGGGGGAATAGGTTCGGGCAAAACCACCCTTTCTAAATATCTAAAAAAAGCTGGATTTGAAGTGCACGAGTCTGACGCGGTTGTTTCACAAATGTATAAAAAACCTAGTAAACTCTTTGTTAAATTTCTTAAGCACAACTTATCTAAAGATATTGTTAAGCGTGGCCACATTAATAAGCAAAAAATCACAGAAATTATTTTTAATAATGATGGGGTTAGAAAAAAACTTGAAAATTATATTCACATTGCCGTAAAAAAATCCAGGGACGGTTTTATAAAAAAAAACCAAACAAACAAAAAAGGTATTATTTTTATTGATATCCCTTTATTGTTTGAAAAAAATCTTGAAAAAAAATTTAATAGCACTTTGTGCGTTATTGCAACAAAAAAAATTAGAACTAAAAGGGTTTTAAGAAGAAATAAGTATACAAAAGAAACTTTAAATAAAATTTACAGCACACAAACAACAGACAAAGAAAGAAAAAAAAGATCTCAAATTATAATCTATAACAACAAAACAAAAAAAGACTTTATTTTTTCAATAAAAAAAGCTTTAGTAAAAATTGTAAAATGAGAGAAGTAGTAATTGATACTGAAACAACAGGTCTTAGCTATAAGTCTGGTGACAGGGTTATAGAAGTAGGCTGTGTTGAGCTTGTTAACCATGTAGCAACCAATAAATCCCTACAGTTTTATTGTAAAGTTGATAAAGAAATATCAGAAAGCGCGCAAAAAATAACTGGCATTACAAGTAATTTTTTAAATAATAAAAAAAGCTTTAGAGAACATTGCGATGAATTTTTAAGTTTTATAAAAAATGACACACTGGTTATACACAATGCAGACTTTGATGTTGGTTTTATTAACAACGAACTTTTGTTAATTGGAAGGCCTATAATTACCAACCCGGTAATTGACACCGTATCCCTTGCAAGAAATGTTCTCAATACCCGAGTTGCAAATCTTGACTATTTGTGCAGGAGATTCAAGGTAGACTTATCAGAAAGAAATCTTCACGGCGCCTTATTGGATTCTCAGTTATTGGCCGAAGTTTATTTAGAGTTAAGAGGTGGAAAACAATTTTCTATGAATCTGTCTAAAATTAATAAATCTAAAAAAAACGGCATATCAAAAAAACACACGAGTATTGAAAAAATTATTAAATTTTTGCCCCAAGAAGAAGATGTAACTCTTCACAAAAAATCAACATCAGAAATAAAAGATGCTCTTTGGAAAAAATATAACTATTAAAATAAAAAAAAGTAATTATATATTAAATTATGGTTTATGGAGATCTTCAGTTTTTTGACATTATAATATTTGCAGTAATTGCTGTTTTTATCATTTATCGATTAAGAAGTGTGCTTGGAAAAAGAACTGGTTTTCAAAAAAACATAAAACAACAAGAATTTGTTAAAAAAGAATCAAAAACAAAGGTAACAAAAATTCCTCAACTAAAGGAAAGCGAGAAAAAGCTTGGGGCGATTTACGAGAGCGTTAGCACATTTGAACACAAAATTTTTTTGGAAGGGGCAAAAAAAGCTTTTGAGATTATTATTACAGCTTTCAACAAGGGTGATAAAAGCACCTTAAAAAGCCTAGTCTCAGATGATGTTTACTCTGCTTTTGAGGATGCCATTAACTCTGGTTCAAACAATCCAAATTCCCAATTTTATTCTCTAGTTGTTGACAGCATAGAGTCAGCAAAAGTTGAGGGTGGAAAAATCAGTATAGCTGTTAACTTTATAAGTGAACAAATATTGGGTGACAAAGAAGAGAGCATTATTAAGAATAAAGATACATGGGTGTTTGAAAAACCTGAAAACTCAACTGGCCCAGCCTGGATATTGGTATCTACTTAAAAAATTGAGATACAAAAAGCTTGTTAATAGAATAAAATTAAACGAAGGTTTTTCTATGAAGCCTTATAAAGATCAGTTGGGGTTTCTAACAATCGGTTATGGGCATTTAATTTTACCAAATGAAATAAACTTAGTTAAAAAAAAACAACCCAAAAAAAAACTTGAGAGAATATTTGCCAATGATTTTAAAAGCGCTGTTAAAGACTATAAAAAATTTATAAAAAAAAATTCATTTAATAAAAATGAAGACGAACTTTTAATTGAAATGGTTTTTCAAATGGGAGCAAAGAAAGTTATTCAATTTAAAAAATTACTATTAAACATTAAAAAAAAAAACAAACATCTAGTTTGTTTTGAAATGATGAGCAGCCTTTGGTATAAACAAACGCCCTTTAGGGTAAAGAAGTTAATAAAAATATTTTTAAACAATGAGTGAAGAGAGCGATAAATTTTTAAAACAAATGGCAGGTGTTATACCTATAAAAAAAAATAATAGGATGCCAATCAAAAGAAAAACAAATAAAACAGAAAACGTCAAAAAAAAAACTAAACTGAAAAATAACATAAAGACAACAATAGCAGAAAAAAACAATGAAAAGTCAGAGTATGCTTTACAGAACCTAAGTATAAAAAAAAACATAAAAAGAAATCTTTTTTCAATTGATAAAAAAATAGATTTTCACGGGACTGGACTTTTAGAGGCCGAAGAGATATTTTCATCTACAATTATAAGGTGTTTTAACAACCACCAAAGATGTCTCTTATTTATAACTGGAAAAGGCGTTCTTAGACCAAAGGATCTTGATTATAATAACAAACCAAAACTTTATCACGGAGTTATTCGTGCAGAATTTTTTAATTGGGTGAAATCTAAAAAACTAGCAAAATACATTTTATCATTTGAAAAAGCATCTATCGAACACGGAGGTGACGGTGCTTTTTATGTTTATTTAAGAAAAAATAAAATTTAATTTCGATAAAGTTTAAAGACCCTATTATCAAAATGAATAAATATTTTTGAAGGAAAAAAACTGTTTGAGTCTTTTAAAAAAATTAATTTTTCAAACTTTTTTCTTTTATGATCTGCCCATAAATTAGAATAGTTAGAAATTTCAATTGTTATTCTGTTTTTATTATCAGTTGATGTTGCTAGCATTGTGTAAAGCCTTCTTCCATCAACTACTAAAGCTTTATCCTCCCCCATCATTATTTTTATGAATGATGATAGTGGATCTGTTGTATAATCAATAACATAAACATTTGTTCGCAAACCTTCTTTTTCTAGCGGCTCCTGTTTTAAACCAACCAATCTATTATCGTCAAAAAGTAACTCCATGTTTTTTTTCGTTTTTTTTGTTTGCCAAAAGTGAGTATATTTTTTTGGTGTAAGTTTTTTTTGATAAATAGTTCCATTGGAAAAATATTCGCCCTTGAAACTGTAAAGAGATGACAACAACCCCTTACTTTTAAGGCTAAGCCTGTTTGTGTATTGTTCGTTTTCTATTTTATATTCCCAAACTAACTCGCCTATCTTAATTCCCGCGACCTGAATTATATAATTGCTTTTTTCATCTTTTGCAAAAAGAGACCAATTAAGTAGACATAAAAAAATTAAACTATTTAAAAACCACTTCATATAACTTTATATTGTTTGAACTAAATGGGACATTAAACTCTTTTACTAATTCAACCTGATTTTTTTTAATTAGGTAAGAAACATCGTTATTGCTACCGATTAAATAAAAATCTTCTTGCCTTCCCTTACTTAACGGTGAGCTTATTTGAAAATGATTTGTTATAGGCTGTCCTTGCTCATATGGCATATATATTTTGTTTGAAAGATTTCTTGTTTTATATGATAAGTTTGAAAAAATTATTCTATCAGCAATAACTAAATCTTTGTCTTTAACGCTTTTTAAAACTTCATTAACAAAATTATCTAAACCCGTTATTCTGTCAAATATTTTTAAGTTTAAAGAAAATGAAATTGACAAAAATAAAAAAATTGCCACCAAGTAGTTCACAATATAATTAAGCAATATTAACCCTTGTTGCTTTTTTTGGATATGTCTAAAAAACAAAGCAAATAAAGAAATAAGTGCGGGGGCGGCCCAATTTGCATTAGCCCTTACAAGAAAGCTTTCAAACAAAACAATAAGAACAACCGGAAGTGAAAAAGTTAATAAAAACTTATTTTCAAAATCTATACGAAATGACTTAAAAAAACCAATAAAGGAAACAAACAAGACGGGCCCAATCATAAAAATTTGCGCCAACAAAAAAGTGAAAGGCTGATAGAGGTTTATATTTATGTTTTGAAGATTTGCATTATCTGATGTGTGAATAAACGTTACCCAACCATTATTAATGTTCCAAACAATGTTTGGGATCAAAACTAACAAAAAAATAAAAAAAGAAAACAGCCACTTAAAAATATTTTTTTTTAGACTTGTTAGTAATTTTTTATCAACAAAACTCAAAATAAAAAAACTTAATAAAAAATATACAGCAGCATACTTGGCCATAAAAGCCAAACCTAAAAAAAGCCCAAATAAAATAAAATTTATTAATGACGCATTTATTCTTGTCTCTAAAAGCTTTGTCATAGATAACAACCAAAACAATATTAGCAGAAGATCTGTAGAGATTAAAAAAGATGAAACGCTTGCAGCTGGTATTAGCAAAAAACTAGAGGAGCAAACAATAGAAGCTTTCTTTGATAAGCTTAATTGCAAACAAAATTTATAAAAGGCATAAAATATTAACATATAAATAAACAGCGGAAACATTTTTAAAGAAAAGAAAGAATCCCCAAAAAACTTTACATGTGCTGACAAAAACCAAGCAAGTAGGGGTGGTTTAGAAAAATAACCAAACTCTAAGTTTTGTGACCACAACCAATATTGTGCTTCATCACCATATAATGAGAAATTTGTATAATAATTTGCGCAAACCTTTAGGCCGAAAACAAACAACAATGAAAAAATTAAAACCTTACTCATTTAAGATTCTTTTATAGGCAGTATAGGCGGCTAAAAGTGAAAAAGTTACTAAAATTTGAGAAAATATTACGTCACTTAAAAAGTGACCACCAGCAATAATTCTAACAAAACCTAGCCCAAGCCCAAGCAAAACAGATAAGTAGATAAAAATATTGTTTTTAGTTATAAAATAAAAAACGACTAAACCAAAACCAATTGAAGCATCCCCCGAAACAAAAGAACAATTTGAAACACACGAATCTCCTATTTTATACCAAGGCATAAAATAACCATCGCCTCCAAACTGCAAAACATCATTAGGTCTTGTTCTTCCCCACATTTTTTTTAATAAAATATTAACAAAAACAATATGGGTAATAAAGCCAGATATTAATATAAAAAGCGTTTCTTTAACACTGAAACTGTATCCAAAAAAAATTTTTTGAACTATTTTTTTTTTGCTTAATGAGGGTAAAATAAAAACATAAACTACCAATAGAGGCAGTAAAATTTTTCTAAAAAAAACAGAAACTAAATCATAACTTTGAAGATAAAAACGATTTTCTGCATAAAATAAACCACTTAAATAAACGTCAAAAGCATACCCCAAAGTAATAAACAGACCAATTGTTAAAAAAATTATATTTGTTTTAAGAAAAGCAGACACCTTTTTTATTTCAAAGCTATTTGTTTTTGTGTCGGGATAGTATTTGCTTAAAAGTAATAAAAAAATTTTAAATGATATTAATGCAATAAGGCATCCCGCAACAATATCTGAGGCAAAATGCGCCCCAACAACGACTCTGCTTAGGGCAACAACAAAACCTGCTACCAAGAAAAAAAACCTCAAACTTGGAATTAATAAACCTAAAATTAAAGATACAGAAATAATTGTTGAAGAGTGTCCAGATGGAAAAGAATGAAAAGAGGCATCTGTTGAAAAAAAATTAAAATTTAAACCATTGTCAAAATCTGCATGATTTGGTCTTGGTCTACCAACAACATGTTTAAGGGTCTGTGTTGCTAGCCCCACTAACACCATATAACCCAAACTAAAAAAGCTTAGAACATTTAAGTAAGCATTAGTTTGTTGAGATATTATTTTCATTTTCTTGCATATAAAAGATAATAATAAAACAAATAGAATGAAGAAAAAATACCACAACGAATTACCAAGTTCGGTTATTCCAACAAAAAATTTTTTTAGGTATTCACTTTGAAAACCATAGTTTAGATTAAAGAAGTAATTATAAACTTTAATATCGACATTATAAGACAAGAAAATATTAACAAATAAAATAACTAACAACGTAAGTTCTACTTGTATTTTTTTAATCACACACAACCGTTAGGTAAGGTTAGGGTTAAAATCAATATTTATAGTATAAATTTTGACAAATCTTGACTTTTTATCAAATCAACAAGATTGGTCTCAACAAATTTTTTATTTATTATAATTTTAGCCGGACCAATATCTGAGGCATTAAAACTTACTTCTTCAAGCAATTTTTCCATTATGGTATGAAGTCTTCTAGCTCCAATATTTTCAACATTTTGATTAATTTCAGTAGCTAGGGAAGCAATTGAATCAATTCCACCTTCATCAAATACTAAATCAACCTTTTCTGTCCCCAAAAGACCAACATATTGCTTAATAAGGCTATTTTGGGTTTCTGTTAAAATAAGCTTAAAATCATCCTTTGACAAACTCTCTAACTCTACACGAATTGGTAATCTGCCTTGAAGTTCAGGAAGCATGTCTGAGGGCTTAGATAAATGAAACGCGCCAGATGCAATAAATAGAATATAGTCAGTTTTTATTACCCCATGTTTTGTAGAAACCACGGTGCCCTCAATGAGTGGGAGCAAATCTCTTTGAACACCTTCTCTTGATACGTCTGCACCAGTTCTTTCGCTTCTTGAAGTTATCTTATCAATTTCGTCTATAAAAACTATTCCATTCTGCTCAACATCGTCTAAGGCCCTTGATGTAATTTTATCTGTATCCAATAACTTGTCAGTTTCTTCTTCTAACAAATAGGTATGAGAATCCTTTACAGACATTTTTTTCATTTTCTTTTGTTTTCCAAAACCTTTACCAAAAACGTCCCCTAAGTTGATCATTCCCATTTGAGAACCAGGCATACCAGGAATGTCCATAGTAGGTAGATTCATAGAAGGGGTTGCGGAAACAGGAATTTCAACCTCTTTTTCGTTTAGTTCACCTGTTCTTAATTTTTGCCTAAAGGCCTCTCTTGTAGATTTTCCTGATGTTGTTGAAACCAAAATATCCAAAATTTTTTCTTCTGCATTTTTTTCTGCCTTGGCTTTTACTTCTTGACCCATTTTATCTTTGGTTTTGTTTATGCTAATTTCAACCAAATCTCTTATTATTTGCTCTACATCTCTTCCAACATAGCCTACTTCGGTAAATTTAGTGGCTTCTACTTTTACAAAAGGTGCGTCAGCCAATTTTGCGAGACGACGAGATATCTCAGTTTTCCCGCAGCCAGTAGGGCCCACCATAAGTATATTTTTTGGGACTATTTCATCTCTTAATTCATTATTTAGTTGTTTTCTTCTCCACCTATTGCGCAAAGCAACAGCAACAGCCCTTTTTGCGTTTTTTTGACCTATTATAAATTTATCAAGCTCCGAAACCGTTTCTCTTGGACTAAAACTTGATTCCATTACAACTCTATTGTTTCTGAAACAATATTATGATTGGTATAAATACAAATATCAGCGGCAATATTTAGAGATTCAAGTGCAATCTCTTCAGCATTCATTTCCGTGTTTTTAATTAAGGCCTTTGCAGCACTATTTGCATATGGCCCACCCGATCCAATTGCTAATATACCATCATCCGATTCAATAACATCGCCTGTTCCTGAAAGAAGTAAGCTTATATCTTTATCAGCAACAATCATCATTGCTTCAAGTTTTCTTAAATATCTATCAGTTCTCCAATCTTTAGCTAACTCTACACAAGCTCTTTTAAGCTGGTTTTTGTATTGATCAAGCTTAGATTCTAATCTTTCAAACAGAGCAAAAGCATCCGCTGTTGATCCTGCGAACCCAGAAATAACTGAGTTGTCTTGACCCAACCTTCTAATTTTTTTTACATTTGCCTTCATTACTGTATTTCCGAAACTTGCCTGACCATCACCAGCGACCACAACCAAGTTGTCTTTTCTAATGCCTATAATTGTTGTAGATTTTATCATTTTGCTATTTTCTAAGAATAAAATGGCTACTTAATTTTTTTAATCAAGTGATTTACCTAGAATATTTTCTATATCACTGTTATTAGGCGAAATTATGAGAAAAGCATCAATAGAGAGAAACACAAATGAGACAAAAATATTTTGTAATATAAACGTTGATGGTACAGGAAAATCAAAAATATCAACAGGTATTGGTTTTTTTGATCACATGCTAGAAATTTTCTCACACCATAGTTTAGTAGATTTAGAGCTGGTTGCCAATGGTGACACCCATGTTGATTTTCATCACACGGTCGAAGACACGGCATATGTTTTGTCTGAAGCTATTAATTTTGCAATTGGTGATAAGAGAGGAATAAACAGGTATGGCTTTTTTTATGTTACTATGGATGAAAGCCTATCAAGAACAGTTATTGATTTTTCTGGAAGGCCTGAGCTTGTTTGGAAAGTCCAACTTGGTCTGGAAAAAATAGGAGAAATGGATACCGAGCTTTTTAAAGAGTTTTTCAAAGCATTTACTAATAATGCAAAATGCAACCTTCATGTTGAAAACTTTTATGGGTCTAACAACCACCACATTATAGAGTCATGTTTTAAATCTTTTGCACGGAGTGTTAGATCGGCACTTGAATTTAACGAAAGAACAAAAAACATTATTCCATCATCAAAAGGCACACTCTAATTTAATGAAAAAAAAAATTACCATAGTCGACTATGGATCCGGTAATTTGCTGTCTGCAAAACAGTCATTTGTTAAGGCTGCAAATATGGCAGACATTAATGCAGATATACAAATTTCAAATGATCCTAAAATAATAAAAGATTCAACACACATTGTTTTGCCAGGACAGGGCGCTTTTAAAACCTGTATGGATGGAATAAAAAAAATTTCAGGTATGCAAGAACAGCTTGATGAATTTGTTACAATTAAACAAAGACCTTTTTTTGGAATTTGTGTAGGAATGCAATTATTGGCTGAAGCAAGTGAGGAAAATGGTAACCATGAGGGTTTTGGTTGGATTGAGGGAACAATTAAAAAATTACCAAGTACAGATATCAAAATGCCTCATATGGGTTGGAATAATATAAAAATTATGAACAAAACCCCCTTTATTAAACCTGAAGAAAATGATTACTATTTTGTTCATAGCTATTATTTTAATTGTTCTAATAAAAAAAATGTTGTTGCAGAAACAACATACGGAATAAATTTTGCTTCTATTGTTAATAAAGAAAATGTATATGGCTGTCAGTTTCATCCTGAAAAAAGCTCAACTCAAGGGTTAAACATTATTAAAGATTTTATTAATTTATGAATATTTTGGCAAAAGAAAAAACTAACATCAGTATTGGAAGTCTTAAGACAATATCAAATACAGACTTAGCCGATCTTTGTTATAACACTGAGCAAGCAATTAAAGCTGGAGGTGGTTTTGGTTGGATAACGGTTCCACCAAGAGATGTTTTGAAAAAATATTGGAATGGCATGATGCTTGTAAACACAAATACGTTGATAGTTGGGAGATTAAACGGTGATATAGCTGGGTCAATGTTGCTGTCTTTCTATCCTCCAAACAACGAGGCACAAAAAACAATTGCGAGAATACAATCACATTTTGTTGCTCCTTGGGCAAGGGGGTATGGATTAGCAAAAGCTATGATTGACTATGCAATAACTAAATCTAAAGAAAACAATATGAATAGCATTCAACTAGATATAAGAGAAACGCAGACAGCCGCGATCCAACTTTTTGAAAGTAAGGGGTTTGTAAAGTGGGGACAAAACCCAGTATACGCTTATGTTAATGGAAACCCTATCAAGGGTTATTATTATTATAGAAATATATAGTGAACATCTTTCCAGCAATTGATTTAAAAGATAACAAGTGTGTCAGGCTGGTTAAAGGCGAGGATGATACAAGTAAAGTTTTTAACAGCAATCCAGTTGATCAGGCAAAATATTTTGAAGACCAAGGATGTTCGCGTTTACATCTCGTTGACCTTGATTCTGCATTTGGAAGAAATAAAATTAACACAAAAACAATTCATAATATCAGAAAATCTATCTCAATACCTATTCAGCTTGGTGGGGGTATAAGAGACAGCAAAATTGCTAAAAATTATTTTGAATTAGGTATGAATTACTTAATAATTGGTTCTTATGCAGTTAATAACATAGATAAAGTTATTGAACTTGCCGAGTCTTACAATGATAAAATTTATGTTGCTTTGGATATTTTAGATAAAACGATAATGATAAATGGGTGGAAACAAAAAAGTGATTTTACACCCACCAATATATTTCAACATTACAATAAATCAAAGATAAGGGGATATGTTCTTACAGATATACATAATGATGGCATGTTATCCGGATTAAATCTCAACTTCATATCATCAAACAAAGCCCTAACAACAAAAAGACTTATTGTTGGTGGTGGATTAAAAAATATGGGTGATATCAAAAAACTAAAAAAGATTCAAACAACTCAATTAGAGGGGGTAATAACAGGCAAGGCTTTTTATGTTGGGGCAATTGATCTTAAAAGAGCTAATACGTTGTTAGAAAAAAATGCTTAAAAAAAGGATAATTCCATGCCTAGATGTTAAAGATGGAAGGGTTGTAAAGGGAATAAATTTTATAGATTTAGTAGACGCCGGAGATCCGGTTCAGCAAGCTAAGTTTTATTCTGAAAATGGAGCCGATGAAATTTGTTTTTTAGATATAAGTGCTTCTATTGAAGAGAGGGATACAATGCTTAGTGTTTTAAAAAAAACAGCCGAGCAAGTTTTCATCCCCTTAACAGTTGGTGGAGGAGTCAGAACAATTAAAAATATAAAAAACTTATTAATGGCCGGAGCTGACAAAGTGTCTATTAACTCTGCCGCAATAAAAAATCCAGAAATTATTAAAAAAGCTTCAGATCATTTTGGCAGTCAATGTATAGTTGTGGCTGTTGATGTTAAGAAAATTGGATCATCATGGATGGTTCATTCACATGGTGGAACAATAAATACAAATATAGATGCGTTTGTTTGGTTAGAGAAATCGCAAAAATTTGGCGCAGGTGAGGTTTTATTAACATCAATGGATAGAGATGGGACAAAACAAGGCTTTGATTTAGAGCTTTTAAGCAAAGCAAGTAAAACGCTTGATATACCTCTTGTTGCAAGTGGAGGAGTTGGAACTTTAGAACACTTTTATGAAGGTATTAGTGTTGGATTAGCTGATGCGTTGCTTGCAGCATCAGTGTTTCATTTTAATGAAATTAGTATAAAAAATGTTAAAGATTTTTTAAAAAAAAATAATATTGATGTGAGACTATAAATGAAAGATGTATTTTTACACTTATACAAAACAATTGAGTTAAGAAAAAAATCTAAAGACAAAGCATCTTATACTAAAAAATTATTTTTAGATGGTGAAAAAAAAATAGCTCAAAAATTTGGTGAAGAAAGCGCAGAACTTATAATAGATTTTTTAAAAGGCTCTAAAAAAAGAACAACAGAAGAAGCAATAGACGTAGTTTACCACCTGTTTGTTTTGCTTTCAGCAAAGAAAGTTAAATTTAGTGATTTAGAAAAAGAAATATCAAAAAGAAAAAATGTACGACGACAGTAATATATTTGCTCAAATAATTAGAGGAAAAATCCCGTGTAAAAAAATATATGAGGATAAAGATGTTTTATTTTTTGAGGATATAAGCCCTGTTTCAAAAGTGCATGTGCTTGGAATACCAAAGGTAAGTTGTGTTAATTTTTCAGATTTTATTTCAAACAATGATGAAAAGGTTATTGCAAATTTTTTTCAAAAGGTAAATTTGGTTGTTAAAAAGCTAGAGATAGAAAAAACTGGCTATAGAATTATTTCAAATTCAGGTTCTGATGGAGGACAAGAGGTGCCACATTTTCATATCCACATATTAGGTGGTGAAAAAATTGGCCCAAAAATTAGATAGTTATTTTTCTTTTATGATTACATAATTAACTATCTCTTTAACACCCTTAATAGTTTTAATTGCGTCGATAAGATCTTCAAGCTGATCTGGTCTTGAAGTAATTCCGGCAATATATACTTTTCCTTGAATTGTTTCAAAATTGTAACCTACAACACGTAAACCAACCGCTTTTGCAGCGAGGCCCTTTGCTTGTGTATTAATCCATAGATCATTTGCGTATTCTTTTACGGAAGATCTGTTTCCAATTTGAATCTCGTTGATAACCTCTTGAACTCCCTCAACTTCCCACACTTTGCGAACAGCTTCTATTCTTATTTCTTGACTATCGACAAGGCCAGTTAACAGAACCCTTCCATCAAGCACTGTGTTATTTACATCTATAAACAAATTATCTTGTGAGCCTATAAATCTAGCCGCAATGTTAACTTTAATTGTTGCGTCATCTATTACTGATCCCATACTACGATCACCTTCTGCAATGACAATGGCGCTACCGCCGCCAGTTGCCAAAATATTTGCTGGGCTGCAGGCATGAAGAAACATTATAGTCAGAGAGTATAAAATTAAATTTTCAATTTTTTTCATTTTTAATATCTAGGGCTTTTCTATATATTTTATTTTTTTCAATATAAGTAATTTTATGCACTATTTCTACGCTTTCAGTCAAAGAAAATTTACTTAAAAGCCTTCTAATAATATCTTGAATTTCAACACTAACAGTATTTTTTTTGTTTTTATTAATATTTTTTTCACCATCTATAATTATTATAAACTCACCTAAGGAATATTTTGGGTTAGACGATATTTCTTTAAGAACTTCAGCGGGTAATCCATAAAATATTTTTTCGTTTAATTTGGTTATTTCTTTACAAACAGAAATTTTTCTATTCTCAAAATTTTGAGACATTGTTTGTAATAATTGTATTAGTTTGTGGTTTGAGACCAATAAAATAATTGTTTTTGTTTCAATGATAATTGGTTTCAAAAAATCTAAAAGTTTTTTTTTGCTTTTGGGAGCAAATCCAAAAAAAGAAAACTCATTTGTTGGAAGGCCAGATAATTGAATTGCAGAAATAATTGATGAAGGTCCTGGTACAGTAGTTACATATACATTTTCTTTAATACACTCTCTAACAAGCTTGTATCCTGGGTCAGAAATTAAAGGGGATCCAGCATCAGAAATTAATGCTACGGGTTTTAGTTTTATTTTTTCCATATAATTTTTTATAACCTCCTCTTCATTATAGTCGTGCAAAGCAATAAGCTTCTTTTTAATGCCTAATTTAGACATTAGTTTTCTAGAATGATTTGGATTTTCACAGATAATGAACTCTGCGCTTTGCAGAGTTCTTATTGCTCTGTTGCTTATATCGCCCATATTTCCTATAGGTGTTGCAACAATGTATAATCCATTAAGTATTTTTTCCATACTGTTTCTTTTTATATTTATATTTTCTTGCGCTCCAGGAAATAATTTAATAACAAAAAATCAAACAAATAAAATCGTAGTAGATCAGTCAATTGAAAAAAATACAAATATAAAAAAAAATGAAAGTAGCGAACTTGAGCAAAAAGAAAGCAAAAATAACAAAATTTTCAAAACAAAAAATCTTAACTACCCCTTGTCTAATAACATTACTGTTTTAATATCCAAAAGAGATGATCCAAAAATTGTGAATCAATTTTTAAATATAATTGAATTGGCAATATATAAAAACAAAATAGAAAATATTAATTTTTATATTCATATTTATGATGATAATTTAAGTCTTCAAAAATATTTAGATAGTAATATTGGTTCGGGGAAGATTTTTTTTGGACCCATTACAACAGAGAGTTCTAGAGGATTAAATAGATATTGTGATGAAGGCGCACTTTTCTTTTCATTTGCCTCAAACAAATCAATAGCCAATGATTGTATTTTTTTATTAAATTTTTTTCCCAAAAATGAAATTGAAACTATTTTTGATCACCTCCCCAAAAACTCTAAAGTAGCTTTTGTTTATCCTGAAAACTCATATGGATATAAAATTAATGAAATAGTCGATGTTGTATCTCAAAAAAGCAATTCCATAATAGTTAATAGAGCTTCATATAATGAAAATTTGGAGAACGTGAGAAGTGCCATTAAAGAGCTTGGCAAGTATGAGTTGAGAAAATTTGAGCTTAATAGACAAAAAAAACTTTTAGCCTTAAAAAAAGATGAGAATTCAAAACAAAGACTAAAAAAATTAGAGCGATTTACCACCACCAACGATTATGATTTTACTCACGTGTTAATTGCTGACTATGGAATAAGACTATTACAGGTGGCCCCCTTACTTGCATACTATGACATTGATCCTAATATCGTCAAGTTCATAGGAACAGGCGCTTGGGACGACCCTATTTTTTTTAATGAACCAACATTACAAAATGCAATATTTCCAGGTGTTGAATATAAAAAAAGACAAAAGCTTATTGATGAATATTTAAATATTTACGAAGAGGAACTTATGAGGGTTTCAACATTGCCCTATGATCTGGTGGGCCTCTTAGCCTATTTAGTTAATAATGATTATAATATTAAAAATTTTTATGAACTTATTAATAACCAGAATTTTAAATTTGATGGATTGGACGGTGGTTTTTATTTTCAAAACAATTTAATTGAGAGAGAGTTAAAAATATTACAAATTAGAGAGGGCAAGGCTCACCCTGTTAATTAAATAAAAATGACTCCATTTTTCTAAGTGCTATTTTTCTGTGACTTATTCTGTTTTTTTCAGCATTAGTCATCTCAGCAAATGTTTTTTTATAACCATCAGGAATAAAAATCGGATCATACCCAAATCCATTTAGGCCTTTTGGTTCAGTGGATATTTTTCCACTTATGATTCCTTCAAAAACGATATGATAGTTTTTTTTTAAACTGAGACAAATCGATGTCTTAAAAAAAGCCTTATCGTTATTCTTTTTAATTACATTAGTTATAATGTATTCAAAAGCATTTTTAGTATTTTTAAACTTTTCTAAAAACCTTTTAGATTTTATGCCTGGTTTATCTTTAAGGGCTTTTATACAAATACCAGAGTCATCTGCAAAACAAGCTAACTTAAAATTTTTTAGTCCAAAATTTGACTTTATCTTTGCATTTTCTGCAAAACTATTACCATTTTCATCTGGTTCTTTAATTTTTTTAAAAGTATTCAAATTATATATTTTAATTTCTTTATTATTAAAAATGTTTCTCACTTCCAAAATTTTTTTACTGTTGTTGGAAAAAAATAATAAGTTTTTCAATTTAGATTAAGTGCTTTTTTTTGATTAATAATTATATTTTCAATACCATGTTTTGCTAATTTGAACATTTCTTCATATTGGCTTTCACTAAAAAAATATTCTTCACCAGTTGCTTGAATTTCTGATATCTTTCCATTATCACAAATTACAAAATTAGCATCTACTTCGGCAGCCGAATCTTCGTTGTAGTCTAAATCAACACAGGCTTTGCCTTCTATTATTCCTGCAGATATTGCTCCAACAAAATTTTTAATTATTGGTTTGTTTATATTGAAGCTTCTTTTAATTTTATCAACCGCTAAATATAATGCAATAAAACCACCACTAATAGACGCCGTTCTTGTTCCGCCATCAGCCTGTATAACATCACAATCTATTTTTATTTGTTTTTCACCAAGGTTTTCTAAGTTTACAACAGATCTAAGACTTCTACCAATTAGCCTTTGGATTTCTTGTGTTCGTCCACTTTGTTTACCTCTTGCAGCCTCTCTATCTATTCTAGTATTAGTCGATCGAGGCAGCATTCCATACTCAGCTGTCACCCAACCTTTTCCAGATCCCCTTAACCACGGAGGGGTTTTTTCATCTATTGATGCGGTGCATATTACGTGAGTATTACCAAATTTAACCAAACATGAGCCTTCTGAATGAATATTTGTGTTAGTTTCAAATACAACTTCTCTTATTTCGTTAAATGCTCTATCTTTTCTCATTATAAATATCTAATAATTGAATTTTATAAATATTGCACCAATATATTGTTAATGAAGAATAATTTGTACTCAGAGATTAGTGAGAGAAATAAACAAATTTTTAAAAGTGTTGTTGAAAGTTATCTTGAAACAGGGTCACCATCTGGATCGGAAACAGTATTGAAAAGAGCAGGGTTGGATATTTCATCTGCATCAGTTAGGGCAGTTTTATCAAACCTTCAAAAAGAAGGGTTACTATTCTCCCCCCATACTTCTGCAGGCCGAGTTCCTACAGAAAAAGGTATGCGTTTTTTTGTTGATGGGCTTCTTGAGTTTGGAAGAATATCCAAATCAGAAAAAGAGAACATTAAACAACTTGGCTCTGCAAACAGCAAATCATACCAGCAAGTTTTAGATGAGGCATCAAAGGCAATATCAGGCCTATCAAATTATGCTGGAATTGTTATTGCACCAAAGTATCAAAAAAATCTAAAACACCTAGAGTTTATTAGAATTAATCAAAAACAAATTATGTCAATTTTAGCTTACGAGAATGGAGAAATAGAAAATAGAATAATTGAAGACAAAGGGAAATTTACTAACGCTCAATTGCTTCAGGTGTCAAACTATCTTGACAATAAGTTTAAAAACAAAAATATATCAGAAATAAAAAAAATTATTGAGTCCGAATTAACTAAATCAAGATCCAGTCTTGAGGAAATTTCAAGAAAACTTGTAAATAAAGGAATAGTTGAAATGGAGCCAAAAATAAATAATCCTTATATTTTTCTGCATGGTCAATCAAATCTCCTAAAAGATGAAATTATTTCAAAAGATTTAGATCAAATTAGAAAACTGTTTGATGAAATCGAAAACAAAACAACGTTTATTGATATTTTAGAAAATGCTGGAAAAGCAAAAGGTGTTCAAATATTTATAGGCTCTAAAAATTTTTTATTTAAACACTCTGGCCTTTCTATGGTAATGGCTCCATATAAAAATAAAGAACAAGAAATTGTAGGAGCAATAGGGG
>MDSV01209865.1_pt1 | contig 18962 bp, 17 predicted proteins | sample 810851 | NCBI WGS metagenome assembly MDSV01 (sample SAMN05326640, study PRJNA326480) | marine metagenome | isolation source: seawater | place: Atlantic Ocean: North East | collected 2012 | reverse complement strand
ATCCAATCTACTTTTTTGTTATAATCAAAAAAATCTTTACCCTCTCTGATTTCGCACCAATCTTTATTGCCTTCGAAGTGATCATAAAATGCGCCATCACCTCTACATGGTTCTAATATTGTACCAGTGGGTTTGAAATAATCAATTATGTATTTTGCTGTTTCAAGTTTAGTCATTACAACATCATTAGGTGTTGTCTTACGACTTTTAGGCGTGCTTACTCTGCCTACGTAGTTCATTAATAAACTTTGACTCGGTATTCTTTTTCCCAAGCATCAGCATCTTTTTCATCATTAACCATTGGCTTGCCTCTGATGTTCAATGATGTGTTCAACAGCATAGGACATTTTGTTACCCTGTACCATTCTTCCAACAATGCTCTAAATCCAGGCGAATCATCTTTGCCTACTGTTTGTACTCTTGATGTGCCATCATGATGCACAATAGCAGGAAACAGATGTGGCTTTTTGCAAGTTGCTGTGAATTGCATGTATGGTGATATGTCAACACCTTTAGGCATATCAAAATAATCATGCACATGTTCTTCAAGTATAGCAGGCGCAAATGGTCTAAACTTTTGTCTTTTTTTGATTGAGTTGACTTGATCTTTGATGCCTGGACCACGTGGGTCAGCTAGTAATGATCTGTGTCCTAGTGCTCTTGGACCAAACTCTGCTCTGCCATTTGCTACACCACAAATTTTATTTTTTGACAATTCATACACAATGTCTTTGACTGGGTATGGTCTGTCTATGTTATATCCTAAAAATGGATGTTTCCATTCAACCCATTCATTGCGTTGTGCCAATGCGGCTCCTAGTGCGTTACCAGAATCGCCTGGTGATGGCATAATCCAAACATCATCCCAAAGATGTGAAATAGTTGAATTTGCTTTACAGTTTAGAGCAACACCGCCCATATACACTAAATTTTTACTTGTAGAAATACGTTGAGCATATCGCATGATGTTAAAAATTATATCTTCTGTAAGTGCTTGTATGCTACAAGCAATATCATACACTGGTGGTGCATCATCTTTGATTTTTGGTTTGAACGCCAAGCCTTTGTGTACATTGTGTTTGAGTTTGAATGTGCCATTGCCCATTTCTTGTATAAATTGTTCTTTGATCTGCTCATAGTATATTGGTTCACCATATGCGGCCATGCCCATAGTGATGTATTCTTCATGCAATGGCTTTAAACCAATATGGTCTGTGAATGCTGTGTACAGCAATCCAAGACTGTGTGGATATCTTGTGCTGTGCAATTTGGTAATTTTTTGATCTTTGGCTTCCCATATAGTAAGTGTATCCCATTCTCCTATGGCGTCTATTACCACTATTGTAGCGTCTCTAAAAGGGCTCGTATAGTATCCTGCACATGCATGACTGTAATGGTGTTCATGCGTTGACAGAGGTAGTTTATAGCGTGGTAAACCGTCAATTGAACCATTGAAGTAGGGCTTAAGATACTTTTTAGGAGAATTGCTTTGCAATGCTTGTTTCCATTCTCCAGCATATATCTGTCTTTGTTTCTTTTTTAATGGTTTTTCATACCAAGCAATTTGATCTGGTATTCCATGTGCAACACAATCTTTCATCAATTCTGCGTTTAAATGTTTGTCTAGTTTGGTTTTAGAACCATACCTTTCGCTGTGTCCAGCAAATGCAATTTGATCGTCATCAATCAAAGCCACTGCGGCATCATGAAATAAAGCACTTACTCCTAGTATTTTCTTACCCATACAATTCCTTTAACTTGTTATTTAATAATACAGCCATATGCTTATGACTTGCAACACCTAAATGTCCTGAACCTAATTTATCTTCTCCATATTCCATGTATGACCATACACAAAAATCTTCATCTGGCCAACCCATGAATTTGTCAAAATCGATTTTATCCAACAAAGGATATATTCTACCATCTTGCACATGTTCTCTGTACAATTCTTTGAAACCAAATGCATTGAAAAATATGTAATCCACCTTGTGTTGTTTCAAAAAATCCTGTAGATCAATCACCTGTTCTATAAATCTTACCAAAAGGTCCGCGTCATTGTGCTTCATAAAAAACTCTTTCAATACACTTTTATCTTGCTCTAACATCTCAGTTGGTGACGTTAGACCCGAATGATGCATTTGAACATATGTATCTGTACCATCTCTGTCATAAGGACCAGTTCTTCCTTGCTTCAAATACGGAACATCTGTGTCTTGTTTTACAGTAGGTCTTTTGTGTTCAGTTCTCAAAGGTGTACTCCAGCATATCAACACTTTTACTCTTGCACAGTCATCTATCTCACTGATAAACTTTTTAGTGCGTCTGCAAATTCTATCATTACTGCCACCAGCCCATGCATCGTTGATATGATCACAATCTACAAGTTTAGATAATTGCCCAGGCCATGATTTTTCTAAGCGTGATTTTTTGAATTGTTCATAAGCAAACATTGGATTATGCTCTAAGTTTCCAATTCCAGTGCCCCAAGTAAAACTGTCTCCATTACAATACAACACAGTATTTTTTGACGCCTGCCAAAATTTAGTGTAACTGTTAACCATTAATGGTAGATGAATGGATCTCTTTTCTTTAATTCTTTCAAACGTTTGCGATATCTACGTTCACGTTGAAACTTTTGCCATAAATTTTTAAACCAGCGTATAATAAACATACTGTAATTATCCTAATCCTTCCCACCAGTCAATTAATCGTTGATCCGCACTTAATATCTGTGGTAAGGTTGTTTTTTTGTAATCTTTGCGTATTCTTGCAATGTTTTCTTGATACATTTTGCCTTCTAATAATTGATGTTCATATGTGTCAGGCCATTGCTCTTGTATGTTTGGGCGTGTTTTTAGATTTTTTAACACATCAACCATAGACCGTTGTTTACGATCTGCTCTTGGTTCTATAAATTCTAACAGCTCATCAACAATGTCATTCAATAGTTGTCGTGGTAAAGCTAATGGACTCAACACAATGTCTGGTGTAAAAGTAAACACCACTTTGGTTAATATTTCGACTCCTAATTGTTTGCTTAGTTTAAACATGTTTTTAAGATCTAAAAGTCCAGGTGTTGTGATTGTTAAATCTAATCTCATTTGACGATCATGTTTTTTAATTTGTAAACCATCTCTAAAATTTTGTAGCCACTGTTCATAATTCAACCCATCCCTAATCCATTCACCTATCTCGCCTGTGGCATCAAGCGAAGCACAAATTTGCCAATCTTTAAAATGCACCAAAAGGTCTTTGTACAAATCAATGCCTTTGTATTTGGTTCTACTTAAATTAGTGTTGTATCTTACATAAACTTTGTCAGCATCTCCTTGGTCAACTATTTGCTTCATGTATTTCCAATGTTGTTCAAACATCAAAGGTTCTCCACCTACCCAATAAATTTCTTCTATCAAATGATTATCAACTGCTTTAGCAAATTCCTTTTCAACTTGATCTTCTTGAAAATTTTTAATTTTGCCCCTAACTGGATCTGCCATCCACGGCTTTGCCCATGGTGACCACATATCATTCTTACGCTGTTCTGATTCCCAACTAGAACTTAACATGTCTCCACACATTCTACATTTGAAATTACACAAATTACTAAATCTGTAATCAAAACTTACAACTGGCATTTCTGTTGACCCATCTTCATTTGTTTTTTGCCACAGCTCATCTTCTTTGTGTCCAAACAATGAATTAAAGTATGTTCTGTACACATCGGTGTTCAGCAATTTGTTATTACACACTTGACACTCAGGTAATTCTTCGCCTGCCATCATTCTACGTCTTACACTTTTCATATGTTTTGAATTCCAATGTTCATCAAGTGTTTTGGGATTGTATTCTTTTTTGTCGGACCCAGTGTCAATGTATTGTTCAAAACTTTCTGCTTTTTCTGTAGAAGCACAGCACATACGTCTTTCTGTTTGTGGAGACAAATAAGTGTGTGTCCATGGTGCCATGCACAGAGTTTTGTTGCCGTCTTTTCTTTTAAACGCCTTCATTTTTCAATAACTCATCTAATTGTGGAAATGTTTTTGCAAAGTTTTGATTTCTATACAAATCAGTTCGGTCTATTTCAAATCTAAAATTTTTGAATGCCCTCATATCCATCACTGAATATTGGTCAATTCTGTTCACAGCATTCTTTAATTCTTGTGCCATGTCTTGTGGCAAGTTGTTGTTAAGCACCTTTTCTTTCACAGCTTCTTTGACCTTTTTTGGAAGTGCTGTGATACTCATATGTCTTGGTTCATGCAACATATTAAAAAACCAACCATCAAAGTTTTTGGTCAATATCCATTGTCCCATGCCAACCAAGTTCAACACATTAAGAACGTTCACAGTACAGCAAACCTGTGTGGTTATGTTAGGATATCTCTTTTTGATGTTATCCCATTTGTCAATATTTTGATTAACTTCATCCCATTTTGCAGGATATCGCTGGTACTCAAATTGTTCTTCTACATCATCTATACTAAAAGCAACATGCACAGATTTAAAATGCGGAAACAATTCTTTGATTTCTGCTTCTGGAAATTGCGTGCCGTTGGTGTTGTAATGAATCATCTGTTCGTGACTGTGACCTAACTGTACACTTTTACGCAATACTTCAAAATGTTCTTTGATCATCATTGGTTCGCCACCTGTGAATTCAAAATACTTTACGCCTGCCAACAGTTCTTCAATCTCATTCCAAAACGATTGTGACTTGCGTGGCCATTGACCCATTTGCAACTGCCTATAATGATCTGAATTTTTGATGTATTCTTTGGTTTGTCCTTCTGCTTTGTAGTAGTCAATTTGTTCTGCCGCCCATTTTGAACTAGACCAACTGCCACAAATTCTGCATTTCAAATTACAAATATTACCCAGTTTCAAATCTAAAAACTGTATTTTACTAGGATCTATGTCAGAATAATCTATAGGATCAAATACTTTTCTGTGTTCTAGTGAATCTCTTGCAAGTATTCTTTTGCTTTTGCCACCAGCTTGTTCTACACTCCAACACTTATTACAAGCACCAGGCTTTTTGCCATCCAAAAACTGTTGCCTAAGATTTTTCATGTATTTGCTTTGAAACATTTCTTGTAAAGTATTTTGATTAATATTGTAAGCCATGCCCTTGTCATCTGTGATTAGTTCGTTGGACAAACAACACACTCTTGCTTCACCATTAGGTGTTGCTTCAATTGATGTCCATGGCAAAGGACACCAATGTTGTTGTCTTGGTTTTGAACGTTTAGTTTGCATTAAGAATTGGCTCCAATTCAGGAAATACCTCAACAGTTTTTTCTGATCTTATTGTGTCTAACTGTTCTGTTTTCTTTATAAACATAGGCAGAAGCTGTGTCTTGTCATTGCTGTTCATAAATTTTATTGCAGATTCAAAGCCATGCACAGCACGAGTTAATGGATCTCTAGGCCTTAGCCATTCTATGTGTTTGCGATACTTTGCTTCAACTTCTTTTTTCATATCCTGTGGTAGCAAATCGATCCTATACCACAATGGATCTTGTAAAATGTTTATGTTGTAATCTGCAGGGCGTATAAATCCTTTCATTACCCAATCTTTGTGAAAGTCAGGCAAATGAAATACATTAAAAATACTTAAAGTAGAAGAAATATAAAAGTCAACATGTGGTGCAATCTCTAACATACGTTCTCTGTTACTTTCAGTAAGCTCCCAAACTGTACCTTTACGCATTAGTTCTGCACGTGGTCCCATTGCATCCAGTGAGGCGCCAACACTAACGTTTTTAAAATGTTTCCACATATCAATTGCATCAGTTTTTTTAAAAGCAGTACGGCTTAAATTAGTATTGTAAATTATTCTAACATCAGTCATGTTTCTTTTGATTAGCTCTTCTAAAATAATATAGTGTTCTTCCATAATCAACGGCTCACCACCTGCAAAATAAACTTGCTCTAAATATGGAATATGTTCCATCAACTGTTCCATGGCATCAGTTTTTGTTTTACCTGCATACACAACTTTGGGCTGGTCTGCTCTACCGTGTATTTTTACATGATCTTCATACCAGTTAGAACTAAAAGGTATGCCACATGAGCGACAGCTAAAATTACATAGGTTTGAAAACCGTATATCCCAATATGTCATTTCAAAACGATCAAATGTGCCATCTTCTTTGGTTTCGTGTATCTTTTTTATGTTGTGACCAAAGTGTTGATTAGCAGATTGCCGTAAACTAAAAAATCCTGACTGCTCTTGTTCATAACATTTTGTGCATTCACGCAAAGGTTTATCATCAAGCATAGCTTTTCTCATGCCACGCATGTTATCATTGTTCCAAATTTCCTTCATTGAATCTTTGTGCATGTCTCCTATAGGGTATTCATATTTGGCATTACAGCATGGATAAGCTCTGCCATCTGGATATGCATGTAAATGAATCCAAGGATACATACAAAAATTTTCTGATTCCATTAGATGATATTTTTCTTGTTCTGTGAGTTCACCTAAGCCAATCTTCACAGGCTCCTTTGATCTATAAATTTTTGATTTGCTTAGTTTCATAATGTGTTATACCAATCAACAATTTGTTTTGGAAATGTATTAGTAAAAGACTTATCTCTTCTTTGATCATACTGTGACCAAAAATGTTTGAAGTCATGTTTAAGTTTGGCTTGTTCAAATGCTTCTGCATGTGGTGTCTTGACCACATCAAGGTAATCGATTAGTCGTTGAGTTTGATTTATTTCCATCTGATGCAATAGTTCACTATCCCTATTTTTGTCTAGCCAACGTTGTAAATCTTCTTTACGGTCTGTCCTAATGTCCTCAGGCAACACTAAAGGAGATTGAAAACTTGGAAAACGTAGAATATTTAATGTAAATGTAGGAAAGTTTTTGCCGTATTTTGCTTTAAACTCTAACATCAAATCTAAAAATTTAGGCAAACTAAACAAACACAAACTATTGATTGTACACATCATGTGAAGTCCTTCTAGATTGCCTTCACTACAAAGTCTATGTAAATTCAAAATCCATGTATCCCATACCATGCCATCTCTGATGTATTCTGAATGTGTGCCTACAGATTCGTTTGATGTATACACATGAAAATGTTTTACATAATGAGACTTTTCAATCATGTTATCCATCAGTGCCTGTTTAGGTACAAGGTTGCTGTTTATTGCAAGACGTGTTTCTGATTTGCCGTGATTGTCTTTGAACCAATCAAACAACTTCCACATGTCTGCACTCATCATAGGTTCACCACCTGTGACTCTTAATTCTTTAAGGGTTTTATGTAGATCAGCATCCCACCATTTCCAAAATGCTTCAATGTAAGGATTGTATTCTTGATATCCAAACAATTGATTTTCCTTGTGTTCATGTGTGTAATGGTTTCTACCATCTGATATTAAATTTTGATATGGTCCATTTTGTTTTAAATCTTTCACCCATGTTGTTGAAAATGCAGGATTGCAATAAGAACAAGAAAAATTACAAGTTCTATCAAATGATATTTCAAGTGTTTGCAAATCAACGTCTTGTGTGTGCGGTGTGTCAAATGCTGTTTGTATGTCTTGATCATCATATATCACAGTTTTGTACACTCTGTCACTGATGTTATCACGATCAATATCTTCTATTTTCCAACAGTACTCGCAACCTTGTGGACGTTCTCCACATTGCATTTGTCTACGTTGTTCTTTCTTTTCAGGTGTGTTGTGAATTAATTTATAATTTTTCTTTACTTCTTCAATGTCAATTTTGTGTGGCAGTGGATGATGACATGATGTAGTCATGCCTGATCCTAACCATATTGTAGCGTTGTACCATTTAGCGGCACAAAAACTTGCACTCTTTGGATCAATCACTCTTGCTTTGTATTGATGATCAGTTTCGTTGGTTAACCTAGGCATGATATTCTATATCCTTATGATCTGTTGACATGTCGTAATCAAATTTACACTCTGCATCATCAACTATTATACTATCAATTTCACAATAATTTGACATTAGTTTTCTAATATCTTTTGGATTTTGGTTATCAAAAGTTTTAGCAATATTAACTTTGCCCACAGCAGGCTTGCCTAACATTATTTTTGCATCTTGTTTGTTTATGTTCCTACCTTTAAGCCATGCATGATATTTGAGCTCAGTGTCTTTGAGATTGCTATCCGACACATCATTACCAAAATACACATGAAAGTCTGCTACGTTAAAACGTGGTGGCTCTAAGTCATGGTTTGGAATATCATCATCATTATCGTTAAAGGCATCCCAATAAGTTTTGCCCACAGTCACATCACCTACATACACCTGTCCAAACTTATATCCTTGATCAAAATTATCATAATCTTTTTCATTGAATTCAACAAGTTCATTTTTATAAAAATGCACATGAATTTCAGGCACATATTCTTCTATAGGCATACTAAGACTATGGATATAATGATGCAATTCATGTGCAATGTTATTAATTTTTGATATCTTCCAACGTATCAGTGGTGGAGAAATATCAAAGTAAGGTGACACGCTTTCTAAGTTATCACCTGTCTTATGTCCTTCTAGTGCCACAAATTTGTCATGCAATTGATTTAACAAATCAAAATTTGGTTTTCCATCTACAATAAGTTTGTCTTTGGTTATGTCCATTTGTATTCTAAAATTTTTTTTAATCTTTGGCTGTTTAGTAAGCACAGCATGGTAGGCGAAATTAAACTTGTTGATCCTATCCACTGTGGCATACAATTCATTCAAAATATGATCTAATGTTCTGTTTTCATCTTCAATCCAACCATGAAAGGCGGCATGTGTTTTAATGTCTTCTTTTTGTTTTACATTTTTATACAACAAGTTTCGCCAATTTGTTGCGGTGTAATTTTTGTAGCAGTCAATATACAAAGGCAACAAATCATGTTTAGCGTTTGGATTGCGTAAATTTACAATTACCATTTGTTAGCTTCTCTTTCACAAATATCAAAAAAGCCTGACATTTCTGGAAACACTTTTCTTATGTCTTTGTTGTGCCTTCGATCATGTTCTTTGAAAAATTTCCAAAAGTCAGCTCGTTTGCGTTCTATGTCTTGTGTGCCTTTACGCATATATGCAAGATCTCGTTCCATGCGTTGTATTTCAAAATCTTTAATACAATGCAGTCTGTTGTCTCTAGTTTCTATATTTTCACGCATCCAATCAATTGCTTCTTCATGTAACAGTTGATATGCTTGAGGCAGTATTTGTATGTTCTGCCAATCTGGTTGTCTTAGTATAGGTGTGTCAAACCAAATCCTTTGATAATCTTTAGAATGTTTTTTGCGTAGTTCTAATATGCCTTGCAACAATTTTTTAATTCCTACAATGCTTAGGTTGTTATACGTTATGATAAATGTAATTGAATTGCGTCCAGGAATTTCTGTTAAAAATTGATCAACATGACGCCACATACGATCAAAGTCAAGTCCACGTCTAATGTATTCTGCTTGTGATCCCCATGTGTCTACGGAAACAAAATTCATAAAATGTTCTACATTGTCTTTGTCACATATACGTTTTACATAACCTAAATACTTTTCCCACAGTTGATCATTAGGTGGACAAAAATTAGAAGTCACGTTTAAGTGTAAATCTGGTTTGGGATTTGCTAACACCCAATCAAAGACTTTGTATGTGTTTTTATCCATCATAGGTTCACCACCAGTCATTCTAAAATGTTTTAAATCTTTGTACATGTCAGGCCACCATTTCCAAAATGCATCTACATAAGGATTTTCTTCTCTTGCTGGTACTGGTCTATTCCTACCTTCAAAATGTTCTGGAGCATTGTGAGGTTCAATTGTTGGGTAAGCACCATGCTGATCAATTTCTTGTCCCCACGTGGTTGAGAATTGAGGTGAACAGTATGTACATGCAAAATTACAAGCATGATTAAAATTAACTTCTACATAACGTGGATTGATATTTGTTTCCCATCCACCTTGTTGTATTTTATCAAAGTCCATCATTGCCCATGGTTCGCCAGAACGATAATGCCTATCCGAATAATTGCCCGTGTCTTCTATGTTCCAACAGTAAGAACATTCTTTTGGACGCACACCTTCCATCATTAATTTGCGTTGTTGTTTTTTATAGGAAGTATTGTGTAAAGCCGCAGGATCACGTTTTACTTCAGCTTCATCCATTTTGTGCAAAGGTGGATGATAACAGGAATTGTTTAGTCCTGTTGGAAGATGCAGTGATACCTGCGACCATTTAGCCAAACACATTGAAGGTGATATAGTATCGAGTTTGTCTCTGGCTAATCTTGCAGAACGGAAAAAATCTGATTCTAGGTGATCTTCTTGTTCATGAACTGTATCACCTTTAATGTTATCAGCAACATCAGTCATTCAATCTCCTATACACTTCTTGCTCAGTAGTCATGAGCTGGTATGTGTTTTCCCGTTTCATTTGTTTTTTGAAGAATGCACTAGCTTCAGCATTTAAGAGCGTAATGTCTAATTCTAGTGTATTTTTAATTTTGTTTTGCAAATCAGTAATTGATTCTAACAAATCTATTTTATCTTTTTGTTCCCAGTATTCATTAAGCCATTTGAAATCACGCACATTTACAAAGTCCCAATCTGTGTGTGTCACTTTGTGGCAACCTTCTAATGCACCATATATTGCCCATAATCCGTTCTCAACATCTGCGCCTACACTCATCCACACACAAAGATTGTTAAGATTTTGTTTATAAATTTTTTGTTTAAATTCTGGATTAGGCACTTTCACACCTCGGTCCAAACTCATTTTCACGCCCTCTCTAAAACCAGCTCTCCATGAATGCAATGGTGAGCCATTAGGATGAGATGTCGAATAGCAGTTGTGCATGGGCATGTATTTGCCGTGAGCACCACCATAGCAAAATTCTATTTGTCCTTCTGCATCATCTGGATTTGAATTTTCATGACTGTTCATGTTGGCAACAAATTTTTTTGTCCAACTGCTTAAACCACCATTGCCATACATTAGTCCATTGATTACATTGTAGCCGCGCCAACGAAATGTTGCATTTTCTGTTTGCGGTGTTATGGCTAATTGTTGATTAAAAAAGTTTGGATCAACTGTGTTGTCTCCATCAACTAAAATAAATCTTTCAGTCTCCGATGATTCACCTGCGGCTCTATGAGCATTGTCTGAACCATCGACACCATGCACTCTTTTGGCCCATGGGACTTTATTCAATAGATCAGCCCAAAATTCTTCACACTGAGGCTCATCGTAACTTAGATAGATAACATCTAGTTCTGCTATGTCTAGAATTTTTTCAGACACTATTCGTCTTTGTAGCAGTCGTTGTTTTCTAAGTATTCTTCTATGCGTTTGGTTTCAATATCTTTGTTTGACAAATTTACTACTATGGTATCAATAACTAGATCAGGATCTCCTTTTACTGTAATAAAATATGTTCCTTCATCTATTTGATCAACACTACTAATTTTTGTCAATGATGTGTCACTTACTTCAAAACCGTAAGGTTGCACAGGTCGTCTTTCTAATTTGCCATTTTGAATAAAAAATTGACGCTTATATCTTGCACCAGAAATAAATTCTTGTCCTATCACTTCATCTACTTCGATATAAGGATAGTCAGAATCAACTTGGCCTTCGGAACCAACATCTGTGATTCTGCCTCTTTCGTCATAATGCAATCTCCAAACCTTTTGCTGTGGCTTTTCATCCCAGCTAAATTCTTCAATTGCTTTGAGTAATTCTTCGCTCATTGTATATCTCCTTCATAATATCTATCATTTGATCCTTCATGAACAATTTATTTTGATAATGAAATGGCCCTTGTTGCACATAGTTGCCAACATTAACACTATCCTTTGAGATAGTGGTATTCAAATATCTCATCCAATCAGTTGTATCAACTGCTTCTGAATGTTTCCAATCTTGCAACCTGACTTTCATGTGTGTGAAATAGGGAATGCTGTAATTAGGATTGAAAACTACATTGTCTAAATCTAAAAGGTATGCAGTAATTCCAAATATTTCGTCTGTGGTTGGTGTTTCTGGATACCATGTACCTGTGAAAAAATGTTTTGCATAATGCTTGTACCTTGCACTTACTTCTTTTGCCTTCATAAAAAATTTGTGGGCCAATTTAGAATATCTAAAATAGTATAAACCGTTGTACAAATTAGGTAATCCTTTTTTGGCAAAATGTCTACGATAAAAATCTGACGTAACAGTTTTACCTCTATAGTCTTTAACTCTTGAAGTAAAAAACAATTCATGCTGTTGCAGTTCATCCCACCATCTATCTATTTTGCTTGTAAAAATCATGTCTGCTTCTACATGGATTGTTTCTTTGTAAGGAGTAAGGTCCCATATCTGCCAAACATTAGCCATAGGATATTTTAATCCTAAGTTTTTTACTCTCACAATATGATCAAATACATGTTTGTATTGTTCTGGTACTTGATCTTTGTCTCCAATTGCTACGCAAAAGTTGTTAATTTTTTGTGTATTCTTAATGCTTAGAGCAAGTGCGTATGCTAGTCTAATGTATTCTTGTCCTATTGCAAAAGTAAAATAACCTTTATCCATTGCATACTCTTTCTGAAATTTCCATTGCTGATTGTTTGTTCATAACATGAACATTTTGTTTTGGAAATGACGACCCAGCCCATGTATCTCCTTTGCGGAAAATAAAAGCATTGTTAGATGTCATAATATTTTTATCTGCCACACACATAATTTTGAAAGGTAATTCATATGTGGTAAAAATTTCTTGTTTGGCTCTAAGCATGTGTATAGCAATACTTAAAGCAAAATCATTTCTATAAGTTTTAGACGCAAACTTATACAACTTGCCATAATATTGCCAATTGTTTTTTACATTGTTCATGGTTTTGAATATCAACTTAGACTCATATGATTTTGTAAAATATAAAACTGTGGCCCAATACATTTTAATTGTTTGATGATGCAATCTTTTGTAATCAATTAATGTATCTTGTTGTGACACTTCTCCAACATGAGCACCACACAATATATTATAATCTGTGTCGAACAACTCATCTAGTGTGTTGTCAAAAACAAAGTAATCGCTGTCTAACAAAATAGTTTTGTCAAAAGGCGATAATCTGTACGCATCTGGTCTTGATTGATTTTGCCACGGCACTCTTATAGTATCTGTGCCATTACGCATGGCTCTAGTGTTTACTACTAGATTATCATTTGGGCCTTTGCCTTTGTACTGTTTGTCTTGCACAATAACATGATCAAAATAATATAACTTGTCTTTTTTTTCCAAATACTTTTTGCCATTGGAATCAGTAACTAAACATACTTGGTTATTTTTCATATGGCGTTTGATCAATATGGAATTTGCAATTGCCATTTTAATGTAGTCTATTTCTACAGGAGAGTTGTCTGATGTATGGGCAACGCTGTTGAAAGCAAACATAAGAATGCCATTACTCATTGTCCATTACTTTTTTAACTGTGCGTTGCTTTTTAAGTTCTTCGTACAATAGATGGTATTCATTCATAGCTTCATAATAACAGGATTCTGCTTTGTCTAAAAATTTTTGTTGGTCCAATATCAATATTGGTGTAGAATTTTGATCCATCAGAATTAAATCTCGTTCACTGTGATGATTTTTTACAAAATTTATAGTGTTATGATCAGCTTTGAACATGCCTCCATCAAAAGCAAATATCAATTTATTTTCAGCTCGTTCAAGAGCATTTAATTTTTTTACTTGTATAGAAGTTTTAAGATTTACAAATTGTTCTACTTCTTTGAGAAAAGATGTGTCCATGTGCTGTAATTATACAGCCTAATAACAGTGATTGCAATATTTTATGAAGCGGCCCAAGAAGCTGTTGAAATTGTTACCGTACCAATCGCATCATTGTTTAATTGGGTTGTGTTTGGTTTTCCAACAGTAATGGTTGCATCAACATCACCTGTGACTGATGTGTCTTGTGGGTTACTGTGTGCGTCTGCAAAAATTTGTTTGATTGTGATGATTTCACCGTTGTTGCCGTCACCATCACCATGGTCATCACCTGGATTTATTTTTACTTCGTAATAGTTTGCGTGATAGTTACCGTATCCAAATGCATCATCAATTGTGTATTTGAACATTGATGTATCTGAGTCGTTAGTCAAATCATAATATCCAGTGGTTGATGCGTGTGTGGTTGGCGAATTGTCACCGCCTGGTCCATATCCTGAAGTATTGTTAGAAAAGTTTCTTGTAAACGTTGAACCTAACAATTTAAGATCACCTACTTCATCTAATAAGTGTTTCCACTGTGCATTTCTGCCTGTGGCATCATCTAAAGTTGGATTTAATTTTATATACCCACCTGCATTGAAAAAGAATCTTGCTTCATTACCGCCAGCAAATGTGACTGTGGCAGTCATTGTGAGTGTGCCGTTCCAAGATGATGTATAATCAGCAGTTGCACCAGTTGACTCTGTAATGTTATCTGACGCCGCCTCAGAGCCTGATGCGTTGTAAAGTGTTGTGATATCTGCAGAAAGATTGGCAATTGCCGCTATGGCATCACCTGCCGTTACTGAAAACGTAGAAATATTGATTGATGTACCTTGATGTTGTCTTATTGAATTTAATCTTGCTAATAACGTAGTCCATTGTGTTGCAGTGATGGCCGAACCAGCACTTACTGCCGATACTACGTTTGATTGTCCATATCCGTGAATACCTGTTCCTGTACCCCAGATTGTGTTTATTGACGCCGCACTAGTATCACCTGTACCTGCCGCATTACCTGTGGCAAATGTATTGTACTCGTCGTCTAATATTGCGTCACCACTACTATAACCCATTAGTTCACTCTCCCTTTATAGTTATCTGTTTCCTACCACTATTTCTATTGTTTGAACTTCTTCAGTTGTTTTTGACTCTAAAGCTCTCCCTACAATATTTATAGCAGTTATTTCTTCTGTATTTGCCCCTTTTGCCACACCAGGAACACTTGATGGAATTAATCTTTGTCCTTTTGTGACTGTGCCTGTTACTTTGCATGGTACTCTTCCTGACAAAGCAACATATGGATGACTTGCATCGTCTCCTGCGTCGGCATTCATTTTAAAAGCTGGTTCAGTTGATATTACACCAAAGCAATCATTTTCATTTGCTTCTGTTTTACGAATCTCTTTGTCTCCACCTAAATTAACTACATCACCATTTTCTAATGTTTCTGATGCTTCATAACGTTCTGCTAAATCCGAATATTGAGCCGCTGTTGCTGTTGCGTGTATTGTTGAATATGAACCAATTGTGACATTACCTGCTGTTGAACCTGTTTCATTTGTTAATACAAAAGCAAATTCATCTGCTGATTCATCCCATATCATTGCCGCATTTTGATCAACACCTCTGTCTACAATAAGTCCTTTGTCAGTGGCTGATGTGTTTGTAGAACCTGCGCCTAAAACAATTAATGGATCTGCCACACTTAAATTTGTTACATTGATATTTTGTACAGAACCTGAAGTTGTTAATGTTCCTGTCACTGTTAAGTCTGTGATTGATACGCCAGCAGTAGCACCATCCACAGTCATTGCAACTGTGTCAACACCACCATCATTTACATTAAATTTGATATCACCATTCGATGTAACATTTTTTAAAGTGGTATCACTACCTGATTGGCTGATTGTAAAGTCTGAATCAACACCTACTGTAAATCCTGTATCATTAAGTACACCTAGTGTACCTGAAGTTGTATCATTTGCATCTGCTCTTAGATAATTTGCCGCTACTACACCACCTAATTTATCTGAATCTGTAGCAGTTCCAACAAATTGGTTGTCTGTAATTGCAGTTGATAAATCAAATCCTTTTGATATTGTAGCAAATCCTGATATAGCAGTTTGTGGTGTAAACTCAACACTTGATGCCATTGCAACAATTGTGTCTGCAATTTTAAATTGTAATACAGTTCTATCTACACCTGTGCTATCTGTGACAGTTGCTGAAACTGAACCAGTTACACCAGCACCTGAAGTTGTTTGTGGACCTACCAGTACAAATGCTGAACCACTGTACACATACAATTGCCCATTGTTTGAATCATACCATAAATCACCTTGTGCTGTGTTGGTTGGTTCTGAAGTGCCAACGTTTGCACCACTTACTGATTTGAATGTCGAACCGTTGTAAACTTGTAATTGATTTGCTGTGGTGTTATACCAAACCTGTCCTTGCAAAGGAGCAGTTGGTTCATTGGATGAAGTATTTGCAAAATTCTCCATCATTTTGATTTGGTTTTCGTTCAGTACTTCACCATACCCTGCATAGTTTTTTCCTATCAATGATACTGAACTAGAAGTTGTATCTAATGTGCCATCTGCAACTGTGGCTATTACTGTTCCGTCTGTTTTGTTAATTGCGTATGCCATATGCTATATTTATAAATCCTGTAATTTCTCTGCTTTTGCTATCTCATCAGCAATTTTAATGTACACATAAGCGTCATCATCTTCATAAACTTTTTTCATTTGTTTTGTTTCTTCTTTGATTGTGTCAATGTGTGCTTTTAATTCTGTAATCTTTGGTGTGTTTGGAATCTCAGCGGCATCTAACATTTCAATTATTGCATTGATTTGTTTGTGTAATGGCCATTTTTCCAATACCCTCATGTTAGCAGAGGCATTTACTGCTCTTTCATATATGATTGGTTTGTCATGCATTGGTTTTACTGAACCAGTATCATGATCACCATCCCAGTAATGAGTGGTATTATCAAACTCAACTTCTTTAATCTTAAATTTTGATACATCTAAATTTTGCATTACATCCGGAGTATCTTTGAGTGTCTCAGTAAGGTCAGCAACCATTACTCCGTTTTTTGCGTTAAACAAAAATGTTTTCTTTTCCATTGCCATGTTATGCTACCTTCCTTGCTTGTTCTTCAATACCTTGCATGATGCAAAGACTGTATTTTGGATTTTCATCTGCACCAATCTCTGTCACAGCATGTGGTGTGCCTATTTTCATGTTAAACATTGCACCTGGCACTTCTTGTATTGTGTGTTCTTGATCAGCATCATCCCAGTATTTAAAGTGTGGTTTGTCGCTGGATAAAAATACCAGTTTGAACATCCAATAACCTCCTTGACTGTCTTTGTGTCTTGGAATATGATCACCTGGTTCATATTTGTTTACACAGTAATTTAATCTGTCTGTCCATTTCATAGGAATTGTTTTAAAAATTGCATCACGTAATTCATCTGGCATAAAGTTTTGATGTATTTGTTTTAAACTTGCTGTGCCATATGCTGTGGTAAATTTATTTGATTGATCACGATTTTTAAACAAATGATCATATTTTTTTACCAATGACAAAACTTCATCTACGTTGGTCATATAATTTTCTACAATGTTATACATTATGCGCCTGACACATATTCCCACGCTGTGCCTCCTGAATTTACTCTATAAATTAAATCGTTGTCTCTGGTTGGATTCTGTACCGAAGGTGTCACCCCTGTTAAAACAGTTGTGGAACTACCAATTGATCCAACACTTGCTGTTGATGTTGAAATTGAGTTGGCATTCTGTGTGACGCCAGCCACGTATGCTTTAGTTAATGCTCTAAAATTACCTACTGGTGCCAGTGTTTCTAAAATGTTTGCTATTGTGCCAGCACCTGTACCAGTTTTGGATAATCCAGTTATATCTAAACTAAAGTATAAATCTGCTTGTCTATCAACATATCTTTTGACTGCTTCTTGTGTGACCAACAATGAATTTGATGCACTACTAAACACACCATTTGCATCACCGCCCATGTCAGCATCTGTTGATACTCCAGTGACTGTGATTGTTGAATCAGCAAAGCCTAAGTTGGTCACTTCTAGAGTTGCAATATTAACCACACCTGAACCAGAACCTGCTAACACAAGATCATCGTTGGATCTTGACGCTCTAATTTCATTGTTGTCAATTACAACACCATCATTAATAATAACTGCCCCTGTGCCTGCCGCTCCAATTTGTAGATCATCATTTGAATTGTTTGTTCTTAATTCGTTTTCAATAATTGAAATACTGCCAACAGTCAATGTGTCACCTTCATAGTTTGCTACCAATGTTGCTTTTGAACTATCAGTTACACTTGTTGCCGTTGCCGCTGATGTTGTGAGTACTGCTTTGAATTTGTCATCACCTTCATTCCAATATATCGCCGCAGAGTTACCTGCAGTTCCACGTTGTATGTAAATTCCTGAATCAACATCTCCGCCTGAAGATGATCTGTTCAGTTCTAACAATGGATCTTCCACAGTCATGTTAGTAGTTTCTACTGATGTGGTTGAACCTTTAACCTGTAAGTTACCATTTACAATGACGTCAGCAGTTGCTCCGTCAATAGTAAGTGCTGTGGTATCAACACCTCCATCATTTACGTTAAACTTGATGTCACCATTTGATGTAGCATTTTTAAGTGTAACATCCGAACCTGACACAGAAATGTTAAAGTCAGAATCAACTCCAACTGTAAAACCTGTATCGTTCAGTACACCTAAAGTTGCTGAAGTTGTATCGTTTGCATCTGATCTTAAAAATGACGCACTATCAATATTGTCTAATGTATCTGCATTAGTTGCCGTGCCATGTATTTTATATCCAGTTGCTAGGTTAAGTCCTAAGCCAATTGATGTTGAACCAAATCCTGAAGGTGCTGTGTTGGCTGTAAATGCAGTGGTTGAACCAATTGCAAATCTTGTGCCTTTGTTGTACAGCCCAATTACTTTTTGTGAACCAGCTGAGTTGTCTGTGATTGTATCTTGCAAATAACCTGCTTTGCCATCTGATGTAGAAAAAATTGGACCTACCAAATCAAACTCAGTACCATCATACATGTATAGCTGATCGTTTGTGGTGTCGTTCCATAGCATACCAGTTGATAATCCTGTTGATGGTTCAGAAGTAGAACTTTCAACACCAACGTT
>MDSV01234752.1_pt1 | contig 18966 bp, 24 predicted proteins | sample 810851 | NCBI WGS metagenome assembly MDSV01 (sample SAMN05326640, study PRJNA326480) | marine metagenome | isolation source: seawater | place: Atlantic Ocean: North East | collected 2012 | reverse complement strand
GTAAACTCTTGTTGCAATTTATTTGAACCTATTGAAATTACCGTTATGTTACCTAGTAATGAAGAGGCGGGAGCCACTGAAGACGTAGCAGCGGGAGCTGCTGAAGCACAAACAGACATTGATGCCCAAGTCAACGAAGACGGAAGCGTGAGCCTGATCTCTGCGGGAGCGGAGCAAGAGCCAGCCGAAAGTCCAACCGACCAGGGCGATGGGAATACACTCGATGCCAGAACCCAAGGCATTCTAGATAGTGGTAGAACCCGGATAAAAAATCTCCCGGAAGCAGACCGCCTCGTAGTTGCTTATGCTTCGGCGCATAACATCCCCTTATCGCAAGCTCAGACCGAGCTGGGCGGAGGACAACAGCAAGCGGAACAGTTTCAGGGAGAAGACCCAGGCCAGCAATACGTCCCCGATCAGGCGTTAATCAAGGCCAATGAGGCCATCACTTCGCTCGACAAGGAGATTAGTGAGGCAAGGGCAGAAGGCGAGTTAGAAAGAGCCGACGAGCTGATGCAAAAGCGATTCGACCTCCAGGAAGACAAGCTCAACGCCCAAATGGATATCCGGGAGGCAGATGCCTCTGCTTCGGCTCACGAACAGCAGCAGTTCTCCAGCGCCTGGGACAACGCAGCGGATCAGGCTGTCGATATGTATCCCCAATTAGAGAACGAGGATTCGGATTTATTCAACGCAGTCCAGGAGCAATATGAGCGATTGGTTGCCACGGATGATCCTGCTCTCGGTAATCCCAACTGGCCTTACGAGGCTGCCGCCGTAGCAGCATCACAAATGGGAGTGCTATCCAAGGCGCAACAGGAATCTGCTGCACCAGGAACGCCCCAGAGTCCATACGGGAATCGCCGTCCAACATCCGCTACACCATCGAGTGGAGCCAGGGGAACCTCTGGAGCCAACCCGCTGGGAGTTCCGGGGACGGTTGATCTTTCAAATTTAACAGCAGACTCCGGTCAAGACCTTCTCAGGAAGCTAGGCCGGGGCATTCACGATTCATAGCCTTGGTAGTCCATCTGGTCTGCCGGGTTACAACACAAACCCAACCATAACAGACCATAAAAGATGAACATTAACGCAACTGATTCTGTATCAACATTTGGAAGTGTTGCTACTGCTAGAGCCAAGATCTGGAAGGAAACTTTCAAGCACTTTGGCAACACTACGGACGTAACCTCTGCCCTTGAAGGGCCAGAAGGTTCCGGTTCAGCCATTGCTACACGCCATGATCTAAAGGGCAAGCGAGGAGCTATTATTGAGTTCCTGGCATCCTCTGATCTCGGCGCATTCGGAAAGCTCGGAGAGGAAGAACTCAAGGGCAATGAAGAGAAACTGCTGTTCTCAGGAACTACGGTCACGCTCGACTTCAAGCGCCACGCTACGGCGCTTACACAATCACTTCGTAAGAAGATGGCTGGTGGACATACACTCGAAAGCCTTTCCTCGGAAGTGCTTGGAAGACATTTCGGATCGTGGCGACAGCGCGATGCGCTTCGCAAGTTGATCGATAACGCCGGAGGTGGTGGTCACGATGCTGCTCTTCCCGACAATATCCAGTTCGGTGGAACCGCTACCAGCATCAATACCCTGATTTCTGTTGATACTATCGATACAGATAGTGTGACTGACCTTGTCACCCAAGCATCTTGGCTTGGCGTTGAGCCAGCCCGGATCACCAAGGGCGGCAAGTCGTCAGCCGAAGATACTTATCATCACATCCTCCTCGCTGACAATCAGGAGTTGAGGCCTTTGTATAAGTCATCTTCTTACCAGACCAGGATGCAGAATGCTGACGTTCGCGGTGACAATAACGGAGTCTTCAACGGTGCTTTTAAGGACATCGATGGAACCAAGATCCTCAACTTCCGGGGTGTATACGGTGATCAGAATGGCCCTATCGGCTCTCCTCTGACCCCGGTCATGCGACTCGGAACAGCGATTGCTAATACTGCTGGCGGTGCTTCAACTCTCACGGGATCTGCTGGCACTCCGGCTGCTACTGATCCGAATTACTTTGTAGATTTCCCTGGTTTTGATTACCAGCATACTGAGGAACAGGCTGCTGCGCCTGACTCCGATACTTATTATGCCTTGGCAGTGACCCCGGCTGGAGGATTTGCATTCTTTAAATATGCAGGAACTCTGAACCTCGGGTATAAGATGATCATCCCGGCAGATCACTGGGCTTCTGACACGCACTTGACCGGTTCAAGGGTTGACGGGAACGGAACAGGAACTTCTGCTGCCTTCAATGGCAAGCTGGTGACTGCTCTTCCTGTTGGAACGCTGATCTTCCCGGCAAACATTGATGGTGTTCCTTACGCCTATTCTCTCCTCCTCGGCAGCGATGCCCTGGTAAGGGGTTACGGTGAGGACATGAAAATGACGGACGACATGGAAGATTACGGTTTCCGCAAGGGAATCGGATATCAGGCCATGTATGGCGACAACGTCTGGACTGACCGTAATGGCCGGGTTCGGAATTACATCCTCGCGTGTCACGCCTACAACCCGATTGGCAAAAATTGCCCAAATGTTCCCGCTGCATAACGGGTAACACGATTCACATCCCATGTGTGCTAAGGCTGTCTCAGGCTCCCTTCGGGGGGCCGGGGCAGCCGTTTGCACACTTGGGGTTTATCATTTAGATTAAAAGCACATATGGCTAAGAAGACTGCAACGAAGGTTGCCAAAAAAAAGAACACACCGGATAACTCTGTCGCTGAGATATACGTTATGATTGGTGGTATGGGGCATTCAATTCAAGCCTGGCGCTGGGCAGGACTGAAACATCAATATATATTTGCATGGGATGAGGTATTAAGGAGGCATATTATAAAGTTTGATAGCGTTGAGGCTTATGAGGCTGTCAGGGAGGATATCATTCATAACGCTGGCGGGATGATGCTAGGGACTCAAGGGTTCCAGGTGCTGATTGTCACCCCGGCAATGAAGGAGGATCTTGAGGAAAGGCGGGACAGCCGAAGGAGGGCGACCAGCGCAGCCAGGTCTGCACAAATCCAAGCAGCAGCGGAGGCCACCAAAGCCATCAAGACGGCCAGCAATGCGCTGGATGATGTCCGCAAGAAGATCGGAGCAGCCCCTGACCAGGTTTCTCAAACCAACAAACTCAAACTCAAGGCGACTAGCCTAAAGTAAAATAATGACCAAGGGAGAAGTAGCTCATCGCTTGTTTGATCTGGTTTCCCAGGCGGATAGCATTGCGCCCAATGATCCAACCATTCGGGGGGTTCTGGAATGCTGCAATGCAGCGGTGCAGGAAATATCTCATTACGCGACCCGCGACTTTTGGCGAGATACTCGCTCGGCCATTCTTCGCCCACCTACTACTGTTACTCTTAACGTGACCGAGGACAGCAAAACAATTGCCAGCTTGTCTACTTGGGCTGCCTGGATGGAGGGTTGCTCTATTGAGATTGCTGGGTCTGATCAGCTCCATAGGCTCAATAGCGAAACTACTCTTCAAGAAGAGTGGATCGGAGCCTCCGCCACGGGAGTTTCAGCCACCGTCTACGGTGATGCCGTAAAGCTCAACGGAACAGTGCTGAAGGTGCTAGGCAGCGTAGTCTTAGACGATGAGCGTGTGCTTACTCCTTTGGCGAATGAGGACAGAAACAACCGGCTGCATCACAACCGGAGCGCCTATTATCGTGGCAGATGGTGGGAGTATGGTGAATCCGCTCATTACCCTTCCAGCTTGAACGACAAGACCGGAACGCCAACCCATTATTTCATCGATTCTGAGTATGATGATACATCCACCGTCCTTGCCCAGGAGAACTTCTTGAGAGTGCGACCCTTCCCGAAAGCTAAATCGCGGGTTCGGTTCTCGGCATCGATCAAGCCTACACCTTGGACAACGGCAGAGATTCACCATTCCTCCTTGCCAGCAACCGGCGGTAACCAAATTACGGGCTGCCCTGGGGGCATGGATGAAACAATCCTGTTGCCATTCTGCTATCAGAACATTACCAAGATGCTGGCCTTTATGACCGGCCCACTTCAGCATGACGAGTCGGCAGCCACTACCTCGATCCTCACTCAGATCTACCAGGATTATGAGGAGGCTATCCTCATTCTCCAAGACCTAGCCCCGCAATCAGAACGAACCCCGGCTTATCAAATAAGCTGGTAATACCATGGCCAGGACAGCAGCAGATTGGACTGTCTATCGCGTCTTTTTTAAAGGCAGTCCTACGCCTGTTGACATTCAGACAAGGGCATCCTGGGCGATAGCCAAGCACCGGGGAATACGGCTGGGCAGTTCTTTTTCGGATGACTTTGATAACATCGGGAAGTTTCAAAACACGATGCACTTAACCGGGCCAAAGCGCCCCTGGCATCCAAGCAACCGCCCTGCCAATAAGGAATTCTCCGGGTCTTTGGATGACCCTGCTTATTCGGCCTCCGAGACAGAGGCTAGTCTTTGGCCAGTGGAATCCATTGCCGGGATGTTTCATCGCAACATATTTCATGGAACGCAATCAACCCTGGACGGCATCCCGGAAACCGTAGACGGCAACGCCTATCGCATTTACTTTAAGAACTGCCCGGCAACAATGGATGTGCTGGCTGGCGGATTTGTAGTGACCTCCCAGGAGAGCATTAGGATGGTTAAACCTGGAGCTGAATCAGTGTTGCATCGCATTGATCGGGGTGGAGGATTTATGGTTTACTTTTACGCTTATGGTGGACAGTTTTATGCAGATGAACATGATTGGACTACGGGATCCACGGTTAAGTATCTGACCTATCCTCTACGCTTCGGATTGGCTGGAGCAATGGGGTCGGGGTCTGGAACAGAGCATCCGGTTTCCGGTGAGAGGCTTGGAACAACAGCCTCCCTTGACTCAGCAGCTACCTTTCTCCCGCTGGACAATGTCCGGGCTATTATTCGGCTCAATGGATCTGATAATTCAGAAGCCAGCGATGGAGGTGGGTATTATTTTAATTCTCCAGAGGACTACCAGGTTCGCGTAGTTCAACCCACAAGAAACGCATCGACAGGCCTCTGGACTATATTTCAACCAACGGCGGTAGGAGCTGCTCTTAAACTTAGCCCTTAACATGGTCATTCAATATAACGATTGCGGATACGGCTCTGAGTATACAGCTTACTTCCCCGTAAAGGCTGTCTCGGCGCTACCGGCATCTGGCGGAGATCCAATTAAAAGTCAATTCGCCACCACTTATAATTGGAGTCCAGTTACCGCCGACATTAGAGTTATCAAAGATGGAGGATCACCAGCAGCCCTTGCGGGGTTTAGCACTAGCGGGACAAAAAATCCGGTATCGATTGAAGAGGGCGGGACAGAGACAGGCGTTTGGAGCATTACCCTAAGTGCTGATGAGATGACCGCCGAGTGCGTGGTGGTCGTTATCAGTGATGCCACTGCCACTCCCGTGATTGATGACCTATGCTTGATACTCAATACCCGATCAAGCAGATGGGTATGCGTCCACAATAGCTAGTCTTCCGGCGTGTCGATCCAGAGCGGGTAGTCTTCGCCTTGCCGGGCTGGCAGCACATTGAAGTTAAAATGCTCAACAGCCTGATCCCTGGTCATGCCCCTAGCCTTGAGTGCATCAATGCTCTTTTGGATTGAGTAAACAGCCACCGGGGGATCCTCATCGGAGGCCACTCCCAGGAACGCCTCGTCCAGCCCGTCTGCCAGAACAACATCCTGGCCGGGCAGTTCTCCTTCTATAAAATGTTCAATCTCGTCACGGGTCATGGTTGAACGATTAACCATTCCGGGCTAATCCGCAACCTGGTAAATGGGATTACGCTCCAGCCAATCAATGGGGGTTGATTCCCGCCCGGTAAATACCAGCAGGTTTGCCATTTCGGCTTCAGCGATAGGCTGTCCCCAAACGGCAGTAGGTGGAGGGCAGCCCACGATAGGTTCACATCTGTCAATAATGCCACTGGCGCTGATCTGAGTGCCTCCTGGGATCTCTGCGATTGACGCATAGGCTTCGGATATCCATTGGCCGGAGGAGGGAGTGTCCGGGTGCTTCGGCAGCTCTTCGCAGGGATTGGCGTTGCAGCAGTGGCAGAATCCTTTAGGAGAATGGGTGTCTAGCATTTCATCACACATGGTTCAGAATGGTTAACTATAGTTAATGTTGACACAACATGATACACCATGTTAAGGGTGTCAACTATGCAAAGTATGCACACTCAGATGGGGCCAAACGAGGCAGTGTCCTGGCTACAAGCCAATACGAACGCTAACTGGTCGAGGTCAAAATTCTACCGGCTCCGCAAGGCGGGTTGGTTCAATGGAGAAATCCGTAACGATAAAGGGTGGGATATGTTCACCCCCCAGGCTCTGGCCGAGGGATGCGAGAAGCTGAACATCCGGGTGAAGGAGGTAAGTAATGCGTCCTAACGACCACGTTTCAAACGAGGACTATCAGGCGTGGCTACAGGCCTATAACGCCCGGATGAGAGCCTGGAGGAAGGAGTCATATGCTCTACAGGATCAAGCACAAAGGGTATCTTGGCTGACCGCCGTCTGCATTTGTGTATTTTTTGTGTCCCTAATTGTTCTGAACTGTTACCTAATGTCCGTATCCATCTTGTTTACTGTCTTGACGGCGCTCTATCGCCATGCACTTATCAAGAAAAGCATGAGGATTGATGACATGAGGAGCCAGGCATCAGCAAACAGGAGGTATTACGATTATGGATAAAGATCTGAAGAAGGCATTGCGGAAGGTTCCTATGGCTAACAAATACCGGGCAAAGCGTTCCGGGAGCGCCCTCTTCGGAGGCAGGATGTTCGACTCCAAGGCAGAGCGGGATCGAGCGGAGAGCCTCAAGGCGATGGAGCAGGATGGCAGCATTACCGATCTGGAACTCCAGCCCCAGGTCGTCTTGACCCGAGCTGGCATCAAATACAAACCAGACTTTGCCTACACCGAGGGCAATGGTGTCCGGTATTACGAGGACGTAAAGGGCGTTGAGACTGAGGGATTTAGGATTAAGGCAAAGCTCTGGTCAGTCTACGGCCCTGCTCCGCTGAGAATAACCAAAAGGAAGTCCGTTAAAGCCGGGTTCCAAGTGACAAAAACAATATACATCAAAGACAATGAGCAACTGGATCAAGGTAAGAAGTAACCTGCGCACTTCTCCAAAGGTGGTCATCGTCGCATCCCACTTGAGCGTAACGCCCATCACTGCACTAGGGGCGATATGCACTGCCTGGATGCTGGCTGATGAACACGCTGACGAGCATGGTTTGCTGAAAGGCATTGATATCAATGTGCTAGACGGCATGATTGGCATTGAGGGTCTAGGTGAGGCAATGGCAAAGGTCGGTTGGATTGAGGCTGCCGAGGATGGTGTGCAGTTCATCGACTATGAAAAACACAACGGATCTACGGCTAAATCCAGAGCCAGAGATCAGCAAAGAAAGCAGTCTGCAAGAGCCTGTCCGAAAAAAACCGGACAGAAAAAGGACAAGACACGGACTAGAGGAGAAAAGAATAAAGAAGAAGAGAATATAAAGACTAATGTTCAGAGCAAGGATTGCTCAGAACCTACTTGGTCAGCAGAAGCTGGTTTTGAGAACATTACGGAAGAGCATTTTGAGGAATGGGGTGAGGCTTACCCAGCGGTAGGCATTACTGAGGAGCTGGCGAAGGCGAACCAATGGTTGCTATCCAATCCCAGGAAGGCGAGGAAGACCTTGTGGAGGAAATTCATTACCAACTGGCTGAACAATGTCCAACAGCGTGGCGGCACTAGGGGCTATGTGGAAAGCATAAGGCCGGGAGAGAAAAAAGTAGAACACAAAGCACTAAACTAAAATGGGAAAACAACAGACAAGACAAATTAACATCCAGGAGGAGGCGCTAAAGAAAGCATCGCTCATGGTCTTGGGATCATTCGTTAGCGATGGGCAACCTCTTTCGCAGAGGACAGGAGAGGAGGCAGTAACAATTGCCAGAGGCATTGTCCCTTCCGGGGAATATTTCATTAACCCATTTCATGGCAAGCTCTGGGATTGGATTCTTGAGCTTCATGCAACCAACAGGCCGTTGAGCTTGGTATCCCTGGCATCACATATGGCAGACGTTGGTGAGCTGGGTGATACATTCCCTTCCGCTGCCTGGGTGGAGATGATGGACGCTGTCGATAACGCTGAACACGCAGCCGATTCCATTGAGTTCTATTGTCAAGAGGTTGCTCGGGCATTCATGGCGAGGACAACTCATGCCAAGTTGACCGAGATGACTGACGGGGTGGCAAAGGGGAACCTGGATCTTGATCAGGTAGAGGCCAGTATCCATTCTCTCAAGGAGCTGAAAACTCATGCCGATGATTTTGAACCAATGAAGATGGGTGGGGTCTTGGGCGAAGTTCTGGAGGAGCAAGAGCGGAATCATTCAAATCCCGGAATCAAGGGAGCCATCACAGGATTTGATGTAACGGACAAGCATCTAGGTGGGTTGCAGTCAAAGCAGTTCATCATCATTGCTGCCCGTCCCTCCCAGGGGAAGACGGCTCTTGCCTGTAACATGATCGCTGGATTGTGTAAGGCCTCCCATAGGAGCTTGTTCATTAGTTTGGAGATGACTCGGGTGCAATTGGGGAATCGATTAGTTGCCGGTGAGGCCAACACATCCTATGCAAAGGCCTCATTTGAGGAGCGCCCTACAACCGGTGAGCATCACAGGATAACAAACGCGATGCGAGATATGAATGGCTGGCAGATGGACATTTATGATCCACCAACCGAAACCATTGCCGGGGCTTGTGCCAAGATCCGCGAGGCAGGAAGGAAGGGATACGATACCGTGTTCATTGATTACATTGGACTACTTAGGCCTGACACCAAGGAACAGAAGGAGTCGAGGTTCATGCTCATCACAGAGGCATCGACTCAGCTCAAGGCAGCAGCCAGGTCTTCCGGCGTATGTGTTGTTTGCTTGGCGCAACTGCGAAGAGAAAGCGAGAAATCAGACAAACCAAAACTCTCCGATCTTCGGGAGAGTGGTCAGCTTGAGCAAGATGCCGATGCCGTTATTCTAGTCAACCGCCCAGACGGCGGGACACTTGATCTGGATAACGAGCAAGCTGAACTGATCATCGCCAAGAACAGGAATGGGCCAACTGGCTTTGTCCACATTATATTCAACCGCGAATCGATGATGTTTAGCGAAGGCAAGATATGATTGTCGCCTGGGTCGATAGGGGTTATTTTCCTCTATGCCAGGACGTAGACGATCATCCCCTCCACCAGTTCCCATGCCAAGCATCAGGGGGTCATCCCCCCCACCAGTTCCCATGCCTCAAGCAAAGGAGAAGTTTGGCAAGACAATAACTATTCACAAGCGCAAGCCAGCACCCGGTTACCGGATCAAGTCCGGTGACACACTTTATTCTTTGGCGAAGAAGTGGGCGACCACCGTCAAGGACATCGCTCGGCTGAACAAAATCAAGGATCCCAACAAGATCAAGGTGGGGGACAGATTGCGGAAGCCAGCCATGACCAGGATGCCTCCAGTGGCAGTGAATCCCAGGACAGGCAAACCCAAGGTGTTTTAAGGGATCCTGGAATATTTTATGCAAACCAAGGGATGTAATTCTAAAGTTTGACGATTAAGTTAAGATGGGTGAAATTTCTCCATGCAATACCCGGTGGACGTAGCTCCAAGACCAAACATAAAAGTAGCCTCCGGCTTCGTTATTCCGGGGGAGAGGTGGCTGGTCGCCAACAATAAGGGGACGAGTCAAAACACTTATACTCCTCCTCCAACTGATGCCCCGATGGGCAAGCGAGGGTATACCACATTCCTGGATCCTTTCAGCAAATGGCCTCGTAAGGATGCTCAGAGCAAGGGAGTCAAGGAGACTTGGCGTAGACGATTTAGGCGGAAGCCTGGGAGAAGGGGAGCGCCAGCAGCAGCAGGGAAGAAAATTTATGCAGCCAGGTAGAATTTAAGTTATATTAACTATCTAAACAGACCAGACGATTATTATGCCCAGAAGTATTTATCAGACAGGCCCACGGCGACCTCGCCAAGTCCAACCTGCATTCCGTGGCCGGGGTGGCGGAGGAGGAGGAGGCGGCGGAAGCAGCAGCCGATTCCGAAATATATGGGGAGCCGGTGGGAACGAAGGCAATTTTGCCGGATTTGAATTTGACCGCTGGCAAGAAGCTCAGAGGAGAGGACTAGATGCAAGCCAATGGGCTGGAGGGCCGGGCGGAGTCGAGGGTCGTTTCCGGGCTGAACGCCGAGGCATTGAAGATCGCCAGAGTGGAGAGAGCAGACGGCGCTGGGATCTTGATCGGCATGACCGTCGATTTGCTGATATTCGCCGTAGGGCAAGACAAAGACGCTTGGATCGAGAAGATGCCCGAAGATCCTAATGGCGACTAGAGTTCCATATCAAGGCCGTCGATCAAGGACGATGGCTCGATCTGATCCTTCCGCCTGGGAGAGGTCAGTTCGCGCCTTGCAGACAGCCCATTGCCCGAAAGGCCCTCATGCCGGGCCATGCCGCAAGGCTCCGATTCGCCTTTCCCAAGGTATGTCCTGGAAGGGGCATGGGGCATCTCCTGCAAGGCGTGAGGAGAGAAAGAAATTGAGAGAGGCAAGAGTCGCCAGGAATAGAGCCAAGCGGATCCAGGCCGAAGCTGATCGTGATACCCAGAGAAAGCAGGATAAAATTGATTATTGGGATCGAGCCGATGACGCTACTCGCAGGGGTCGCACTTCCCGCAAGGCCAAGGAAGCCCGGAGAAAGAAATCTAAACGAGTTCCATTTGTGGGACAGCAGTGGAGAGCAGGACGAGCCAATATCGTGGCAGCCCCGCCAGGGAAGAGCAAGGAAGAGATTTTTGCAGACCGAATTAATAAGGAAAAGGCCGAAAGAGAGGCTGCCATAATTGAGCAGTTAGTAAACGAGGGATTAATCACCAGAAACATAGCTTAGACAAATGCCAAACGTAGCAGGAAAGAAATACCCGTATACCAAAGCGGGGAAGAAGGCAGCCGAGAGAGCCAGGAATAGGCTCAAGCGCATGAAGCCATCGGTGAGAAAGTATCGCAGCGCATCCTATTAGGTCAATGCCGGAGCTTCGATACACTCCCCGTGAGAGGGAAAGGCTCAAGGCCAAACGCCTCAAGCGGATGAAGCCTTCTGCCCGGAATGAGCCGATTGATCGAGGCAGGGAGCTAAGTGGGATCGGAACCCGAGGTCACGCCAAACGCTATCCCTATGTCAACCCGCCCAGGGGCAACCCCAAGGATATCCTGGCGATGAGGAAGCAGAACAAGGCAGAGGCAATGGCCGAGCTGGAAGCACTGCAACGGGCGCTCGATGAGGGCAAGGTTTCACCTAGAGAGATCAGAACAGGAGGCATGGCCGACAGGGTCAAAAAACTCCGGCAGATAGTCAACGAACCTGACCCCACCCCCAGGGATAGACCAAGGGGATACAGGCCATACAATCCCAGCAGCCCGGACGATCCACCATATGAGGTTCATGGAGCCACCGGCATCCCGACAGCTTACCCCCACAATCCTCAAGACGTTGGCCCACCAGGTAAACCGAGAGGGAAGAGATAATGTCGTTACCGAAGTCCAAAAGAGGCAAGAAGATGATCGAGGACATGAAATATCGTCCTCCTTATCGCCATGCCTATCTCGCTCCCATGTTGAGGGCGATGAACTATGAAACTCATCCCCGGTCAAAGAAGCCCATCACCAGGAGAAGTGGAGGCAAGCCAATCCCCAGGAACGAACCGATGGACGATTGGAGGACAGGGACAGCAAAGGGCAATCTCGACATTTACGATGCGCCTCGACGCTTTAACTGGAGTGCAGCCGATTACGGGACAGAGGGCAGGAGAGGAACCAAGGCCGGAACAAAGATGGCCAGGGACTATGATTCAGCCGATGCCAGAGCCATCCGGGCAGCGAAGAGGCGAAAGAGAATTGATAGGGAAGAGCTAGAGGATTCAATCGACAAGCCATTGCCTCCTGGACTACTTGAACAGTTGCGTAAGAATCTTCTGGAGAACCCTCGCCGGTTGGATAATCAAGAGAGAAACAAGCTCAAAGAACATTCATCCCATCATAGTTCCAAGCACATGGATTTTATGAAACAGCGCATGATGGCCGGAGACACTTTTGCTCAGGCTCATAAACAAGCACAAGCGAAAGTGGGGAAGTAATGGCAAAACCAAAGAATGAACCAACCTAGAAATCCCCGGAAACTTGGTGTAGATTTCGGATAACAATTTAATAGCCACGGCTGTCCCGCAGCCATACAAGAACATATAGCCATGAGCATTAGCGCCAATACCCTTAACGATACTCATCACCATACAAACCGGCAATCCTTCGGAGCTGCCGGGGTAATTCTAATAGATGATACGGTTGCACATACCGGCCCATTCGTTGCCATCCAGGCATTAGTGGATTCCACGGTGGATATATCTGAATGCGATATGTCATTCATCGAAGATGTCGCTGACTTCACAATTCCGAAGGGGATGACCATCTATGGTGAATTCACCTCTATCGAATTAGATGCCGATGGCAAGGTCTTAGCTTATTACAAGTCCCGGTAGCCATGCCCCCAGGATTAGGATTAGGTGGCGGTGCATCCGCTGACCCGGCAAGCACACTGTTTGGCGCACCCAACCTGTTGCTTGATAACTTCCCCGGCGCACATAGGGCGTATTCGGTTCGCAAGTTGTCTAAGAACTATGAGGGCTATGCACTAAAGGTGCGTGAGGGGTCGGGAATGAACTACACCAACGACATCGCCTTTGATGACGATGGGAGGGTTTCACTAGACTCTAAGATTTACAATCGGAGCGACTCAGGAACTAATGGAGTCACTTTAAGTAGTTACTTGAGTGGCTACAGCAATCCCGATTTGATGGTGACAACGTGGTATGATCAGTCAGGAGAGGGAGTGAATGCGGTGCAAACTGCTCCCACTCAACAGCCTAAACTTTATAAGAACTCTGGAGGGTTGGTAACAGATGGTAGCCCCGCGAGGGCAGCTTTGGAATTTGATGGGTCAAATGACCATATCCATATTGATGAATCGGGACTTTCATTAGGGTCAACTTATACATTTGCTGTTTTCAATACTACCGTGGATTACGGTAGCACAAGTGGAACCAAGGTCGCTTGGAGTCTAAGCTCCGCACTTAGCAAGTGGTATACTCACCTCATAATTTCAAGCACAGATGCTTTTTATTACGAAGCACATGACGGGTCATACCCTGCATATTTCTACCCCGCTGTCCCCAATCAGCACTTATGGGCTTACAAGGGGATCACAGGCTCACAAATAATGTATAAAGACGGGACGGCATCGTCAGGAACAGGAACCAATTCAGACACTGACGCATTTGCAGATGTCGCCGACAACGGGATAGGTGGCTATCCCGCTGGTGGGTCAGTTTTTTATTGGCCCGGAGAATTTCAGGAGTTTATTGTTTACGACTCCGATCAATCGAGTAACCGGACAGACATTGAGGCTGACATAAATACAGAGTTTGGAATGTAATATGCCCTATCTAATATTTAACAGTCCAGAAGAAGCTACTGCCCGTTCTGACCAAGCTGGGGAGGACAAACCGCTGCCATATCACAGGGGGGATAATGACCCAACTCGCTATATGTGGCAAACAATAGCAGAACATGGGAACGACCCTCGCGGAGCTTTGAATATTGATTGGGAGCAGGACTCATTAACAGAAGACGAAAAGGATGCTTTAGTCGATGAGCTACCCTCCGATTGGACGCAGTCGCCAAATCCTTTTGAGCAATGAAGGCGCTTCTCACGGCCTTTCTCCTGGGACTTGCGATCTGTCAGGCGGATCCACCTGCGCCAAAGCTGACCACTTTCTACGATACCAATGAGCAGGTGTTCGGGATGTGGTGGGTGAGCGCCGGAGCAGAATACAATTATATCCTGGAGGCCAATGAGCTGGATGGGTTCGGATGGTTTACGGTGGCGACATGGGTTGCTCCTGCCAAGAATTCGGTGATGTCAGGCTACACCTACATTCAGTGGGAGAACGCAGCCATAGCGCGAGTGCGAGTCTACCTGGCTTCTCCTTCTCCAACGCCCCGAGATAACGCAAGGTGGAAAATACTAACCCCGGTAGAGTGGTGAACCTCGATTGGAATAGAGTAATATGCAATGCCATCACTGTCTTAGTTGCCTCTGTTTTTGTCGGCGCAACCGCTCAACTCTGGTCAGGAGTTCAATCTATCGATTCCAGGATTGAGTCTAACCTGGCTGAGATCAAGGTCACCCAGGAGGTGCTGACCGGGCAGGTTGACAAGCTCACCGGCAAGCTGGCTGAGATATTGCCTTTGATCATCCCGGATGATACATTCAACAAGCCGACCAAGGGAACCAAGGAACTAATCGATGAGCGAAGAATCCAACAGCAAGTCCAGCAGCGTGGATACTAAGTTCGCCATTACCCTGGGCATCGGCCTGGCAGTCCAAGCAGCAGGTATTGTTTGGTTCATCGCCAATCTTAACTCCTCAGTGCAGCATAATGGCTATCGGGTCGAGATGCTCCAGCGGGAGATCCGGGCAGACATAGGGACTATCGGCAAGGAGATGGCTGAGAACTCGCGCTTCAGAACAGAGTGGCCACAAGGCGTTTATTTGAGTGGTGAATTGCCTTCGGATACCAGGCAGAACCTTAAGATCGAGACTCTGGAAAAGCAGATGGAGAAGATAATGACCAAGCTCTACAATGGCCATTCCACCCCCTAAGAATAAGATGAGAAGACAAGCCAAAATGCCTCCCAGGAATAAAAGAAATTACAGACCGACAGGGGCTGGAGCTGGGATGACACAAGCCGGGGTTGCTGCTTATAGGAGAGCCAATCCTGGATCAAAGCTCAAAACAGCCGTGACGGGAAAGGTGGAGCCTGGATCAAAGGCTGCAAAACGCAGAAGATCCTTTTGTGCTAGATCACTTGGGCAGCTTAAACAATCTTCTGCCAAGACTCGGAATGACCCAAATTCTCGCATCCGACAAGCGCGAAGAAGATGGAGATGCTAATGGTCACAACGACCATTCTAATCCGTAAGAATAATATTTCAGTCCTGTTGAAAGTATGGATTTCCTAGATTAAATTCCAGCTTCGGGTTTCTCTTCATGGCTAACGGTCAGAATCCATTTAAGCGACAAGGTCAACCTCCTGGGAATCCTCCCAAGGGGGATGCCCCCTATTATCCTACTAAGGAAGAGATGGAAGAAGCATCTCAACGCCCATTGGGGACTCCCAGCCCTTGGAGTAGGCAGAACAGGCGCAAGTTTCATGCTGAGAGAAAGATCCAGCAGCAGAAGGCTGCCGAGCAGCGGGAGATAAACCGGGCTAATGCTAGACTGAACAAGGCTAATGCCGATGCCCTGGCTGATGCCAAGGCTCAGTTTATTCGCCAGCAGGGCGTAGATCCCAAGGACGTTGACAGGATCGATGTCGATCCCCAGGGGAGATTAAGGATGCTGATGAAGAGGAAGTTCCTTCGGCATGAGATTGACAAGGATACCGGGGAAACCCAAGCCATCTTCAGAAACAAGAACAACCAGGAGGAGAGGCATAATGTTCTCAATAAGGCCGGGAAGCCGATCAAGGATGCCGGGTTGAAGCTAGACCGCTCCACCGGCCATCAGTATGTGGAGATCAATGGGACAAGGCACATCGTCCGAAAGAACCTTGCCCTAAAAGAGTATCACGACTACAAGGCCAAGGAAAATAAGGCAAGGAGGGAAGAGCAGGAGGCCTTGGATGTTCAAGGCGATTTGGAGGAGTCCCTGGATAGAGCTAATGCTGAGATAAAAGCAACCGAAAAGTGGCTGTCTGACATAGCCAAACGGAAGCAGAAGCCGGGTGACATCGAGCTTATTGATGAAAAGAAGAAAGAGCTGGAGGCTCTCACAAAGGACAGGGACAGAATTTACGAGCAGCACAAAGGCGCTACAACCGATTACCGAAAAAAGAGATCAGCGCATAGTCGATTGGAGGACAATCCCGTCCAATACCGGACAGCGATAGACTTCCCCAGGTATTCGGCAATAGCCCCACCGTCTGAGGATGAAGACGAGGAGACAACCGGAGCCAGAGGCAGCCTTGGGGTTCAAGGCGAGGCCTACGAGAGCGAGGATCCGCCCATCCAGGTTGAGGGGACTTCATTGAAGGTGGATCCCTATGAGGGGTATTATAAGTCAACGATTACGATTCCTGGCGGATACACTCAGCATTTTTACATTCCCAAGATGGCCGGGAAGAAGATGGCTCACACGGCAAAGGATAGAGTCAGCTACAACAAGGTGGTCAAGGAAGAGCTACGCAAGGGGACTCCTGTTCGGGAGGCACATAACAAGGCGCTGAAAAAGTATCCCATGACCCTGACGGGGAAGGATGGAAGGAAGGCAGAACTGGAGCGCCTGGAGAATGAGTATGCCAAGCTAGAAAAGGAGTGGGAAGAATTTACAAGGAAGACTGACCCGGCTACGGGAGTGCAAGAGCAAACAGAGTCATCGATCCAGCAAGCGCAAGAGATTCAAGGCAGGTTAAACCAAGTGAAGGAGGAGCTGGACGCTGCCCGGAGAATGGCATCTTCTCGCCCGGCATTGGCCGCCAGGGCTGGACTCCCTGCCGGGACATTGACCGATCCCCGGATTCGCCTTCACGCCATTGGTGAGGCTGCCAGGTCTGAAACTAGCGCCGTGGACAAGGAGATAGCTATTAGGAAGCGACTCATTGATGCCATAGATATTAGTGACCCGGAAGGCAAGCAGAGGCTAAAGAATCTCCAGGACGGACTGAGGAGGCTTGAGGCGAGGAAGGAAAGCATAGCAACAACCCTTAATGCTGATCTCTTTAAGAGGCTCGGGGCAGATGGATTCACTCTTAATGTCCCGCTTCAAACGAAGTATGATTTTATCAACGACTCAAAAGCCGATGAGGCCACGAAGAAAGTTCAGAAGAACCAATCAGAGGCGCATTCCTATACCATGATCGTCCGGGAGATGTCGGCGGGGGTGGACAACCATCCTGGTCGCAGGGAAGCACTATTGCAATTGCTCAAGGGATACCGGGGAGCAGACCCTAATGTTTTAAACGACAAGTCATTAAAAGACATAGGCAAGTCCGGGATTCCTTGGGAGGAGAAGCGATCTACTTTGGAGTATGCCTGGGAGAAGCTCTCTGGGACGGGAGGGTATTGGGGACATGAGGATCTCAACAAGCAGGAGCTGATTGCCATTGGGCATCACCTCTCACGCCTGGGGGTTAAGGGAGTCCCAGAGGTGGTAATGAGGAGGGAGTTTGGAGAGATATCCCAAGAGGCCTTGGAGGATTTTGGCAACAAAAGAGGCAAGGAACTTTGGCCGTCTACCGGGGGGCTGGTGTTGGAGGATGGCGAATGGAAGCAGAAAAGGAAGGATAATATCGGCGCATACTTGCCACTTAGTCCCATGCGGTCTGTAGAGTGGCAGGGCGAAGTGGCTTTAAAGAAGGCTGAAACTCAAAGATTCCCGATTATCGAGCCAAGCTCGGCAGAGGAGCTGGCAGCCTGGGTTCAAGAAAACATTATCCCCTTCCGCCATGTGTTTAAGAGCGGTTACGAGAGGTGGTCGGAGGTCAACCGGATAACATTTGAGGACGAGGGATCTGCCTGGAAGAAGATCGTCTACGACAAAGAATCCAACGCTGGGTATTACTTTCGATACAAGCCCCAGAGCAAGGGGAAGGTCATGGAGTTTAGGGTTGACGAGGAGCTTGGCGATGTAACCAATCCCGGCAAGGTTATAGAGTGGACTATCCCGAAGGGTGTTCACAAAGCACCCGGTCAACTTGGGGAGCTGATGCTGAGTCATGTGTCCGAGAATCTGGGGGTTGCTGCTCCCTGGATGTCTATGGAGACTTTGAAGTCTGCAACAAGTCGATTTGCAAGGGACACCATTAAGGTTGTGAACTCGATGGGTTATGGTGCTTCTCTTACAGCAGCCAAGGTGTGGGGTGATCCACACGCTATGGAAGCCGTCATGGCCGTCCAGAGGAAGAATGACGAGCAACTTGACGAGGCTTTGCCTGTTAGTGTTCGGGACAGCTTCAAGGCAATATCAGATGAAGCCATGCAGTGGAGGCATGGGATGTCTGCTGCCGGTAGCCAGATCCTGGTGACAGCACTTATGGCTCCGGTGGGGGCTGGCGTTACCATCGGTAGGACAGGACTAATCACAATGCCCAAGACCCTGGGGCGCTGGGGAGCATTTGGCGCTGGCGTATTACCAAACTTCAGCTACCAACTCAAGGGAGGCATGGAGGACGCTATGGCACATGGCGTTTCGGCAGCGGATGCCTTCAATAAGTCTGCCGGGACAGCAGCAATAATTTCTCCGGTTGATACGCTCTCGGAGTTTATGCTCCTGGGCGGGGGAAAAGTGGTCAAGAAGCTGGTTCCTCAAGCAGCCATCAGGCGAACACAAGCAGATCTGCTGAAATCTATAGGCTTGGCAGGAGGAGTATTCGCTGCCAAGGCAGCCGTGGAAGGCGAGACAGAGAGGCTCCAAACCTACATAGAGAACTGGAACGCCAAGCACTGGTCGGGGTATGATAAAGATCGGTGGATACATGAGGGAACGGGCATGGCAGCAGCGATAGGCTACGGCTTTGGCGCGATCATGTCTGCCCCATCAACGGCATTCCAGGCAATGGAAGCTCGGAAACGGGCTAAGAAATTTATAGAGATCGAGGAGGCAGTGGAAGAGGTGCAGAAGGCTGCCCAAGGTGGAACTGCTGCCAAGAGGGCATACAACGAGAAGGTAGGTGGCGAGGTATTCACCGACATAGACTTCTACGACCAGGTTCAAGCACTGAAGGAGCGCCGGGCTGGACTGCCTATGGAGTTGCTTG
>MDSV01159958.1_pt1 | contig 18971 bp, 13 predicted proteins | sample 810851 | NCBI WGS metagenome assembly MDSV01 (sample SAMN05326640, study PRJNA326480) | marine metagenome | isolation source: seawater | place: Atlantic Ocean: North East | collected 2012 | reverse complement strand
CTTTGCAAAGGCTGTAAATAAAAGATTTAAGCTAATTAGAAGCAAAAACTGGGCAGAACAGATTGATTTAAAGATTTTAATTGTTAACAGCTTAAAAGATAGAGTAGTTTATTCAAAAAAGACTATTGAAATGGCAAAAAGATTAAAAAATTCAAAAATAATTAACTTTGAAAATTGTGAACATGAAATTTTGATGGAGAAAGATCAATATCGCAATAAATTTTGGAAAAAATTCGATAATTTTGTAAATTAATTTTTTAGTTTATAATTTCATTTTTTTAATTATATTTTTCTATCTTTCATATTTCAATTATCATATAAAATTATAATGTATTAATATATGGGCGCGTAGCTCAGCGGTAGAGCACTACGGTGACATCGTAGGGGTCGCTGGTTCAAACCCAGCCGCGCCCACCATGAAGGAAAAATGGCAACAGATAAATATATAAATAATCTAGTTAAAAAAGGAAATAAATGTCTTACTGACAAGGATTGGAAAAAAGGTTGCGATATCTTTAATAAGCTAAATAGTCTTATTCCGGATAATTATCCTGTTTTGATAAATTTAAGCGCTTGTCTGACTAATAGTGGTAATCTTAAAGAAGCACATAAAATAATCAGCAAACTAGAGAAGCTAACCCCATTAAATATTCAAGTGAATTACAGTAAAGGCTGTATTTATGAATTAGAAAAAAAATACGATTTGGCTCTTAAAAGTTTCAAAAAATGCTTAAAAATTGATAAAGAGCATTTAGACTCTTGGGTTAAATGTGCAATTATTTTAAGAAGGTCGCATAAATATCAAGATGCAGTAGAAATATACAAACATATAATACAAAAAGATCCAAATAACCCTGATCTTATCGTTGATTTGTGTGATGCAATGTTTGAAAATAACCAGGAAGATGAGTCTGAGAAAATTTTAAAAAGATTAATTAATCATGACCCTAAAAATTCAAATGCAAAAAAAGTTTTGGCCAGAATATATCACAATAGACCTGGAAAAAAAGAAGAAGCAATTTTACTTGAAAAAGAAGCTGATGGATCAATTACTTTTTAATATAAAATTTATTTATATAGTTTTAAAAATTACTTTCAAATGCTAGCCTAAAATAAATGTCTAATCAAAATAAAAAAATAAATACTAATTTTATTGGAATTTATTCTATTCCAGATAAAGAGCTCATGGACATAATTATTAAATTTTTTGATCAAAACATTAATCTTCAAAAGCCTGGATCGACAGGAGATAATGAAATAAATACTGAAAAGAAAGATAATAAAGAAATAAGAATAACCCCTCAAAACCTAAACGAAGAAAAATATAAAATATTCTTAAATTATGTTGAGTACTTAAAAAAATGTTATTCAGCATATAAAAATACGTATCCTTTTCTAGAATCATTACCAAGCTTAAATATGGGAGCATTCCAAATACAAAAATATGAAATAAATGGACACTGTAGCGCATGGCATTCAGAAAGAGATAATATTAGAGCATCTGAAAGAGTTTTTGCGTGGATGACATATTTGAATGATGTACCTTGTGGCGGTGAAACAGAATTTTATCACTATGGAATAAAAATAAGCCCAGAATCAGGTAAGACTTTAATATGGCCTGCAGAATGGACCCATGCCCATCGGGGTAATCCAACAACCAAAAAAGAAAAATATATCATGACTGGTTGGCTAAGTTTTTCGTAAATAAAAATTGTTAGTATCGCCTTAAAACACTATACAATAAGGTGTTTATATCGAATCAATATAATCTAACTTGACATTCTTATTTTAACACCCATATGAGTTTGGTAAACATGGAGGATACTATGATAGTAGAAGGATTAGGGACAGTAAGTTTCGTAAATGGTATATTAAAAGTGCAAACAGTTGGAATAAACTCAGCTGGAGAAGTTGTTGAAACAGGACAGATTGAAATTCCCGGAAGCAGAGTTGGCGACGTTATTAATGGATTGACTAAGGCTGCTCAAGGAATTCAAGAAAAACTTAACGAAGACAGTTCATCCGTCTCAACAGAAAGTAAAAAGAAAGACAGTAATAAAGGAAAGAAAAAGAAGTAAAACTCTTTATTTAATTTCTTACAATGTCATTAAAATATAAATATTTGTTACGTTTTTGTTTTTTTTTATTTCTTGCTATACCTTTAATAGTTAAATCTGAAGATACTGTATATAATAACCAAGATAAAATTTCTTTAAATCCAAATTTAGCACCTACATTCTTTTCGTTAAGAAGCGAAAGAGAAAATATAGCTCAAGAGAATTATTACGATTTTATAAGGTCTAGTATTATTGAACAACCTGAATACGCTTATTCAATATCTACAGTTACTGAAAAAAATATGCTCCTTAAATTTGAACAAAGGACAAGGTTTCCGGATTTATCTTTTAAAGTGATAAATGACGAAGTAATTAGTAGAGATGTTGATGACTTTGCATCTATTAGAAAAAGACAGGATGATAGTTTTGACGTTGCTGTTGAGTTATCACAACCAATTTATTCTGGGGGAACAATAAGTAACAGAATAAAAATGGCTAGAATTGACTACAGTATCTCAAAGGCTGCAAGGGATGACTCATTTTCAAAACTAATCCTAGATGCAAATAGAATTTATCTGCAAGCTGTTAGATCTGATTTTTTATTCAATTATAGCTCAAAAATGCTTGAAGGACTTAAGCCTTATCTAAAAAAAGTTGAGGAAAGAGTATCAATAGGTATTTCAGATCCAATTGAACTTGCTATTTTTTCTATAAAATTCAATACATTTTCGTCAAGGGTACAAAAATTAAAAACCGAAAGAGATAGAGATGTAGGTATTTTTGAATACTTCTTTAAAAGAAAATTTTTAAATTATAATTTTCCTGAGATTTTTGTACCTAATTTAGAATTAGACAATAAAGAGTCTTATGATGTTCAAGCCTCAAGACTACAATATAGAAATGCTGAAGCAGAGACAAACCTTGTAAAAGGTGAATTTAGACCTCAATTTGGATTTAACGCGCGTTTTACTAGTTATGATATAGACGACAAAGAAAAGAAAGATAAAGATATCAGAGGTGGTTTATATTTTTCTATGCCAATTTTTACTTTTGGAAGAGCATCCGCAAAAATCTCTTCTGCAAAAGCTAAAGAAAATGCAAGAAAAATGTCTATCGGTATAGAAAAGAAAAGTGATGAAACAAGGGAAAATGAAATTGTTAATATTGTTCAAAGCTCTCAGAATACTAGAAAAGAACTAATTTCATCTTTTATTGATACAAAATTACAAAGAAAAATAATTAATGATAGACTTGATGTAATAAGCTTTTCTACTGATGCATTAGTTAATAGTTATAGCGAAGAGTTAACATTATTAGAAAATATATTAGAAACCGAAACATCTCTATTACATGGATATTTTTTGTATCTTCATCAAAATAGACTTCTATTAGGTTATCTTGGAGTAAAGCCATGAGTGAAGAAATTGACAAATTAAAATATAAAGATCATTGGTTTTGGGGTTCTATTTATGAAAACAAGGCAACCTATTTTCAAATTGCTTTAGCTTCAATTTTTATTAATTTTTTTGGTCTTGGGAGTGCTTTTTATATTATGACTGTATATGACAGAGTGATGCCTAATAGTGCATACAGTTCTCTAATTGCTCTCACAATAGGCATGGCAATTGTAATAATTTTTGACTTTATAACCAAGATTCTAAGAGCACATTTTATAGATAAAACAGGAACAAAGTTAGAGCAAACTATTAATAATAGTATTTTTAAAAAAATATTAAGTCACGATAGTGAATTTTTATCTAAAACAAGGGGTGTATCTGCTATCGTTAGAGAATTTGAGGGAGTGAGAGACTTCTTTACATCTGCAAGCATGGTAGCTTTTATAGACTTACCATTTATGTTTTTATTTTTAGGCGTTATCTATATGATTGCAGGACCTCTAGCAATAGTGCCTATTCTAATTGTTCCCCTAACATTAGGTGTATCTGCCATAACCCAGCCGATACTTAAAAGATACAGTGAAAGAAATCTAACTTCCCAACAAGGAAAAACAACTATACTTCATGAACTACTTAGTAATGTAGAGACAGTAAGAACAGTTGCAGGAGGAAAATTTCTTCAGAATAGATGGGACAAAAGTGTTACTGAGCAAAGTAAAGCAGCTGCTACAGCAAGGGCTATTTCTAACTTTGCTGTTACTTTTTCTCAAACAGGTTTGCAAATTAGTCAGGCTGCAATTGTATGTTATGGCGTGGTACTTGTCGGAAGTCTTGACATAACATCTGGGGCCTTAATTGCGTGTGTTATTTTATCTGGAAGAATTCTATCTCCTTTAGTTCAAGCTGGTCAGTTATTGACTAGAGCAAATCACGCTTTTACTGCTTATGCTAAAATTAATGAGCTGATGCTTATTAAAACTAGAGACGAAATTACGGAAGAATACAAAGCAACAACTATAAATTCTGGTGAAATTATTGTTAAAAATGTCTCTTATAAAATTAAAGAAACAACAATTTTAGATAATATTAATTTTAATATAGGTAATGGTGAGAAAGTAGGAATAATTGGAAATATTGGCAGTGGAAAAACTACACTCTTAAGATCTCTAATAGGTTTCCATCTACCTACGGAAGGCGTAATAAACCTTGGGGGGTACGATATTAAAAATATTCCTGCAAATGAGTTTAGATCATATGTTGGCTACTGTCCCCAAAAAGTGCAGTTATTTACAGGTAGTGTATACGAAAATATTACAGCTGGTTATGAAGATGTTTTAGAGGATGATGTTATTGAAGCCTCAACGCTAGCCTGCTCTCACGATTTTATTGCCAAGCTTCCTGGTGGCTACAATTATCAGCTAGTTGATGGAGGGGCAAATTTATCTGGAGGACAAAGACAAGCAATTGCTCTTAGCAGAAGTTTGTTAAGAAAGCCTAGATTATTAGTTCTTGATGAGCCTACAAGTTCAATGGATGCAAATACAGAACAAACAATTATAAATAATATTATGTCTTTGCCTTACAATCCAACAATAATTATATCTACACATAGAACCAATCACCTTATTAGAACTGATAAAATTGGTGTAATTGTTGATGGAAAATTAGCTGCATATGGACCAAGAGAGGATATTCTTAAAGAATCTAAAAGTGAATAAGATGAAAAAATTATTTAATAAATTCAAAAATATAAAATTTTCTGCAAAGTCATTACTTAATTCAAAAAAAATTCAAAAATATAGCGAATCATTTGAAGGATTCCTCGAATATGTTCTACCTAAAAATTGGAGAGAAACTCGTAATAGTTATATTCTTTTTTGGATAATAGCATCTTTTACAGTAATTTTTATTATTTGGGCATATTTTGCACAAATAAATCAAGTAGTAAAAGCTTCAGGTACAGTAACACCTGACTCTAAAATACATGTTGTGCAAACTGCATTAAACGGCCCCTTGGAAGATATAAAAATAGGCTTAGGAGATACTATTGAAGCAGGAGATATTCTCTTTGTCATCGATAACATTAATTCTCAGCAGCTTCATGATCTAACTCTTAACGAGGTTGAAACAAGAACTAAAAAAGTTCAAATAATTGAAAATTTAGTTAATAAAGGATCCGACTCAGAATTTAGACTTTTGGATGAAAAATTATTACTTATTGAAGCACAAAAAAGATATGAACAGGCAAAAAGACAGTTAGAGTTTTCCTATATTAGATCCCCTATCTCGGGAATAGTTAGTAAAGTTAACTCTCGAAATATTGGACAAATTGTTAAAGAAGCATCAGTCTTAGCAGAAATTGTCCCTGAAAATAATATATTACAAATAGAAGCCGGAGTTGCTCCTAAGGATATTGCCTATGTAAGGATTGGACAAAAAGCCAAAGTATCTTTTACTGCTTATGATATGGCTATTTATGGACAAGTTGATGGTGTTGTAACCAAAGTTGCAGCGAACTCCTCGCAAAATGAGGATGGAACAAGTTTTTATCAATTAATAATAGAGGTCGACTCTAAGTCTATTGCAAATGAACAAAATATTATCATTCAGCCTGGAATGCAATGTGACGTTTCAATAATAGGGCAAGAAAGAACTGTGCTTAGCTATTTATCAAATCCAATTACAAAGCTGTCAATGAGAGCGCTCCAAGAATAGATTATTTTAGACCAATGATAGTTTCACCTAGCTCGTCTATTGTTTTTTTAACAAAAATAGATGCTTCAAGAAGTGTATCATGTGTTCCAGTATCTAACCAAGAGAAGGTATTATCGAGAAGCTCTACCTGTAGATGACGATCTTCCAAATAAAGATTGTTAAGATCTGTAATTTCTAATTCACCCCTAGGTGAAGGATCTAGACTTTTGGTTTTTTCAATTACACTTGAATCATAAATATATAAACCAGTAGCAATCCAATTAGATTTTGGGTAGGATGGCTTTTCCTCTATAGAAATAACTTTTTTTTCATTATCAAACTCTATTACACCAAACCTACCTGGATCTTTTACTTTATACCCAAAAATTGTTGATCCAATATTATTATCAATTGCATTTCTTATTATGCTATTGATTGATGGACCAAAAAATAAGTTATCACCTAATATTAAGACAGAATTTGAATCTCCTAACCATTTTTCAGAAATTAAAAAAGCTTCAGCTATTCCATTTGGTTCGTCTTGAATCTCATAATTAATAGATACTCCAAAATCACTTCCATTATTCAAGAGGCGCTTAAAAAGATGTTGGTCATCCTTTGTTGTGATTATCATAATATCTTTTATACCGGCATTAATTAAAGTTGAAAGGGGGTAATAAATCATTGGTTGATTATAAATTGGCAGTAATTGTTTAGAAATAACTTTTGTAATCGGATGCAACCTAGTACCGGCGCCACCTGCTAATATTATTCCTTTGGTATGAAAATTATTGTTCATTTTTTAAATCTATTATAATTTTAGGTAAAATAATATCCACAAATTCTCTAACACTGACATCCCATTTAGGAAGAAAAATATTATTTAATTCAAACTCTTTAAAGTTAACTTTCAAGCGAGAGTCGCTAGGACGTTTAGCTAGAGAATTCCACTGATTAGATTTTATTGGTATAATTTTAGTATTAATTTTCTTATCTAAATTAATTTCAACTTGTTCCTTCACAATATTGGCTAGCTTGTACCAGGTTGTATATCCTTTATTAGTAAAATGTAAAATTCTTTCATTACTATTTAATCTTTTTCTATATAAATCAATAAGATATTTGATATTTTTAGATAAATCATATGAGCTTGTTAATGATATTTTTTGATCACTCACTACATTAATTGAGTCATTTGTCAAAATTAATCTAGTAATAGTTTTAATAAAGTTCTCGCCAAATTTTCCATAAACTGACGCTAAACGAACAACAAAACCTAGATTACAGTTTTCTAAAATTGCTTTTTCACCTAAAGCTTTTGTGTAACCATAATAATTTATTGGAGATACAGGACTTTTTGAGTAATTAATACCAGATTGTTTTTTTCCAAAAACATAATCTGTAGAAAAATGAATTACACCTATTTGATTATTTGATGAAATTTTTGCTAGATTTAATGGCCCAATATAGTTCAATTCCTTGGAAATATTTTTTTCTCTCTCTGCATCATCAACTTTGGTATATGCAGCAAAATTCAATATTAGGTCGATATTATTTTCTTTTATGAATGAATTTACGGATTTTATTTTTGTAATATCGACTTCTGATGATGAAGGGAAAAAAAAAATTTGGTTATTAATATTCTTAAAAAATTTTAAATCAGACCCAATTTGACCACTTCCTCCAGTAACAAGAATATTTGTCATCTTAAATTGATCTCCCAAGTCTTTCAGAAGAGTAATTTTTTAAAGTATCCTTATTGTTCATATACCAATGGATAGTCTTTTCTAATCCAGAAAGCCAATCTATACTTGGTGACCATCCTAATTTAGAAATTTTTTCATTGCTCAATGCATACCTTTGATCATGACCTGGCCTATCCTCCACAAACTCTATAAGCTCATTATATTTAAAATTATCCAAAGGCTGTATCCGGTCTAAAATATTACAAATATCCTTAACAACAGTAATATTTTTTAATTCGTTTTTACTGCTAATATTATATTTTTCTCCAATTTTTCCATTATAAATTGCTGATAAAATTCCTTTTGAATGATCATCAACATATATCCAATCCCTAACCTGCTGTCCATTTCCATATATTGGAATTTTCTCTTTATTTAAACACTTTGAAATAGTTAAAGGTATTAATTTCTCGGGAAATTGCCAGGGACCATAATTATTTGAAGTATTGGTTATAATGATAGGCATTTTGTAAGTTTTGAACCATGCTCTACCCAACAGATCAGAAGAGGCCTTTGATGCTGAATAAGGGCTATTAGGTTTATACGAACTCTCTTCTGTGAATATACTATTATCAAAATCTAATGATCCATAAACTTCATCAGTTGAAACTAACAATAATTTAAAATTATTTTTAACTTTGTCCTCAAGAGAGCTCCAATATTTTTTTGAGGAATTCAAAAGATTGTATGTACCTATTATATTCGTATCAATAAAATTTGAAGGGTTATCAATTGAACGATCTACATGAGTTTCTGCAGCCAAATGAATAATCTTATCAGGTTTATATTCAGTAATTATATCTAGAAGTATTTCTTCATTACATATATCTTCTTGCTTAAAAATATAATTATCGGAATTAGTATAACCTTCTAATGATTTTATATTTGATGAATAGGTTAACTTATCAATATTATAGACAGAATCACCATTTTTAAGAATTAATCTTATTAAACTAGAACCAATAAAACCATAACCCCCAGTAACTAAGAATTTTTCCTTTTTATTTTTTGACATTCTAAAACTCTACCGTATCTTTTATTTCATTCCAGGGTGCAAGATTACTATCTTTCTTAGATAAAATAACTTCATCATCATTAATCATCCAATCAATATTGAAAAACTTATCATTCCAGATTATTCCTGCATCGTTTTCCTGAGAATAATACTTATCAACTTTATATAAAACAGAAACATTATCCGTAAGTGTACAGAAGCCATGAGCAAAACCATTTGGTATATATATCCAACCATCTGAAGGGGATAAAATTTCCATGCCAACTTGCTCATATGAATTAGATTTTTTTCTTAAATCAATAAAAACATCTTGTATTTTACCATCCAAAACTCTTAGTAATTTACCTTGACTATGATCACCTTTTTGAAAATGTAGACCCCTAATTATTCCACGCTTTTTAGAAAAGGATATATTTTCTTGAATAAAAAGATTGCCTAAACCAAGTTCTTTAAATTGCTTTGTGGAATAAATTTCAGAAAAAAAACCCCTGTCGTCACTAAAAACTTTATCTTTAATTATTAAAACATCATCAAAAAAACTACTATTTTTCATTTAAGAGGCTCTCAATAATTTCTAATTGTCTAGGTATAGCTTTTTTGTATAAATCATACTTTTCCACAACAGTCTTTCTGGCTTCTTTTCTAATACCAGAATAAGAATTTGGATTATTAAGAATATCAATAACTGTTGAAGAAATAGTCTTATGATCAAAAAAATCAACAAGTAATCCGTTTTTCTTATGCTTTATAACTTCCTCAACGGGTGGAGTTTTTGATCCTAATACTAATCCACCAAGTGACATCGACTCAAGCATTGACCATGATAAAACAAAGGGATACGAAAGATATATATGTACTGATGCAATATCAAAAACACTTAATAAAACTTGATAATCAACAAATCCCAAAAATTTTATTCTATTTTCTTTAGGAATCTTATTTTTTATCTCATTATAGTAGATATCCTTATAAGATCCTTTTTTTGGCCTTGCTCCATAACTAACACCATCCCCACCAATTATTAAAATATAGGCATCAGGATGCTCTTTTATTATAGAAGGTAAAGAACGCATAAAAATATGATAACCTCTATAAGGTTCTAAATTTCTATTAACAAAAGCAATAATTTTGTCTTTTTTTGTTAAATTTATTTTTTCAATGCTACCATCGTTTTTTTTTCGGGATAAATTTATATTTGAGTGAGGGTTTGATTTTAATGCATTAGTATCAATCCCATCATGTATTACTTTAATTTTATTTCTGTACTCTATTGGAGCTGTACTTTTTTGAAAATTAGTGGGCGCAATCATTATATCACTTTGATTACATGCGGATAAAAATGGTGCATTTCTAGCAACTAATTTTGTTTTTAATTCAATATCATAATTAGGATGATTTGACTCTGAGAGATCAAAATCAACATCTGAATCCTTAGTATTATAAAAAAACTCAAAATAATTAATTATTTTTGCTCTTGGCCAAACCTCTTTTAAAAGAAATCCCTCTCCCCAGCCTGGATGTATTATAAGTAAGTCTGGATTAAAACCATTTTCCTTCATCTCCAAGCTTTTTCTTAAAACTGTTTCAGCTCTTATCATTTTTGTTTCAAACTCAACAGCAAGTCTATTAACATTTTTTGCATTAATATTTGTAATAAGATATTTGTGATGAGTAATTCCTTTATAGGCTTTTTTTAAATTTTCGACTGAACTTGTATTATCAGAACCTAAAGAAAGAGAATGTAATTCATAATTATTTTTATTCATCAATATTTTTGCCAAGTGCTTATACTGTCCTGGAAAATTTTGATGTAGAAATAGTACTTTCTTCTTTACCATAATTAAATTTCTGCCTTAGAAAGGTAGCCATATTTAAATAAAAAAATTATTACTTTATTTACAATTTCTTTATCTAATTTAGTTTTAACAATTATATCACTTATATTATTAAATGAATTAATTTTTAATACATCTATAATTTTATTGAAATCAGTATCTTTGGGAACGGAGAAAGCATATTTTGTACTATTCAAATTTAAAATTTCCTTAATATTTAAGGAATTAATTTTTAAAGAATAATAAAATTCAAAATCATCATTAATTATTTCTGTGGGGTAATCATCAAATAAATAAAAAGGATCTAATTTATCACTGGGTAAAGACTTAACGGATATATCCCTGTATTTAGAAAACTCCTTTACTCTAATATCATCTAATTCAGAATATAATTCTTCATAATGATTAAGTATTACATTCCATGAAAAATAATCATTAGCCCTTTTTTTTCCATTTTTTCCAAGATTATTTCTTAAATCAGGGTTTTCAATAAGTTCAGTCAATTTATCAATACAAATTTTTATATCAACAGCTACTTTATGAACTATATTACCAATGTAATTATCATAATTGATATAACCTGAAGTATATTGAAACATTAATTCCTCACCAAAGCCTTTGCCTAAAGAATATGAAGGAATTAAAAAACCATCCTCTCCATCTCTAACTGTTGATCTATAGCCATTCCAGTCAGATACTATTACCGGTATCGCTGAAGCCATAGCCTCTAACGGGGTTAAACCAAAAGTTTCTTGAATATTATCACTTAAAGACATAAAAATATCTGCTGAAGCTAATGTTTTAAATTTTAAATCTTGATTACGACCATCTAGAAAAATACAATTTACTGATGGACAAATAATATCAGTTTCATCTTTAAAAGAGTTCTCAATAAAATCATTTGCAAACCACCCTGTTTGTATTAAATGAATCTTTTGATTTTTTTTCAATTTTTTGGATAAATTTTCAAGAGCTAAATACATAGGAACATGATGTGATTTAGCATGAAAACTTAATCTTCCAACATAGGCTATGACAATATCATCTTCATTAATTAATAATTCCTCTCTTGATGACTTTCTATATTGCTCAGAGAAATTAAAGTCTTCACAGTTAATACCAAGAGGAATAATTGGGAATTTAGGAAGAATTGTTGATGATGAATTAAATTTAATATTTAAAAATTCTGATTTTGATTCAAGAATCTTGTTAACAGTATTTAAAACGCTTTTAGATGTACAAATAAGAGAATCCCAAGGCATTACAGGTTCTGTTAAAATTGATGAAATTGAGCTCATTACAGAATGAGAGGCTGTTGTATGAGTAATTCCTGAAAGTGAATATTTTTCATGACCAAAAAAACTTCTTAAATTTGTAAAATCAATAAGGTCAGGGCCTGGAAGCTGTATACCTCCAAATGGCTCTGACAGATAGGGCTCCATAAAAGGAATACTATTGATATCAATTGTATTATTTTCATTAGTTAATAGGGACTCAACATCTTTTAAAAGAAAATTCTTTTGATCATCATTTTTAATAAAAACACCTAATTTTTTATACCTTTGTGACTCAATAATAGCTTTAAAAAAGGACCATCCCGCAGCTTGGCGACCCATAAGCCTATCCCCTTTTATATTAAAACCATCTTTTTCATAATAAAGAGAAAATAATTTATGAGATTTATGAATAGGTGTAATTGACATGTTTCTATTGTAAAAGAATAGAATGCTTTTTTAAATGCATAAAGAGATCATTTGGATCGTCATTAATATTTTTTGAAGCTATACCCCAAAGTACATATGTAGGTGAATGAGCAGCAACAACTGCTTGTTTAAAACCAGAAGCTATTAATGTAGATTGCAAGACTTCTTTTGTAAAACCAACTTTGTGGGCCATATAATGATTACCTTTTTGAAGTGAAGGCCTAAAACCATATAAAATATCAATCGCAGCAACAGGCCCCATACCGGATTCATAAAGTGAATCAACAAGCTTACCATTTGCTACCTCAGCACAAACAGATTGCAAATCAGGACATGTTATAATTAGAAAACCATCATCATTTAAAACTCTAAACATTTCTTTTAGAGCAATAGGAACTTCATACGCATACAAATGCTCTATATTATGAGAGGAATAAACAGCATCAAAAGAACTATTATCAATTATTGACATATCTGTTATTGAAGAAACAATGTCGGGTTTGACATCAGGATCAATATCAACTCTAACCTCATCCCATTCTTCGGAATTAAATACCAAAGTTGTATTTTTTTTAGTTAAACGACCTGAGCCAACATGTAAGAATTTTTTTGTCATATAAGTATATTATATTGAAAAAACTAAATAGTAAAAAAAAAGGGAAGCATTAGCTTCCCTTTCTTAAATCATTTACGAAATGTTAGCCTAAGAGGAAGTCCTCAGCAACAAACGCACCAGCAGTTACTCCTGTAACAGTTATAAGCGGTTTAATTGCAGCTGGTTCCATAAGGGTATCAGCAGCACCATTATCAGCAAAGTAAATATAGGCATTACCTGCATCATAAGCAATAATGAAGAATGAATGGTCACCAGTAACGGTAATACCAGTCGCAGTTTCATTATTTAATGCGCCAAGATTTTTTAATAGATTAACACCAGTACCACCATCAGCAAAGTCAGAAGCTAGAGTTGCGGTACCAGAGTCTATCGTGATTTCAAGAACATCGAAAGCATCTGAATTTGGAGTATCAACAATAGCAACAGGGGCATTATTTCCAGCAGCAACAGTCGCCTGAGCAAATACTGGGGCAGAACCATCAGCTGTAGCATCTGAAGTACTATCTTGTTCAAGGATTATTACATCACCAACAACCGCACCTGCATCTGTAAAGTCTGTAATAACATCCCTGTTTGTATCAACAGTAGTAAGTTTCATATCAAATGTATCAGCACCAGCATCACCAGTTAAAGTAGTTATATCGCTTGCTGAACCTATTAGAGTATCATCACCTGCACCACCCTCAATTGTAGAGTCTGTAGCACCAGCATTTGATAATGTATCGTTACCACCTTGACCGTAGATTTTATCTCCACCAGCAGCACCTTCAATAGTATCATTACCGTAACCACCATATAGTGAGTCAGCACCAGTACCACCAGTAATAGAGTCATCACCATTACCACCAGTGAGTGTATCACCACCAGTACCAGCAGTAACTATAGCATTGATATCATTACTATGGAATGAAGTTAAACCTTCTACAGTTATCTGTAAGTCAGCAGTATTAAGGAAGCCATCACCATTAAAGTCTAAGTAAATTGTTGATGTATCATCAGCAAATACAAATGAACCCATAACACCATCAATCGCAGCAGCAGCTAAGCCACCATTAGCAACATCACCTTTATCAGACAATGTCCAAGTATTGACACTGTTACCAATAGTACCGAAATTAATTTCGATGTTATCACCAGCAGTTGTTGTTTCACCAGTAGTTGCGTTAATAGTTGATTGCGTAAAGTCTGTAACAATATCTTTCAATGACCCGGATGAATCTGCGGCCGCATCATAAACAACAGTATCGTTTCCAAGACCAGTTGTAATATTATCTAAGCCACCTTCAGCATCAATTCTATCAGCACCGTCACCAGCGTTAATAGTATCATTACCAGTACCACCAGTAATTGTATCCTTACCAGCGCCTGAAGTGATATTATCATTACCAGTACCGCCATTAATAAGGTCAGCACCAGCTCCGGTATCAATTGTATCATTACCAGCACCACCACTAACACTATCTGCAAGTAATGTACTATTACCTGTAATTGTATCATTACCAGCAGAACCGATTAATACATCACCTTTTACAGAACCAATAATAGTTAATGCAGTTTTAATAGCAGTGTCACCATCATCAGAACCATCTACCTCAACAACATTATCACCGTCATCAGTATAATTAACTTTAACGCCAGCAAGAGCGGTATTAACAGCAGCTGACATATCAATAGTCAATGAAGTTGTATAAGCATTTTTAGCTGCAACGGAGTGTTCATCTAAATTAAGGGTAACAACACCAGCTTCAACACCTGTAGCACCTGCATAAACAACAACTTTTTCTACTGAAGCAGTATCAAAGTCTAGAACAGCAGTTACAGCAGCTGCACTAGCATCAAGTTGGATGATATCATCACCACCATTACCAGTAACAGTGTCATTAGCTTTTAGACCAGCAGTACCATCAAATCTAAAGATATCATCACCACTACCACCAACATATTTATCAGCAGTATCTGCACCAATATCATTAACAATTAAGAATGAACCATTACTTACTGCAGAACCATCAATTGTTGTAACACCAGCTCCAGTATTAGAAACAAGAGCAAGTGAACTTGCACCAAGATTTTCAAATGTTTCATTACCAAATGTAAGAGTAGAAGCATTACCTTGAGTAGCTAAAGTAATTGTTTCAATTGATGTTAATTTTGAAAGCTCAGGAGCTGTTAAAACAAGCTCTGCATTAGCAGCAAAATTAAGTGAGTCTGTACCAGCACCACCATCAACAGTTTCAACACCACCAGAAGTTTTGAAATTTGCGAATGTAGTTACGTTGATAGCATCATTACCAGCACCGCCACTAATATTATCAGTTCCAGCACCACCTAAAATAGTATCAGCACCATCGCCACCTTCAATGGTATCGTTACCGCCACCACCAGTTAATGAGTCATAAGCGCCACCACCAACAATGGAGTCACCAGCGCCACCACCAGTAATTGTATCTTGACCAGCACCACCTAAAACAGTTAGGGCAGTATTAGTATCGGAACTTACAACTTTAAGTGTTTCACCATCGGTTTCGTCTGTTGAGTTAACATCAAGAGATGAACCATCAATTGTTAATGAAGTATCAGTATAACCATCTGAAATTGCGATATCAACATCACCAGCATAATCGGCAGCAAGGTCATTAATAACAACTTTTTCAATACCTTTAACATCTGAGTCCCAAGTAACTTGAGAGCCACCTGTTAAAGCATTACCAGTACCATCAACTAATGATGTATTATTGTTAAGGAAAACTGTATCCTCACCAGCATTACCATCAATTGTATCAGCAGTTGTTAAAGTAGCAGTAGCATTAAATGTAAAGCTATCATCAGCTGAACTACCAATTAACTTCATATCACCAGCAGCAGTACCAGTGAAATCAATTGCTGTTGTCATTAAAGCAGCACCAGCAGTATCTTCACCACCACTTAGTGTACCATTACCAGCATATACAAATGATAAGCCTGGGTTGTTTGCAAGAACAGCATCACTAATAGTGAAATCACTACCAGCTGTTATAGTCCATTTTTCAGTATTTGAAATAGAACCAAGCTGTGAAGCGGCCATATTCATAGCTGCACCAAATGCAACGGTATCAGTACCTGCACCACCATCAATAGTGTCAGAACCAACCGCTGAAGTGTATTCAGCTTTTGTGTCTACAGTAATTGTATCATTAGCTGCACCACCTGAAATATTATCAGCACCACCGTTACCATTAATAGCATCCTGACCATCGCCACCATTAAGAGTATCATTTGCAGAACCACCAGTTAATGCGTCATTACCAGCACCACCAGTTACATTAAGTTTACCAGCAACAGAAGCACCACTAAGAGTTAACTGTTCATCATTTTGTGTAGAACCGTCAAGCTCGGTAGCAGAAATATTCTGTACTTTAGTAGTGGTAGTATTAGGTACAATCGTAATATCTGTACCAGCAACAGTTGCATCAACTACATTAATTTGTTCGAAATTAGTTACATTTGAAAGATCTGCAGATCCGCCATTAGCTGTAAGATTAAGTGTATCAGTACCAGTACCACCAGTAAGTGTTGTAGTACTATCCAAGTCAGCATCTAATGCGTTAACTGTAAGGCCAACATTAGCACTATTTACAACTTTATCGTCATTCCCATCACCGTCAAGAGCTGCACCAAAAGTTACAGTTGTGTCTGATGTCCATCCAGTTGCAGCAAGTGTTAATTCATTTTTGCCAGCATTAGAAAGATTAAACGTTGTAGCACCACCAAGTGAACCGTTAGCAGTAATATCAGATCCGTCTGTTGGTTGAATTACCTCTATATTGCTTACACCACCAAAAACAGTAGCAGAAGTAATGTTGCCACCAGTGATTGTTAATGTATCAGTACCATCACCACCATCAATAGTATCATTCAACTTAAGCTGTGTGCCAGGGATTTCAGCTGTAATAGTATCATTACCAGCACCACCTGAAATATTGTCAACACCTTCACCTAATGTAATAGCATCGTTACCGGCGCCACCGTCAATAACATTACCAGCACCATTAGTTGCATCGATTGTATCATTACCAGCACCACCTGAAATAGTATCTGCTAAAGTACCGCCATCAAGTACGTCATCGGCATCACCAGCAGTTACATTTAATTTCGCAGTTGATAATGTACCATCAAGAGTAAGAACTTCAGTCGCACCCATTGCAGAAGCATCAATCGTAAGCGGTAAAGCTGCGCCAGCAGCGCTTGTAAGAGTATAGTCACCTATATCAAGAGCAACATTATTTCCTACTGTACCATCTAAAATAACAATCTTATCAACTCTAGCAATATTATCATTTGCACCTTGAGCTATAACAGCCTCTGTATCACCAGATACAACATTATAAAGATACAAGGTATCTTGGCCATAACCACCTGTTATAGTTGTTCCGCCATTAGCACCACCTTGGATGTCGCCAACCTTAGCATAAATTGATAAATCAACATTAGCTGTATTGACAATTTTTTCAGCAGCATCTCGGTTAGACGCAGATGTTGCAGTACCAATGATAACAGTAGTATCACCAACATAACCATCGTTAAGGTTAATTGTTTGAGAAGCAGTATCGCTAATAACAAGTGTATCTAGAGCACCCATATCTTTATCAAGAGATATAACTTTACCAGCACCAGTCATTGAAATAGTTTCAACATTACTTAAACCAGCAGCAATTGTATTTGCTGAGGCTGGTCCGGAATTTAATGGCTCAAAACTATCTGTTAAAGCTAGAGTATCTCTACCATCACCACCATCAAAAACGTCCAGTCCATTCCATGTTGTTGCTGCAGAGAGTGTATCATTACCAGCACCACCTGAGACAACTACATTACCAGCACCTACTGTGATTGCATCAGCAGCTGAACTACCAGTAACAGTAACACTACCAGCGCCTGGAGCATTACTTAAAGTAAGGCCACCAGTACTTCCAGAAGCGTCAACAGTTAAAATAGTTGCATCTAATGCAGATGTAATTGTTAATTTTTTATCACCAGTAACTACAAGAGCACCTGTATTTACTTTTGATAAATCTAATAAGTCAATTGTGTTAGCAACTGATTGACTGTTAATGGTTACAGTTTCAATTACAGATGAATCTAAAGGATTATCATCATCAATGCTAATATCAGTTCCATTTGTACCCTTAACAACAATTTCCATATTATCAGCCGCACCAACAAGCCCTTGATAATCATAATTTACAGTTGTGTCATTTTGAGCTGATTTAACTTCAAGAGTAACAACTTGACCAACATTATCAAAAGTAACTGAGTCATTTGATGTTACGTTCATTACTTTTTCAATTGATGTTGCTTCAGCTAAATTAACAGTAAGAATATCACCATCATTTGGATCAAGAACACCTACAGAAGTTGAGTCTGTATTTGTTACAGAAATAACTTCAATATTTTTCATTACAGGAGCAATACTTGAAGCTGTACCAGCTATCGTAGTTGTTTTAGCAACTACAGTATCAGTACCGCCAGCACCATCAAGGTCATCAAAATCATTTAAGCTGTTCGCAGTAGTTGAAGCATCAAAAGTATCATTGCCACTACCACCAACATTCTCATTTACACCAGTTGTTAATGTAAAGCTTTGTGAAGTTGCTGCGCTACCTGTGTTATTAACTAGAATTACATCACTTGAAAGAGCATTTGAGCTAGAATCGAATACACTAACTTTAATACCTTCAATACCTTCAACAATCGAGTCAGAAGATGCAGTTACAGTAAAGGTAGTTGAACTTGCGCCAGACGCAATTGTTGCATTACCAGAAAGAACATCAATATCGGATGAACCAGCTTTATCAACAGTCGAACCATTACTATCACCAATCACAGTCCAGGAGAAAGTTGTGTCAGCAGATACTGCTGAGCTTGCTGTGATT
>MDSV01100363.1_pt1 | contig 18972 bp, 19 predicted proteins | sample 810851 | NCBI WGS metagenome assembly MDSV01 (sample SAMN05326640, study PRJNA326480) | marine metagenome | isolation source: seawater | place: Atlantic Ocean: North East | collected 2012 | reverse complement strand
GGAATTAGTAAGAGGCTATTCGGTCTTTGCTAACGGGGGCTTTCTCGTTGAGCCCTACTATATAAATGAGATTAAGACCTACGATAATAAAATAATTTTTAGAGCTAATCCGCCAGTTGTATGTAATCAATGTATTAAAGATACGGCATTGGAAAGAAACGACAATGACTTAAATGAAAATATAACAGAATTTATCTATGATAATAATATCGATCAACTGTATTCCCCCCGTGTAGTCAATGCAAAAAATATTTGGATTATGAATTCAATAACACAGGATGTAATAAAATACGGGACCGGTAGAAAAGCACTTGAACTTCAACGTACCGACCTGTCTGGAAAAACTGGAACAACTAATGACCAGCATGATGCATGGTTTTCTGGTTTTAACTCAGACATTGTTACTGTGGGTTGGGTGGGTTTTGATAAATTTAGACCGCTTGGTAAACGCGAAACAGGGGGGCGAGCTGCCTTACCTATTTGGATCGATTACATGAAAACAGCACTAAAAAATACACCTAAATCGGTTATGCAAAGACCCAAAGGATTAATTACTGTCCGCATAGACTCTAAAACTGGTGAAGCAACGAATCCCTCAAATCCTGATGCAATGTTCGAGACATTTAGATTGGAAAATGCACCAAAAACATCAACAAATGAAAAACAATCTGATATTTTACTGAAAAATGATGGAGCAATATCTATCCCAGAGCAATTATTTTAATAATAGTATGTGACTCTTCTTAATATGAAAACAAAAAAAAAGTTTCTAAGAGTCGCTGTTTCAACACCGCTAAGAAGAACATTTGATTACTTACCAGATGACGATACTGAAATAAACACACCCCAACCCGGAATTAGAGTATCTGTTCCTTTTGGAAAAAGGAAAAATGTCTTTGGTTTAATTATCTCAGTAAATAGTAAATCTGAATATCCATTTCATAAGCTAAAAAAAATTAATTATTTAATTGATAAAAAACCCATAATTGATATTAAACATTTGGATTTACTAATATGGGCGAGTAATTATTACCATCATCCTATAGGAGAAGTAATTCATAATGCTTTACCTGTACTGCTTAGGAAAAATGAGTACAAGAAAAAATATGAAGATAACTTCTGGTCGTTATCTAAAAAAAAATTATCGTCTAATACCCATACAATAAAAATATCACCAGCACAGAAAGATATAATCAATTATTTAAAAAAATGTAACCAATCAATCAGCGAAATAGAGCTATATAAAATTTTTCCCCGTTCGAAACGTTCGCTTATTTCACTTGAAAAAAATGGTTTGATACAAAAAGAATCTGGAGAGCATGTAGAAGTTTTAAAAAAGAGTATCAAAAAAAATGTAACTCTAAATAATCATCAAAATGATGCAGTAAATTCGATTGTAGCTTCGTTAAAGACTAACTCTGTTTTCTTATTAGATGGCTTAACTGGTAGTGGTAAAACTGAAGTATACATGACGGTAATGAAATCTGTAATAGAATCTAACAAACAATGCTTAGTTTTACTGCCAGAAATTGGATTAACACCACAGATAATAAAAAGATTTAAAAATAGGTTCAATGTCCCAATTGGAATACAGCATTCTGGATTATCTGATATTGAACGACTTAAACATTGGCAAGATGCTAAAACTGGAAAAACAAAAATTATATTAGGAACACGCTCTGCTATTTGGACTCCTCTTAAAAATCCTGGAATTTATATCATTGACGAAGAACATGATCTTTCCTATAAACAACAAAGTGGTTTTCAATATTCAGCTCGTGACTTATTGGTGGTTCGTGCTAAAAGAGACAATGTCCCCGCACTACTGGGTTCAGCGACCCCTTCATTAGAAACTATTTTTAATGCAAATAAAAATAGATACATCCATTTAATATTGCCGACGAGAGCTGGTGCTGCAAAACCACCTAAGTTTCAATTGCTTGATATAAGTGGCAAAAAAATGTACGGGCCATTATCAAAAATACTCATAGATGAAATTAAAAATCATTTAAAAGCAAAAAATCAAGTTCTACTATTTTTGAATAGAAGAGGTTATTCAACACATATATATTGTCATCATTGTGGCTGGAGAGCAGAGTGTGAAAGATGTGAAATCCCTTTTACTTATCATAAATCAAACAATACTCTCAAATGCCACCAATGTGGAACATCAAAGAAAAATATAAAAAATTGTGCCTCATGTAAATCAGAACTACTCAGACTCGGCCATGGAACTGAGCAAATAGAAGAGGTTTTATTAACGCAATTTCCTAAATCTAATATTGCAAGAATAGATCGTGATACAACAAGAAAAAAAAATACGATGGATAATTATTTAGATAAAATTAACACAGGGAAAATCGATATTTTGGTAGGCACCCAAATGATTGCGAAAGGGCATCATTTCCCAAACGTTACATTAACAGCTATTGTAGATGCGGACCGCGGACTATTTTCTACTGATTTTAGAGCTAGTGAGAGACTAGCGCAGCTCTTCATGCAAGTAAGCGGTAGAACTGGCAGAGGTGAAAAAGAGGGTACCGTGATTGTACAAACATATAATCCAAGTCATCCATTATTTCATAGCCTAATTAAAAATGGATATAATTATCTATCAAAATCATTATTAGAGGAGAGAGAGTCTTCGTTATTGCCTCCTTATTCGTACATGGCATTCTTAAGAGTTGAAGCGCATAATGTTAATCAGGTAAAATATTTCATTAAAAATGCCGGCATGCAATTAAAACAGCTTTCAAAAAATACTCTGCAACTTTTTGGACCAATTCCTGCATTAATAGAAAAACATAGTGGGCGTTTTCGTTATCAATTAATAATTCAGGCTTCTAATAGAAATAACTTACATGCTTATTTAGATGAATGGCTACAAAAACTAGAGAAAATGAAGGGATCTAAAACAGTTCGATGGTCTCTCGATATCGATCCACAGGACATGAGTTAAATATGAAACATAAAATTAAAATTATCATATTATCTATTCTTTATACTCTGGTAGGTAACACCCCAATACTAGCAAATGAACTAGATGTTAAGATAGACGAAGAAATTGGCTTTGTTGATGTTATACATAATGGAGAAAAAATTAGAATCCAGAGAAACCAAAATACTAGTAACATGATTAATTCTGAATATGCACAAACATCACGAAAATGTCCTCCGTTTTGTATACAACCGATTAGTCTCGGACATGGTGTAGAAACGATTGGCGAATTAGAAATACTGAAATATCTAGAAAAAATCTCTAACGGTAATAACTCCATCATAGTCATTGATTCAAGAACAAAAGATTGGGTAAAAAAAGGCACTATACCAGGCTCGGTAAATATACCTTGGAAGTTATTAAAACCCGAGGCTGGTGCTGATCCTTTTCAAATCGCTGATATTTTAGAAAAAGAGTTCAATGTAATGAATATTGAAGGGCTTTGGAATTTTTCAAAAGCAAAAACTTTAATACTTTTTTGTAATGGTATGTGGTGCGGACAATCACCATCTAATATCAAAACATTACTTAGGTTCGGATACCCGGCTGAAAAGCTCAAATGGTATCGTGGTGGTATGCAGAACTGGGAAATTCTTGGCTTCACCACAGTTAAATAGAACGACCCAATTGAAAAAACAACTTCAGACATTATTATACCAATCCCTCGAAGTACTAGAATCTGATGAGGTAGAAGTTTCGATTGAAAAAAATGATATAAAAATTGAACATACTCGTGACCCCAGTCATGGTGAATTTGCAACTAACATTGCAATGTTATTAGCAAAAAAAAATAAATGTAACCCGCGTGAATTAGCAAAAAAAATCTCTATAAATCTACCAAAAACAGATTTTATAGAACATACTGAAATCGCAGGACCAGGGTTTATTAATTTTTTTCTTAGTAAAAATGCATATCAATCAATCGTATTAGAAATTTTAGAAAAAGGTAAGAAATACGGCACTTCCAAAGCTGGAAAAAATAAATCTACATTAGTTGAATTTGTTTCAGCAAATCCAACAGGGCCGCTACATATAGGTCATGGCCGGGGAGCTGCTTACGGTGCAGCAATCTGCAACTTACTCAAGAAAACAGGCTATGACGTGCGAAGTGAATACTATGTTAATGATTCGGGTAGACAAATGAATATATTAACTGTTAGTACCTGGTTACGCTATATGGAGTTGTTCGGCGAAAAGATTAATTTTCCGGATAATGCATATCAAGGTAATTATATTAAAGATATTGCAAGTGAATTAAAGGAAAAATATTCAGATAAATTTATTTTTTCAAATAATAAAATATTTGATAATAGTTCCAATCAAAGTAGCGATGAAAAACTCGATACTCTAATAGATTTATGCATGAATGAGCTTGGTGAAGAAAAATACGGCGTTATACATAAAACTTGTTTGAATTCTATTCTACTCATAATAAAAAATGATTTATGTAGCTTTGGAGTAGAATTTGATAATTGGTACTCTGAAAATTCTTTAATAGAGAATATGGAATTGAATAAATGTATATCAACACTTGAGAATAAGTCTTGGATATACGAAAAAGATGGGGCTAAATGGTTTCGCTCTAGCAAACATGGCGATGTGAAAGACCGGGTGCTTGTAAGGGAAAATGGTCAAAGTACTTATTTTGCATCCGATATTGCATACCATAAATCTAAATTTGAGCGTCAATATAAAAAAATAATTAACATATGGGGAGCGGACCACCACGGCTACACTGATAGAATCAATGCTTCTATGGAAGCATTGGGCTATCCCTCCAAAAATTTAGAAATATTACTAGTCCAATTTGCTGCTCTTTTTAGAGGTAAAAAGAAATTACAAATGTCCACGCGGTCAGGAGAATTTATTACTTTAAAAGAATTAGTTACAGAAGTAGGTAAGGATGCTGCACGTTTTTTTTATATCATGAGAAAAAGTGAACAACATTTAGATTTCGACATAGAGCTTGCAAAATCTGAATCAAATGATAATCCAGTTTATTATATACAATATGCCCATGCTAGAATTTGTAGTGTCTTTAGACAAATGAAAGAAAAGAATTATTCATTTATTCAGATAAAAAAATTGTCAGACTTATCTGTACTAGATGACACACATGAGATTAAACTATTATCATCTCTTGCGAAATATCCTGACGTAATAGAAAATGCTGCTATTTCATATGAACCACATCAATTAGCATATTATTTAAGAGAGCTTGCAAATGATTTTCATACTTATTACAACGCTAATCAATTCTTGGTAGACAATGATGCAATTAGAAATGCGCGCCTTACACTTATAGATGCAACTGGAAAAGTTATTAAGGATGGGTTATTACAATTAGGTGTGAGCTCTCCTGAGGAAATGTGATGTCAAGAGATTATAAGAATATAAAAAAAAATAAAAAAGAAACACAACCTAAAAATTTAGGCAATTTGTTTTCGTTTTTGATAGGAGTAGTCTTAGGCATATTTGTTACATCTGCATTTTTTTTTAATTACAGCGAAAATACTTACTCTAAAAAACCTGAATTAGATATAGCTACTAGTGATAAACAAGAAAATAGGAAGCCAGAAACCACAAGGCCTGAGATAGAATTTGAATTTCCAACTATACTCGAAAAAAGGGAAATATCTAAAATTCCTGAGAAAAAATATAATGAGCCAGAAATAATTGTTAACGAAAATAAATCATATGAAATATATATACTCCAAGTTGGTTCTTTTAAAAGTTATAAATCTGCAGATGCCTTAAAAGCAAAACTGGCTTTTTCCGGATTGGTTTCATATATAGAGAAGAAAGATATAATAGGCAAGGGAATTAGCTATCGTGTCCTCGTTGGACCATATGAAGATGAGAAAAACCTCAAAAAAGCAAGAAAAATATTATCGAATAACAATGTTAAGTCAGTAACCTTCAAGCAAACAATTGAGAGCAAATCAATGTAATCTATTGAAAATTACTAGATACATAAGATTTAAAAAGCCAAAATTCAAAAATAAGTTGAACTGCGTCACTAAAATTCAAACTTGGTGGTCAACTATTAACAAAATTCTGCTACTTTGGGGTGAAAAAATATAAATAAAACATTAATAGTGGCTGGAAAATAATAAATATCACAATGAGTACGCATAAAAGAACTGCCGTTTTGATAGATGATAATGAATCTTCTCATAAATTTTTTCTTCGTTCTGTAGAAAATTTATCTATTGATTTAAAGGCATATCGTAGTGCAGATACAGCCATGAAGTTCTTAAATGATAACAAACCTAGTTTACTTTTTTTAAATATTATCTTACCAGATAAAAATGGCCTCACTTTTTTGAGTGAATTGAGAAAATTACCCCTCCATGCTAAAACCCCAGTAATCATATTAACATCTAATGATTACTCCCAAGATCGAACGGTCGCCTCTGAGCTTGGTGTGCTCGATTTTATTGTGAAACCGATGTCAATGCGCACTATTAACAGTATAATGCTTGACTATATAAAATAATAAACTAGCTCTTTCAGTATCAATTAAAAATTAGATTACAGGTATGGCAAAATCATATATTCGTTTTTGGGGTGTACGTGGTTCATATAGTGCGCCATTTAAAAGATGCCTAGATACAGGTGGCAACACCCCTTGTGTCGAAATTAATGTCGATGGTCATTTGCTTATTTGCGATGCAGGTAGCGGAATCATCCCTCTTGGTCATCAATTAATAGCCGATGATAAAAATAGAGAGCTGTTAATTCTCCTGACGCATTTTCACTGGGACCATATATCTGGTTTACCTTTTTTTGCGCCTGCATTCCATCCAAAATATAATATTAATTTTTTTGGCCCAGGAGAATCGAAAGAAATTGTAAAAAAATATATAGATGACCAAATGAAAGCGCCGTATTTTCCAGTAGGCACCGAAGAGTGGGTAGCGAATATATCTTATATAGATACAAAGAAGAAAAGTATAACGTATGGCCCGATGGAGATTTCCTATTACAGTGCATATCATCCAGGAATTACTTATGGTTATAAAATTAATGTTAAAAATAAATGCATTGTTTATATTCCTGATAATGAGTGCTTATCATTAGATAAAGAAATTAGAGAAAATTCTGAAGGTTTTAATAATGAGGAAATAGATATCCTAGAAGAAATGAATCGTGAAGAATATAAGGCTGAGGTAAACACAATAGCAGATGCTGATATTTTAATTCATGATGCTCAATATACACCTGAAGATTATAAGATGAAAAAAGGCTGGGGGCATTCGTGCTATACAGATGTAATTAATATGGCAATTGATGCTAAGGTAAAAAAATTATTTTTATTTTCACATGACCCAAGCAATGATGATGAAATGATCTTAAAAATTCATGAAGGTGCAAAAAAAATAATAAAGGACAGAAATTCATCTTTAGAATGTTTCGTTTCAAAGGAATCATTAGAAGTTAGTTTAGATTAGTTACCAAAAATGGAAATCATACTAAATGGTGCGTTACGCTCAATTGAAAATAATTTTTCAATCGAAAACTTAATTAAAGAGTCTGGTCTTATCGGCAAATATGCTATCGAAGTAAATAGAAATATTATCCCAAAAAGTCAATATGCTAGTACAAAAATAAAGTCCGGAGATAAAATAGAAATTGTTCAAGCTATTGGTGGCGGGTAGTTTAATTTTCAATGAGAAATTTTATGGCAACGAATTCTACGGATAAATTTAGTCTAGCGGGAATAAGTTATACCTCTAGATTATTAATTGGAACTGGCAAATATAAAAATATTGAAGAAACGCGATCAGCGATAGAAAATAGTGAAGCTGAAATTGTAACAGTTGCAATCAGGCGAGCTAATATTGGTCAAGATAATAAAGAGCATAATCTATTAGATGTAATTTCTCCCGATAAATATACAATTTTACCAAACACAGCGGGTTGCTATGATGCTGGTTCAGCGATTAGAACTTGCCAATTAGCGAGAGAATTATTAGATGGGCATAACCTGGTAAAACTTGAGGTATTAGCAGACGAAAAAACACTCTTTCCAGATGTTACAGAAACACTGAAAGCAGCAAAAAAATTAGTTGCTGATGGTTTCAATGTCATGGTTTACACGACTGATGACCCAATTATTGCAAAACAACTTGAAGAAATAGGATGTGTATCAGTAATGCCTCTTGCAGCCCCGATTGGTTCAGGTCTTGGTGTTCAAAATACTTATAATATCCGTACTATAGTTGAAAATGCATCGGTACCTATAATTGTAGATGCGGGTGTGGGTACCGCCTCTGATGCAGCAATTGCTATGGAGCTTGGATGTGATGGGGTATTAATGAATACGGCAATTGCAGAAGCTAAGGACCCTATTCTAATGGCAAGTGCTATGAAAAAAGCAATTCAAGCTGGAAGGGAAGCATATTTAGCTGGGCGTATGCCAAAACGTGCCTATGCAAGTGCTTCGTCGCCAATAGATGGGCGTTTTCTTTAACGGGTAATACACATTATAAAAAAAAATAATAAACCAACTGAAAATCCTTTAGTGGCTAGAAGATCTATTAAGAGCTATGTGAAGCGTGAGGGCAGACTTACTAAATCGCAATCAAGTGCATTAGATAATTATTGGGTTAAGTATGGTGTCAACTACAGTCCTACTGCACTAAATCTTGAAAGTATTTTTGGAAGACGCGCACCAATTATTCTCGATATTGGTGTCGGGGCCGGAGAATCCACAATTAATCATGCATTAATTCATCCAGAAAACAATTATCTCGCAATCGAAGTTCATCGCCCTGGATTGGGTCGACTTTTAAATAAAATAGAATCACTATCATTAAATAATATTAAGATTATTAATCATGATGTCATTGACATACTAGAAAAACAAATTCCAAACCGTTCTCTTAACCAGATATTTATTTTTTTTCCCGATCCATGGCCAAAGAAAAAACATCATAAACGTCGCCTTATAAACAGTGATATATTTATGCTGATGAAAGACAAACTGAATCTACATGGACGTTTGCATATTGCAACAGACTGCCTAAATTATGCGGAGCATATCAATGAGCTCCTTAATTGTAACCTTGAAATAATTAATCTAGCAGGTAAAGATAATTTTTCCCCGAGACCTGTCTGGCGAACTGAAACTAGATATGAACACCGCGGGATAAAACTCTCTAATAAAGTTTATGACTTTTGCTGTGGATTATCATAAAACTAAAAAATAATATCATTAAAGGAGTGTATTGCTTCAAATTCTTCAGTATCTTGATTTGGTTTTTGGCTATTAGGTTTCGCAATAGATAATAAATGTTTGATACCGAATTTCTTTGCAGATCTCAATACACTAAGATTATCATCAATAAATAATGTTTTATTTATATCAAATGTGATTTTATTTTTTAACTCTTCCCAAAAAGAAATTTCTTCTTTCGCGTGACCAATAGAATGAGAGCTAATTATTTGATTAAAAAAAACATCTATTCTTGTTACGTCTACCTTCATTTTAATAAGCTTTTCATGCGCATTAGTAACCATAGTGACTGAAAGGTTTGAATTTTTAAGTTGCTCTAAAAATGATTTTGCATGCGGCCTATATTTAATAAGGTGTATTAATTCTTTTTTAAGTTGCAGTACGTCAAAATTTAGTTTCTTGCTCCAAAAATCTAAACAATACCAAGAAAGTTTCCCCATCTCCTGCTTGTACATGTTTAAAAGCTTTACTTTTGCTTTTTGAACATCCATATTATTCTGCTTAGCCCAATTTTCAGGCAGATATTCGTGCCAAAAATAATAATCAAAATTCAAATCAAGTAATGTACCATCCATATCAAGTAGTACGGTATTTATCTCATTCCAATCAATTTTTGGTTCCATGTTTTCTAAAGACATATAAAATAGGGGCTACTAGGATACCAAAGTAAAATAAATGAATACAATTGAACATAACAATCTACCTGAAATACTCTTTGAAGTTGAAAAAATTGCTCGTGTGGCTGGACTTAAAATTTTGGAGATCTATGAAACTGACTTCTCGGTTACTAGTAAAGAAGATAACTCGCCACTAACTCTGGCAGATACCGAAGCAAATAAAATAATTTGCCAAGGCCTTTCAAATTTAACACCGAACATACCAATTCTATCAGAAGAATCCTCGCAGATAGATTATGGTGAAAGGAGTCAATGGTCGCAGTATTGGCTGGTTGACCCCTTGGATGGAACACGTGAATTTATTAAAAGAAATGGTGAATTCACTGTGAATATAGCATTGATAGACGGAAATAAGTCAATATTGGGTGTGGTCTACATTCCAGTATCTGAAACTAGCTATGTAGCAGCAACCAGCTATGGCGCCCATAAATTTGATAAAGAAAATGGCCAAAAGAAAATAGCTGTCAGAAAAACAGATGGTAACCATATTACTATAGCTGGGAGCCGTTCTCATGGAAACGCTAGACAAAACACTTTTATTTCAAAGATTAAAAATGCGGAAATTCTTTCAGTCGGTAGCTCGCAAAAATTTTGTCTTATTGCTGAGGGAAAAGCTGACATATATCCTAGATTTGGACCAACTTCAGAATGGGATACCGCAGCCTCTCAATGTATTGTTGAAGAGTCTGGGGGCTGCGTACTTGATGAAAATTTTAATCCAATTAAATACAATACAAAAGATTCGTTAATTAATCCTTCTTTCTTAGTTATTGCGGATCTAAGTTTTAATTGGCAGAAATATATTAGTTAATGTACTTCTAATAAAATGAAAATAAAAATTTTAATCATTACCCTATTGGCTATCATAATTAATTCATCTTTAAAAGCTAATACAATGTATACCGCTGAAGTTATCGCAAGCTCTTTAAATGTAAGGTCTATTCCTAATAACGAAGGACGTATTATTGGTTCTTTATATAGAGGACAAATAATTGTAGTTGAACCAATGTCAAGTGAATGGGTCAAGACATCACTAGACGGGAATATAGTCGGATATGTATCCTCAATCTATTTGAAAATGATTAATACAGGAACAACTACGGAATTTAAACCTATAGATGATCAAAAAGATATCTGTAAACCTATGCTATCAAATATAAAATTGAGTATTGAAGACGTTAATATGAGATGCAGAGATAGCTTTGAAAAAAACGGTTACGATTCCTGCAGCGCAAGGTTTGAAGTGAATATAGAATCTAAATGTCTTGGGATAGCTGATATTAATATCAACTGCGGTGCCGAATTTAAATACGACATAGATAACGATTACTCATCTTATGAAACAGAAGAAAGTAGTTTAGGTACTATATATATGGATAAAGGATTTGGCACAACCGCTATAGATGTAGAACTAGCACCTTCAAAACTAACAGAACCTATTATTAAGGTTGAATTGATTAACGGTGTCTGTTCGGTACTAGATGTAAAAAATTATGACTAATTATTAATCTTTGAATTAATGCCAACTACAGAAGTAAAACTAAAAATTATAAAAAGAAAAACTATTATATTATTTATATTGTTTTTTTCTATTTCAGTTTTTGCAGAAGAAATAGAAATAGCGCCCTATCATCATATGAAAAATAATAAATTTCGTAATCCTGAAGGAAGTCCCCAGCGTGATCCAGATAAAAAATTTTCATATCGTACATTCAACAGAGAGAAAAAGAAGATAGAAATAAATATACCTAAAAATCATGTTATATCTAAAGAATATGTATTAAATGAATTAGAAGGATATGCTCAGGATGATTATATAACATGGATCGGTCATGCAACCTTCTTAATTAAATTGGGGGATACAACAATTATAACTGACCCCTATTTTTCCAAAAATGCAGGGCCGATGATGTTTGGACCAAAAAGATATGTAAATCCAGCTATCGGTCTTGGTGACTTGCCAGAGATTGACCTATATTTATTAACACATAATCATTATGACCATTTGGACTATATGACGGTGAAAAATTTTCCATACAAGGATGCTAAAGTCCTAACACCATTGGGATTGAGTAATTATTTTACTAAACATGAATTTTCTAACGTTGAAGAGATGGACTGGTATAACGAAATAAAAATTAATGATATCAAAATAACTTTTTTACCTGCTATTCACTGGTCGAAACGAACACTACTCGATACAAATAAAACTTTGTGGGGAAGCTTTCTTATCGAATACAAAGATATAAAATTATTTTTTGCTTGTGATACAGGTTATGGCAATATTTATAAAGAGCTAGGGGAGAAAATTGGGCCAATTGATATTTCCTTTATAAATATTGGTGCATATGATTTCAGACCAATGTTCGAAAAATCTATTTATCACGCGACTCCAGAAGAAGCACTTAATATTGGGCAAGACCTCAGGAGTAAAAAAGTGGTTGGTACACATTGGGGAACAGTACTACTATCCTTAGAAGATCCTTTTGAACCACCAGTTAGATTCAAAAAATCAGCAAATGAATATGGTTTTGATGAAAGTGATGCAATTATATTCAAAATTGGAGAAAGTATGCTATTGAATGAACTAATAGCGAAATAAATATGTTTGAATTTGATAATAGTTACGCGAGATTACCGGAAAATTTTTATGAACGAATAAAACCTATTCTCGTTAAAAATCCCAAATTGATTCGTTTCAATAAAGTACTAGCAGAGGAAATCGGATTAGATCTACGTGAGGATAATACAAAGCTCGGAAAGATTTTTTCAGGCAATCTATTGATGGGGGGATCAGACCCAATTGCATTGGTTTATGCAGGTCATCAATTTGGAAACTTTGTTCCACAATTGGGAGACGGACGTGCTGTTTTACTAGGGGAAATTACCAATCAAAACGGCTCTAGATTTGATATTCAATTAAAGGGTTCTGGACAAACATCATTCTCAAGAAGCGGTGACGGGCGGGCGCCACTTGGTCCTGTTATTAGAGAATACATTATAAGTGAGGCCATGCACTCTCTTAACATCCCGACAACCCGCTCATTAGCAATGGTCTCAACAGATGAGCTGGTATCTAGAGAAACGCTACTGCCCGGGGGAATTCTTACTCGTGTTGCATCCAGCCATCTACGCATAGGAACATTTGAATATTTCGCAGCTCTGGGCGATATAAAAAACTTAAAATTATTAGCAGATTATGCAATTGAACGCCATTACCCTAATGCAAAAGAATCAAACTCCTATTACGAAAATTTTTTGAGTTTAGTTTGTGATAAACAAGCATCACTTATTGCTCAGTGGATGCAAATTGGTTTTATCCATGGTGTTATGAATACAGACAACACATCCATCTCGGGGGAAACTATAGATTACGGTCCATGTGCATTCATGGATTTCTATGACCCTCAAACAGTTTTTAGTTCAATAGATCGGCATGGGCGTTATGCTTATGGTAATCAGCCAAATATTGCGCAATGGAATCTTGCCCGTTTTAGTGAGTGTCTGCTGCCCCTAATTAATGATGATAGTAATAAAGCGATAAGTATTGCTGAAGAAATTCTAGAAAACTTTTCGATAAAATTTAAAAAATATTGGTTGGTTGGAATGTGTGAAAAAATTGGTTTAACAGAAAATATAGAAAATCATCATGTGTTACTCCAGGAATTACTACAATTGATGCAAAAGGATAAATCTGACTTCACATTAACATTTCGATATCTCTCTGATGCTATTAAAAATAAAAGTTCACAGTTTGAGGCTCAGTTTTCATCAAAGAATGAAATCGCTTCATGGTTAATAAAGTGGAGGGAGAGCTTGGAGCAGGAGAATAAATCAGAAGGTGCTATAAAAAAATTAATGCTAGCAATAAACCCAGCTTTCATACCACGTAATCATAACGTTGAAAAAGCAATTTTTGAGGCGGTAAATAATTATGATTATTCATATATGGATAGATTGAATATGGTGCTTAACAAACCATATCATTATCAGTCAGGAAATGTGGAGTATATGAATCCCCCAAAAAACTATAATGCAAACTACCAAACTTTCTGTGGAACTTAAAAAAATTTCTATGTAATCTATCTTGTAACAAATCTATAAGTCCGTATACTCCCCCACTTCCTTTATACACTAGTAACAAAACTGAGATAGTTATTAGTGATTCACCGACAGGCCGACCTAATGAATGATAAAAACTCTAATCTTGATAGCTTTAATGACTTATTGCTGTCTGCACCTGTTATAAAAGGTCTAAAAAAGGTTGGTTACGAGTCTCCTTCTCCAATTCAAGCTAAAATTATTCCATATATGATGGATGGAAGAGATGTCATCGGCCAAGCACAAACGGGAACGGGGAAAACTGCAGCATTTGCATTACCATTATTATCAAAAATCAATCTCAGACTATCGGCACCACAAATTTTGGTCTTAACCCCCACACGTGAGCTCGCTATTCAAGTTTCAGAAGCCTTTCAACGATATGCAAAATTCCTTAATGGATTCCATGTCTTACCGATTTATGGTGGGCAGGAATATGGGGTGCAATTACGACAATTAAAACGTGGTGTACATATTGTTGTTGGTACACCGGGGCGAGTCATGGACCATATGCGACGAGGAACCTTAAAAATAGATAATCTAAGATGTCTTGTTTTAGATGAAGCTGATGAAATGCTGCGCATGGGTTTCATTGATGATGTTAAATGGGTGCTTGGTCAGTTACCAGAACAACGTCAGATTGCACTATTTTCTGCTACGATTCCTGCGCCTATTCGAAATATTTCAAAAAAATATTTAAATAATCCTGAGCAAATTACTATTGAAGCAAAAAGTATAACAGCAGATACAGTTCGACAACGTTACATCCTAGTTAACAGAAGAGATAAGCTTGATTCTTTAAGTACCATTTTAGAAAGTATGACTTTTAATGCGATTATTGTTTTTGTGCGTACAAAAATTATAACAGTCGAGTTATCTGAAAAACTTGCTGCTCGTGGTTATGCTTGTGCTGCTTTGAATGGAGACATAACACAAAAATTACGAGAACAAAAAATTAGCCAATTAAAATCCGGAAAATTAGATATATTAATTGCGACAGATGTTGCGGCACGTGGCCTTGATGTTAAGCGTATTAGTCATGTTATTAATTATGATATTCCAAATGACCCGGAAGCATATACCCATCGTATAGGACGTACAGGAAGAATGGGCAGTGAAGGAGAAACAATTTTATTTGTCACGCCACGTGAAAAACATTTGCTACGAATAATTGAAAAAGGAACTAGTAAAAAAATTGAGCGTATGAGTATGCCAACAGTCGAAGTCATAAATCAGGAACGTATCCAGCGATTCAAACAGAGTATTACTAATACACTAGAGCTTAATGATAATCAGCAATTTCATAAAATTATAGAGGAATATCAAAATGAAACGGGGTATTCCCCAATAAGTATAGCTGCAGCACTTGCAAAACTATCTAAGGGTAGTGAGCCATTCTTGATCACATCTGAAAGTAGAAAAGAAAAAGTTAAGCGCGCTAATTCTAAAAAAGGTGGAAAACTTAAGCAGGAAAGACCTGATAGAGATATGGAGCGTTTTAGAATTGAGGTAGGAACAAATCATGATGTAAAAGCTGGTAATATTGTTGGCGCTATTAGTAATGAGGCAGGACTTGAAAGTCGCTATATCAAAAATGTAACACTCCATGGTGATTATTCAACTTTGGATTTACCCAATGAAATGCCGCGTAATGTATTTAATATTTTGAAAAAGGTTTGGGTTTGTGGAAAACAATTAAATATTAGTTATTTATCTGAAAAATCAGATCAAACAAATAAAAAAAGAAAAAAGAAAAAAGAAAAAAGAAAAAAATTATCTTCCAAGAAAAAACAACGAGTTAAATCTAAACGTAAAAAACCACGTCGGCGCAACTGATAATAAAATTCAACTAGATGGTGATCAGGGACAGAATCGAACTGTCGACACAAGGATTTTCAAAACTAGTGCCAGAAAAGCGTTACAAATATAAACAAACACTTGAGTTGCACATTTCTTAAATTACGTCACATTTAGACTAGTTACGTCACACTATTAGGACAGGATATGTTATTATTTTAATAATATTGAGGTAATTTTATGAATAATTATGTACCAGAAATTCTCGCTTTAATTGTACTGTTCGCGGCTTTCTATACAGTAACAAAAGGACTGTATATTGTTCCGCAATCAATGAATTACGTTGTTGAGAGGCTTGGTAGATACAAGGCTACCCTCAGACCCGGATTAAATTTAATCATTCCATATATAGATAGAGTCGAACACAAACTAAGTATTCTAGAACGTGCACTTGAGACATTCAAAATATCAGTGATAACAAAAGACAATGTCGAAATAAAATTACATACAACAGTCTTTTACAGAATTATTGATGCTTCCAAATCTGTATATAGAATTGCTAAAGATAAGAGAGACGCTGCCATTGAAACAGCAACGCAATCAATAGTTCGATCGGCAGCAGGAAAGCTTGATTTAGATGATATGCAAGCAAGCAGATCAACTATGAATACTGAAATTCAAAATGAACTAGGGAAAGCAGCAGACATATGGGGTATTGAAATAACACGAACAGAAATTATTGATATAGAAGTTGATGAAACAACGAAAAAATCTCAAAGACTTCAATTGGATGCTGAAAGAGAAAGAAGAGCTTCGGTAACTGAAGCAGAAGGTCAGAAAAAATCTATCCAATTAAATGCTGATGCACTATTCTATCAAGCTCAAAAAGAAGCAGACGCAATTAGGGTTAAGGCGGAGGCGGAGGCTTTTGCAATTAGACAGAAAGCAGAAGCACAGTCAGATCAAACAAGAATGATAGCTGCAGCGATTAAAGATGATGGGCAACCGGCAATTAATTTTGAGATTCTATCGCAGCAAGTTCAAGCAATAAGTGAATTAGCAAAATCAGGAAATTCAAAAACTATGATTATGCCTTCCGATATTACTAAGGTTCTTGGTTCGCTTGAACTTATAAGTGATGTCTTTAAAGGGAATAATCCAAAAAAATAATGTTAGATTTATCTTTGTTTCTGAACTACTGGATATTTAATGCTTATCTTTGGGTTATTGCTGGAATATTAATAATTATAATAGAATTTGTTCTGTCTGGTGAGGGCACTATAATTTTACCTACTGGTTTGGCTTGTTTTTTTATAGCTCTATTACTTACTATTAATAATAGTAACTTTATGGTAAATCTAAAGTTTGAGTATGCTACTTTGCATAACATTTTGCTTCTAGATAATTGGGTAAATATCTTATATTGGTACTCTGGGTCCACAATTTTCATAGCAATAATATTAAGAAAAATTTTAATTGGTAAAAATGAGGAAGATATAAATAATTATTAGTATTTTACTGATTTAAATGGTGGCCAGGGACAGAATCGAACTGTCGACACAAGGATTTTCAGTCCTCTGCTCTACCGACTGAGCTACCTGGCCTTTATTTTTCACTGAAAAAAAGATGCGTATTTAACCCGTATAGAAGTAACACGTCAAGTTATGCTACTTTTCAGGCTTCACAAATTCTTTAGGTTTTTCACTACCACCCCCAAAGAAAAATTTCTCCATTTCTTCCTCTAAAAACTGGCGTGCCTTAGGCTCTATGGGTGTTAACCGATATTCATTAATCAACATTGTCTGGTGACCGAGCCACATCTGCCATGCTTCTTGACTAACTTCTTTGTAAATTCGCTCTCCTAGCTCACCTGGATATGTTACTGCATTCAATCCATCTGCCTCTTTATCAAGCTTAACGCAATGTACTTTACGACTCATTTAAAACTAACCTCTTATTATTATTTAAATCAACCAACATAGATAAGACAGGAGCTGGTAAGCCTAGCCCTTGATTTTTCTTGGGATGAATCCATTTTAACACTTTTGAGTCGTAATCTTTATCTTTTTGTAATTTCATATGAACTGGTCTTATTAATAAATGAAAATGAGTGAATGTGTGCTTAATTGGCTTATATTCTTTTTGTTTTTTTATACGAATACCATATTTCTTATTAATAATTTTTTCAATTTCAGAATCTATCGAAAGCTCGGGAAAGCACCATAAGCCACCCCAGATACCATTTAACGGTCGTTGTTCTAATAAAATTTCTCCACTATTATTTTCCAAAATAGCAAGAATAGTATCTCGTTTTGGTATGGTAGTGCTTGGTTTTTTTGCGGGAAACTCATGTTGTTTATTTTTTCTTTTAGCAAAACAAATAAGTGTTAAAGGACATAAATTACAATCGGGATTACGTCTAGTGCAAACTGTGGCACCTAAGTCCATGATTGCTTGAGTGTACTGCCTAATGGATTTAGTTGGTGTATAGAGTTCAGATAATTCCCAAAGCTTGTTCTCAATCTTTTTCTTACCAGGCCATCCTTCAATGCCATTACATCTTGTTAAGACACGCTTTACATTACCATCTAGTATTGGAAAACGTTGGTTACATGATAATGATAAAATTGCACCAGCCGTTGACCTACCGATACCAGGAAGATCTATAATTTCATCGAACTTCTTTGGAAAATTACCTCGATACTCTTTAGTAATAATTTTTGCAGTTTTGTGTAAATTTCTAGCACGCGCGTAATAACCTAAGCCTGTCCAGGAATACAAAACCTCATCTAATGGTGCATTTGATAAAACCTCTACATTAGGAAATCTTTTCATGAATCTTTCAAAATAAGGGATGACCGTTGTAACCTGAGTTTGCTGCAGCATAATTTCTGAGACCCAAACTTTATAGGGACTAATATTTTTCTGCCATGGAAGATTTTTTCTGCCATTTTTTTTAGCCCACGTAAGAATTAAGTCTGAAAATTTTTGCTTTCTCATAATAATAAAAAACTAATTAAAATAACTTATCAAATAATTCATCAATTACAGCATCCTTCAATTCATTGATCGCATCCTTCGGGTCTGTTTTTTTCTTTTCTTTAGGTGCTTCTTCTTTAGGTGCTTCTTCTTTAGGTGCTTCTTCTTTAGGTGCTTCT
>MDSV01090839.1_pt1 | contig 18972 bp, 20 predicted proteins | sample 810851 | NCBI WGS metagenome assembly MDSV01 (sample SAMN05326640, study PRJNA326480) | marine metagenome | isolation source: seawater | place: Atlantic Ocean: North East | collected 2012 | reverse complement strand
CTTGGAACTCCTCTAGACTCAACCGACAGCTCGCGACAAGCTCGTCTGACTCTTGGGCTCCCGCTGGCAGGATCAACAGGCCCGACGCGAGGCTCGTCATTCCACCCAAACCACTTTCACTTTTTAATATTTCGGCGTCGATTCGTAGACGATCTCGGTAGAGCAACTGACGGTCACGGTAAATGGTCAGGCTCTGAGATAACCGTCCCCCCGTGAAAGGAAGCGCGCCAGCCGGACGCCCGAAAATCGTGTGCTCCCAACCGAAGTACGAGGCTGAGGAATTCAAACAGACGTTGGTCTCGAGCTCACCATTAGCTCCGTCAAAGACGATCGTATCCTGTGGGAGGTAGGCAAAAATACCCCCGTCATCAACCTCGACCCTTGTCGTCATGGTCTGCAACGAACCGTTACTCCGTGACCTGTAGAGCTTCCCAGAGGCAGGCGTGGTTACGAGTACTCGCGCATTCGGATGAAGGTAAAACCGACAATCAAGATCGTCACCCGACACCATCCCACCCGGTGGATGTAACACGTAGCAGTGGGCCAGATCCTGATCGTGGAATAACTTCTGAACCCGCAGTGGTCCCGAGTGTCTGACTTTCGCCAGCGCAGTGCCGCCGGCGCTAGTCCGATGGAACTCACAGCCCAAGCTCGCAGGCCAGGAGAGGTTCGGCTCATGTATCAGGCACTGATTCACCGTAACTTCACCTCCTGACACAGAATACTCGACAAACGAAGTCCAGAAGCAACGGGATCGACAATATTGAGACGAGCCCACCTGCTAGACAGTTCCTGGTGCAGTTCGGTCATACCTGCACACCCCAGTATAAGAGCGACGTCTTCACCATGAGAATCGACATTAGCCCTAATGAGGTCGTCGAGAATATCGAGCGCCTCGTCAGGCTGCCGCTCGAGCTCAAGCACCGGTATACCGCTCGCGACGACTTCGATGCACTGAGATTCAAATCCCTGCCGCTGGATCGACTCCCAGATGACCGGGACCGAGACATCCAGAGTGGTCAAGACCACAAACCGCTGGGATAACAAAGACGCCCAGTGATAAGCAGCCTGGCCAATGCCAATGACGGGTCGCCTCACCTTATCTAGTAAACGCTCGATACCGGTATCGTCGAAACAACCCACTACAAAAGCGCTATAGTGGTCAGGTAGTCCTTCCGCTAGCTTAAGCATAGCCTCGGTCGCAAACTCGCCGTCCTGTGCACCCTGGATAGCCGCCGGGCCCTTTTCATTCGTCACAAATTCAAATATTGAGCAACTCCCTAGACCAATCCGATCGAACGTGCGATGGCAGGTATCGGTCATAGACACGGTGCTGTTCGGATTAATGAAACAAACAGTGGGAAGATGCTTCATCTAATATTACCGGCTTTTTTCCTAAGCACCCAAAAAAGACCGAGCGACAGGCCGATGACCAAAAAACTCACTCCCGTGGTCACCGCCCCCAGAGCATATATCGACGGGTTAGTTACTGTCGTCGTGAGGCCCCTGAGCTCTAACGGAAGGGTGTTCACTGCTCCCAACGCCTGAGAAGAGCGGGCGAGCTCGTCATAGCTGAGGGTGAATCCAAACAACGCGACACCCACCAGCGCGGGCGCGATGAGCGGGAAAACAACACCCCAGAAGGTTTGCCATGGGGTTGCGCCAAGATCTCGTGCGGCCTCTTCATAACTCGGATTGAAGCGATTGAAGACCGCGAACATAATCAAAAGACCGAAGGGTAGTGTCCACGTGAGGTGTGTCCCGAGACCTGACGCAATGAGGCCCATCGAGGTCTGGAAGTCGTCGATGATCCACTGAATCTCGAGTAACTGGCCCAGCCACTTCACGGTCTCGTCAAGCAAACGAAACTGTAGAGCGATACCCAAACTTATCGCGATAGATGGAATGATCAGACTGGCGATGGTTAGGTAGAACAGGACCCCAGAGCCTCGAAACTTTTTCCGGAAAGCAAGACCGGCACAAAGGCTCAGAATGACAGTGAAGATCATCACCAGAACTCCGAGGAATAGGGAACGACGAAGCCCTCGGGAGATGTCAACGACGCCGAGCCCACGCCAGAGCTCCTCAAACCAATGGAGGGAGACGCCTCTCATCGGAAATGTTAGACCCCCCTCTGGGCCCTGGAATGCTAAAAGGATAATCGATAAGACAGGCCCGTAAAGGAAAATAACAAAGCAACTAAAGAAAACTGTCAGCCATGCCGTCTGGGCTCTCGAAAACATCGCTAAAGCTCCTTGCGTACGTTAACAATTCGCATCATGGCGGCAACCATGAGTAGGGTGATTGAAACCAACACAACTGCGTTAGCTGCCGCCGCGGGGAACTGCAGGTAGCTCATCTCGACGTAGATGATCTTACCCACCGAAGCGATCTGTTGCCCCCCCAGTACGCCGATTGTTATAAAATCTCCGACGACAATTGTGATCACGAAAATCGAACCGATCATGATCCCAGAGCGGCTTAAAGGGATAATGATATTCGCGATGATCTGCCAAGCGGAGGCGCCTGCGTCTTTGGCAGCCTCGATGAGCGACCTATCGATCTTTGCCATAGAGTTGAAAATCGGGACCACCATAAACAGGGTGTAAAGGTGCACAAACCCCAAGGTGACTGAGAAGCCAGAGTAAAGGAGCCACTCGATCGGTTGGTCGATAATACCTATGCTGATCAAGGCCGTGTTAACAATTCCGTTCCTTCCAAGGAGTGGGATCCACGAAATCATCCTGATCACGTTAGATGTCCAAAACGGGATAGTACAGACCAAAAAGAGAACGATCTGCATTTTTAAACTACGGACACAAAAAACCAGATACAGTGCAACACCGAAACCGATTGCGAGCGTAAAACACCAAGTCAAGAAGACATATTTAAAGGTGGAAAGATAGGTGGCGAAGGTTGTACACAGTCCCTGATCCCACTCAAAGCAACCATAAAACAGTTCCGCATAGTTCATGAGGATGAGGTCAGGAATCAGAGAGTACTCGGTGTAGTCCCAAAAGCTTACCACCACAACCAGTAACAGCGGCAAAACGAAAAACATCGCAAGCACCATGGCGAACGGTACCGCAAGAATACTGTTGGTTGATCTGGTCATACCCTTCCCAAAACTAGGGGGCAGCAACGCCGCCCCCCTTTTTTGAGTCCGCCTAGGAGGCTATAAACTCGTTCCACTTTCTAACCATGTACCGGTTCTCATCCATCACGGCGTTCCAGCAAGCGACACCGCCCATCCGATCCTCGTAAGAACCACCATCACGAATCTCACCGGCCGACGCGAGTTTCTGTCCGTTTGGCGACATAATGTCTTTAGCAGCAGGCTTGCCGAGCATCCAGTAGTCCCACTCGTAGGCTTCCATGTTGGCCTTGGCCGTCGGTAACACTGCTGAGTAGTAACCCTGACGATTTAAGTAGGCACCCGCCCATCCTGAAAGGAACCAGTTGATGAACTCATACGCCAGATCTGCCTTTTGGCCCTTGATTGTGGAAGGCAAAGCGAAACCGGCAGCCCAAGCTCGGTAGCCCTCTTTGAGCGGTTGGTAGACACACGGGATTCCCTTGGTGCGTACCGCCGTGATCGCCGGTGACCACATCGACTGAATCACAACCTCGCCCGACGCCATCAGGTTAACGCTCTCGTTGAAGTCAGACCAAAACGCCCGGAACTGGCCCGCCTTCTTCGCCTCGGTCATAACCTTCATGGTCAGGTCGATCTCTTTCTTAGTCATGTTTCCTTTGTCAGGGTATTTATATTCTCCCATGGCCTCGACAACCATCGCCGCGTCCATGATCCCAATCGAAGGTATATTCAAAATCGAGGCTTTGCCCTTGAACTCAGGGTTCAATAACTCGGCCCAAGTATTGATAGGACGACCGATGAGGTCAGGCCTGATTCCCAGCGTATCAGCATTATAAACGGTCGGGACAAGTGTGACCCACTCTGTCGGCGAACTCGCGAATTTCTTCGACTTCTCGCCCTCCAAATAAAATACTTTCTTGGGAGCCGTCCCTTGGTCACCAATTTTCTTGCCTGCAACCTCGCCCTTGGTGAATGCCGTGACGATATTGTCGAACTCTTTAATTCTGTTGGCATTCATCCCTATCAAGTTTCCTGATGGGACCAACTTTTTCAGGCTGAAGTATTCTGTATCCACCAAATCGAAACTATTTGGTTGGGTCAAAATTCGCTTAGTTACTTCGTCGGTGGTTACAGGTATGTACTCGATGGTAATACCAAGATCTTCCTTGGCCTTCTCACCGATTGTAGTGTCCTGGTTCACCGCCGTGCCAAGGTAACGCAGTACCTTCTTCTCACTCGACATCACATAGGGCGCAACACCGCCGAACATAGACGCAGCGGCTAACGTGCCCGCACCTTTCATGAAGGACCGTCTAGACAGACCTGACATTTTCTCTTGAGTTTTTTCAGACATAAAGCCTCCGTAGCTCAGTTTGTAAGTAAAATTTCCGTTTCCGGATCCCAACGGATGTTGCACTCGTCTCCGACCATTAATCCCAAACCTAAAAAGGCTTTGTCATCCGTGTAGGCGTGCAACGTTCCATAAATAGTGCCTACTGTTACCTTCAAGTACTGACCAAGATACTCAATCCTCTCGATTTTTGAGTTAGTCTCACCCTTAGTGTCTACCTGTAGCTCACTATACTTCACAGAAACCAGTCCGCGATCAGAGACGATCACGTTATGGCCCCCAATGAATTCTGCAACGAATCGATTGGCAGGTGTGTCATATATTTCCCGGGGCGATCCCACCTGCTGGATCTGCCCCCCGTCCATGACAATCACCACATCAGATAAGGCCATAGCCTCTTCCTGGCTGTGAGTGACGTGGACAAACGGTATGCCGAGTGCCTGCTGCATCGCCTTCAATTCTGCCCGCATATCGATACGTAGAAACGGATCGAGGGCTGACAAAGGCTCGTCAAGCAATAATGCTTTAGGCGAGGTTACCAATGCTCTGGCAAGCGCAACGCGCTGTTGCTGTCCGCCCGAGAGCTCGGCGGGTAGCCTATTCGAGAAGCTTTCAAGCTGAACCTTTTTCAGGTAGCCCAGCGCCACCGCGTGCCTCTCACTCTTACTCATGCCACTAATTTTCAGGGCAAACCCCACGTTATCTAATACCGTTAGATGAGGAAATAGCGCGTAGTCTTGAAACATCATGGATGTCGGCCGTCTGGCGGGAGGGAATTCCGTCACATTGTGTCCGTCGACAAGGACATCACCCTCGGATACGTTCTCATGTCCCGCGATTGCTCTGAGTGTCGACGTTTTTCCGCAGCCAGACGGTCCAAGCAAGCAACAGTATTGATTCGCTGACAATTTAAAGGTTACGTTTGATACTGCTATCACATCGTCGTACTTTATGGAAAGGTCTATAACCTCAAGCGCGTTCATTAATTTCCTTATTTACAGTTGAGTGATACCAAAAGTCATGCCAAATCAAGAACACCTGCGGAAGTGCGGTGCCAAAAGACATATACAGAGGGAAACACGAAAATTCGATTTATCACTGCCCTTTTTTGGTGCAAGTAATACATCTTTTTTTCAGCAAATGCACCAAAATGATTTCTTACTAAGGAATTGACCGATGACGAGAAGCTGAGGAAAGTTACGAATCATGAAATTAATAACCGAAGTCAATAATCCGCTCGTCATGGACAGGATAACCCGGCTCCGAGACACGCGAACAGCCGGCCGAGAATTCAGACAGTTTGTTAAGGAGATTACGATTCTTATGGCCACTGCGGCTACGAGGAATCTCCCAGTCACTGACGTCGAGGTTGAGACACCGCTCCAGATAACATCTGGCCGGCTGATAAAGCAGCCAGGGCCCTGTATCGTCTCGATTATGCGGGCCGGTAATATTATGGCGGAGACGCTACGGGATCTCATAAGCGAGGCGTCGATAGGGTTCATTGGACTGGCCCGTCATGCAGTGACACTCGAGATTGATGACTACTACACCAACCTACCGAACGACATCGAGGACAGGTATTGCATCGTAGTTGACCCAATGTTGGCTACGGGGAATAGCCTGTGTGTCGCGCTGAAGAAACTCATAGATGCGGGGGTATCGCAGATAACGGTGGTCAATATACTCGCCTGCCCCGAAGGTATAGAACGTATTACATCAGAATACCCAGACGTTGATATTGTGGTAGCGAAGATCGATGAGGCACTCAATGAAAAGGGCTATATTCTGCCAGGACTAGGGGACGCCGGGGATCGTGTCTACGGGACCGATGATCACTAGATACAAACCAGCATTCTCAGAGCCCTAGACCACAAGATATTTTGGTCGTTGGGGCCAACGAATAGAGAAGATTAAAACCACATTTTCCACAAATCGTTCCTCATCCGGCCGAGGGTTAATTAGACGGTTACTAAACCACGGACGGCGTTGGGACTGATCTCACTACGAGAACCGGAAAGTTTAATCCGCCCACGGTCTAGGACACAAAAGCGGTCACCCAAACCCAGCGCGAAGTCTAGATATTGCTCAACAAGCACGATGGCCATATCGCCGCGCTCCCTCAGCAGGCTCAGGACACGACCAATGTCCTTGATGATCGATGGCTGAATACCCTCCGTGGGCTCATCCAGAATCAATAACCTAGGCCTAGTAACCAATGACCTCGCGATCGCCAGTTGCTGCTGTTGGCCTCCAGATAGGTCTCCACCCCGACGACCCAGCATCTGTTCCAGAACTGGAAACAACTCAAAAATTTCTTTAGGGATAAATCGCTGACCCATCGGCGCAGCTGCAAACCCTACTTCGAGGTTTTCTTGGACAGTGAGCCGCGCAAATATTTCTCGTCCTTGAGGCACGTAGGAAACACCGAGTTTCGCTCGTGAAGCTGGGTCTCTGTCGCGAATATCTTCCCCATCCCACAGGACTTTTCCTGAGGTCGCGATATGGCGGCCAGCAATCGCTCGGACTAGAGACGTTTTGCCAACACCATTCCGACCGAGCACACAACTGATTTCACCAAGATCTGCATGGAAAACGACGTCATATAGGGCTTGGCTCGCTCCATAACTGACATTCAACTGTTTGACTTCTAACATTTAGCGACCCAAATACACATCAACAACTTCGTCGTTAGACGACACATGCGACAGACTTCCTTCTGCCAAAACATGACCCTCATGTAGCACGGTGACTTTGCAACCGAGTGCTTCGACGAACTCCATATCGTGCTCAACGACCATGACCGTGTGCTCTCCGGCTAAGCTTTTTAGAAGTTCAGCAGTTTTTAAGGTCTCCGAATCTGTCATCCCCGCAGCAGGCTCATCCACCAAAAGTACCTTAGGTTCTTGTAGGAGGAGCATCCCAATCTCTAGCCACTGCTTCTGTCCATGAGACAGGGTGCCACCCAACTGATCAAGCGCGTCAGTCAGACCGACGCGGGACGCCACTTCGCTCATCGAGTGGCGATCTTGTGGCCGCAAAATCTGCATGATTGCCTGCCACGGGGAGCGATTCCCTGCAAGAGCAAGTTCCAAGTTTTCCTCGACCGTTAACGTTTCGATAACACTTGGTTTTTGAAACTTGCGGCCAATGCCGAGATTAGCAATCTGGGTCTCGTCGAGAAGCGTTAAATCATGCCTTCCAAGAAATAAAGCTACGCCCTCGTCGGGTCGCGTTTTCCCTGTAATCACATCCATCATAGTTGATTTCCCGGCGCCGTTTGGACCAATCACTGCGCGCAATTCACCGGGTGCCAAATCAATAGACAAGTTATTAAGTGCCTTGAAACCATCAAACGAAACAGAAAGACCATCTAAGTAAAGCATCGCTTGAGTTACCGGTATCACGATAACTCCTCCGTCGACAGCTTGGGCGCGTTACCCTTCACCTGTTGGGCTAAGTCTTCTAACGCACCTAAAATTCCACGCGGAAGATAGAGTGTCGAAATCACAAACATGGCGCCGAGGAAAAACAGCCAGGCCTCTGGATAGAATCCCGTGAAAAAAGTCTTGGCAGCATTGACAACGATCGCTCCGAGCGCAGCACCGTATAGAGACCCTCGCCCCCCTAAGGCAACCCAAACAACCACCTCAATCGAAGCCAAGGGACTAAACTCACCAGGGTTGATAATGCCGACTTGAGGGACATAAAGCGCTCCAGCGAGTCCTGCAATCATGGCTGACATCACAAAGGCAAAAAGTTTGAAATGCTCAACTCGATAGCCTAAAAACCGTGTTCGGGATTCGCTGTCCCGCACTGCAACCAAAACCCGACCAAATTTCGTGGCTAAGAGTTTTTGGCATAGAAATAAGCTCAACAGCAAAGCCAAACCGGAAGCCAACATCAGCCAGACTCGGACGCCATCTGAGGCCAATGGATATCCCAATAAGTCCTTGAAATCTGTCAGGCCGTTATTGCCACCAAAGCCCATTTCATTGCGGAAGAAGGCGAGCATCAGGGCGTAAGTCAACGCTTGAGTGATGATCGATAAATACACACCAGATACGCGCGATCGGAAAGCAAACCATCCAAAACCAAAAGCCAGCATTCCAGGGGCGAAAAAGATCATCAGTCCTGCAAACCAAAACGCATCAAATCCGTACCAAAACCAGGGAAGCTGTTCCCAATTGAGGAACACCATGAAATCAGGAAGAACGGGATGACCATAGGTTCCACGCTCGCCAATTTGACGCATCAAATACATGCCCATGGCGTAGCCGCCAAGGGAAAAGAATGCGGCGTGACCCAACGACAAAATGCCGCAGTATCCCCACACAAGGTCGAGAGCAACAGCTAGCATCGCAAAGCAAAGATATTTGCCAATGATAGTCAAACTGTAAGAGTCCAATGCCATCCCCATCGATTCTGGGAGCATTACGTTTGCCGCAAACACATATGCAATCAAAGCAACGATGGATGCAAAAACCAGTTGTCGTAAACGCAATCCAATCACGGCATCAATCCTCGGCAGCCCGACCTTTCAAAGCGAATAAGCCACGAGGTCTTTTCTGAATAAATAAAATGATAAAAACGAGAATGAGGATCTTCGCGAGAACGGCCCCACTAAAAGGCTCAAGGATTTTATTCGCCACCCCCAAACTCAGGGCAGCGAAGACGGTACCAAACAGATTTCCTACACCTCCAAAAACCACCACCATGAAAGAGTCAACGATGTAGCTTTGACCAAGATTCGGACCGACATTGGTGAGCTGTGAAAGGGCCACGCCACCCATTCCAGCAATCCCCGAACCCAAACCAAAAGCAAGCGCATCCAAACGTTTGGTCTGAACCCCCATAGAACTTGCCATCCCACGATTCATCGTGACCGCTCTGACTCTCATACCAAACGGAGTTCGTTGCATAACCGCCCAGAGCGTAACCAAGACGCACAAAGCAAAAGCAATCACAAATAATCGGTTATAGGTCACCGAAAATGCTGCATTGATGTCCAACGCACCACTTAATAAATCTGGCGTCACGACCGACTGATTGAGCGGACCGAAGACTGTCCTGACAAGTTGCTGCAAAATCAGGCTGACGCCAAAGGTTGCTAGTAGAGTTTCAAGTGGTCTGCCGTAGAGATGTCGGATAACTAAACGTTCAAGTATAATCCCAGCAGTTCCAGACACGACAAAAGCGGCCGGAATAGAAATCAATAAGGACCACATGCTGGTTGCGGGAATCCACTGCTGGATGACAAAGGTCGTGTAGGCGCCAAGCATGATGAATTCCCCATGCGCCATGTTGATCACACCCATCACCCCGAATGTGATCGCCAGGCCTATGGCTGCCAATAACAAGACCGAGCCAAGCGATAATCCGAAAAACAAATCTTGTCCAATTCCCCAATACATCAAACTCCGGGTGATCCCTTCCAACTCACGTTGGGCAACTTCGACCACCTGAGGGTCCAAATTTGGGTTCAAGAGAAATCGGCTCAGTGAGTCTTTGACCTCTGGAGATAGCTCACCAGAAATGCGCCGAAGCCCCTCCAGTTGCTCGTTTGCTTCAGTACTTTCTAAAAGCACTAACCCGATCAGCTCTGACAGTTGGCGTGCGATCTGATCATCCTGTTCGGCAGCCTCACGTTTTTTTAACAGCAGTAATACCTTGTAGTCCGGTCTTCGCTTGAGTTCCGCAATGGCTGCAAGCCGCACGTCGCGGTCACTTGACGCAAGCTGCCTTGATCCCAGCACTTGCTTCAGCGCCGATCGCAGTGAATTATTAGTTTTGACACGGTCAATGTCGCGTGATGAGGCCGTTCCCAACGCCTCTTCTGTCATCAGGTCTTGCAGTTGATACCTGCGACCCTCCTTGATACCGCGGACTAACCGGTTTTCTTGAGGCCAATAGACCAAGATGCCGTTTAACCAGTGTTGAAGAATACGCGTTGTTTCCTCGGAATCGTCAGAGGCTAATTTCTCCACCCAGACCATCTTTTCTTTTAGGGAAGAATCGGCCAGTGCTTTTCCTTGATCAAAAGTCTGTCCATACGCCACTTCGCATACAAAAAAGAGTGAAAAAATAAAAGATACAACAGGTACCATGATGTGTGTCCTGAGAGCCGGGCTAGACGCCCGACTCACGAAGCTCCTGTCAGAAGTTTTGGCCAGAACACTGTTGGGTTTCGATATTGTAATTACCGCAGTTCACGGGCGCGGTCCAGTCAGCGATGATTTTTGCAGAATCAGGAAGATAGTCGGTCCAGGCGTCGCCAATTACCTCGCCGGGCGTTGCTGAGACAATCTCAAACTGGCCGTCTTCTAAGATCTCTCCTATCAGCACCGGCTTTTGGAGGTGGTGGTTGGTATGCATTACCGCCGTTCCCCCGGTCAAATTCGGAACCGCAGTGCCATATAATGCCGGACGAACTTTTTCGACCGCGGTTGTCCCTGCTTTTTCCACGGCCTTTGCCCACATTTCAAAGCCAATGTATGTGGCTTCCATAGGATCATTCGTCACACGAGCCGTATCACCAGTAAAGGAATGCCATGCCTCTATAAACTCATCATTTACTTCGGCTTCAGCACTCATAAAGTAATTCCACGCTGCCAAATGGCCAACAAGTGGGCCTGTATCAAATCCTGATAGCTCTTCCTCTCCCACCGAAAAAGCAATAACTGGAATATCCTCGGCGCTCATTCCTTGGTTGCCTAGCTCTTTATAAAACGGTACGTTCGCATCGCCGTTAATTGTGCTGACGACCGCAGTCTTCTTTCCTGCAGACCCAAACGCTTTGATATCTGACACAATGGTTTGCCAGTCGCTGTGTCCAAATGGCGTGTAATTAATCATGATGTCAGACTCATTAATACCCAAATCTTTGAGGTAATTCTCGAGAATTTTATTGGTGGTCCGCGGATAGACGTAATCAGTGCCCGCTAAGACAAATCGCTCAACACCCAATTCATCCATCAAGTAATTCACAGCCGGTATCGCCTGTTGGTTCGGCGCTGCTCCGGTATAAAATACGTTTTTACTCGACTCCTCTCCCTCGTACTGCACTGGGTAGAACATCAATCCGTTCAATTCTTCAATCACCGGCAATACCGATTTTCGCGACACTGAGGTCCAGCAGCCAAAAATCACATCAACCTTTTCTTTCTCCAGAAGCTCGCGTGTTTTTTCTGCAAATAGAGGCCAGTTACTTGCTGGATCGACGACGACTGCCTCTAACTTCTTACCTAAAAGGCCGCCCTTATTGTTTTGTTGCTCAACCATCATCAAAACAGTGTCTTTCAGCGTTGTTTCTGAAATCGCCATTGTTCCAGATAGTGAATGTAAAACACCGACTTTGATTGTGTCGGCTGCGTGCGCTAAAGAAACTGATAGACCTAGTGTGGAGGCTAACATGGTATTCTTCAAAACGCGCTTCCAAGATCGTGTTTGCATAGAAAATTCTCCTGTTGAAATTGCTTGCGATGACACTCGCACATTAGATTCCAGCAGAGACTATGCCAACACGACTTGGAAGCCACTTAGATATTGATTTGAAAGGAAATACCCTTTTTGAATCCCAAAGACAGGAACGCTTTTTAGGACAACGTGGTGCAAAAATTGATCATTGTTGGTGCGGGGCGCCCCGTTATAGTGCGGCGCACAAACTTCACTCACTCATCGTAATGAGAACGGCAGTATCGAGTTCTGTCTCGTCGCAATTGTGACCATCACCACCTCGATCTATGATCACAAACTGCTGTGGCTCTAGCACCAACAACGGGTGGTGCCATACGTTTCGATGATAATTTACACCTTGTCTACCACCGGCCCAAAACGCATGCACTGATTCAGCCTTCGGCTCAGTAGCGACGACAACCAACCAACGTTTCTCTTCCACCGGAAAAAACGCCTGGCTTCCAAGAGGATGTTTCTCCAACATACTGATCTCTAGGGGCCGGGGCCGGCCCAAGAAGAAACTTAACTGAGGCCTAGCACCCTCTCCACCTAGCTGGATATCTATCAGATCATGAACCCGGGTCGTGTAACCAGAATTGATCTCGAACTGCTTCGATCCATCAATCTGAATCACATCACCAAATGGTGCGAAGTTTTTGCGTGTCAGCGGTTGTGGTCGGACTTTGAGCACTAAACCGCCCCCCCAAAAATGCGTACCCTTGATACTCCACCATCCGGGTAGATATTTAACTTAACGTGGGATATCGGATTATGTGGATCGATCTCGAAGGTATGGATTGAGTCTGCGGACAGCTCTCGGTAGCCCATCACCTCGTCCCAGAACATCGCTTGGGCAACCAGTGCCTCCTCCTGAAGGTTAGGGGACAAGGCCGCCTGCAATGTGCATGCTGAAGGATAATTACCCTTAAAGTGGGCCGTATCGACCTCCAAACGCTCAATAATTCCCGGCCTGCCCAGCTTAATAATGATCCACTCGTTACCGGGCACCCTCCGCCGCGCTGTCTCCCAGCCATCGCCCGTATTCACTCCCCTACCAGGGGTCAGGATAAATTCTGGATTACCGTAGTGCGCATTCGAGTAAGCAACTATCTGGCCACCTAACCTGAGTGCAGATAGCTCGTTATCTGGCTGCCTGTATCTTGGGTCATTAGCGCGACCATCAACCGGCTCCCCATAAACCTTTAGTCTCGCCACACCACCGTCAGGGTAAATATTTAACCTCACCCATCGAATCGGTTTCTCGTGGTTTTGAGACTCGAAAAAATGCTGGCGGTCCCCAGTCAGACGCACCGGCGCAAGTAGTTGCTTCCAGTCCCCTTCCGACGGAGTATCCTCGCTTGAGGAGCCATCGATCGATGCTCCTGGCGGAAAGTTACCAGTAAAATGGGCCGTGTTTATATCAAAACCGATTATGTTCCCCGGTTTTGCGAGACGAATAACGCACCAATCATGCCCAGTAGTCCTCCGGCGCCGGGATTCCCAGCCGTCCATGTATTGACCATGGTCGTCATACCACCCTCTATAAAATTCAGGTTCCGAGTCGGAGATGAGTCTCGATTTATCTGCAAAAAAATCATCACTGCAATCCACAGCCTCGGCGCCCGCCTTGGCGCTGGAAAGATTTTCGCAGTTAACCGCAAACGCGGGTAGATTAGTCTTGATACTCATCAGCTATGGTCTCCAAGCGCAAGCGAGCGATCCGATGTACTTGCTCGATGGCTGTCTTAAATTCCTCGTCACAGTCATTGTTAACCCGTATATGAAACGCATCCAAAATTTCGGTGCGATGAAAACCTTTCACAGCGAAGATAAATGGGAATCCAAATTTATTAATATAGATCCCATTCAATCGCTGAAACTGCTTAAGCTCCTCGTGGGTGCATCGGTCAAGCCCTGCGCCTGACTGCTCTGATCGGGATGATTCGGTCAGATCAGCCAAGCTCAAACGACCTGCCAAGTCCGGGTGTGAACGCAATATCTCGAGTTTATCCTCATAAGAAGCAGCGTCAACTAATGACCTCATCAGAGCGGCCATCGAGGCCGTATTAATGCCCTGATCTGTCTTTAGATACAAGGCCTCGGCGACCCAAGGCGAGTGCTCGTAGACACCTCCGAACTTATCAATAAAATCCGAGCGCTCCAGTGGCTTGGGATAAGGGGTCGCACTCATGGATTACCCTGAAATGGGTGCTCTTTCGCCCAGTGCCTCGCGATATCAATCCGGCGGGCGATCCATATGCGATCGTGACTCAGTACGTAGTCTAAAAATTTTTGGAGCGCCCTAATACGAGCAGGGCGGCCGATCAATCGGCAATGCAGGCCAACCGACATCATCTTGGGAGCTCTCTTACCCTCCTCATACAGGACATCAAACGCGTCCTTTAAGTACTGATAAAACTGCTCACTCGTGTGGAATCCTTGTGGTGTCGCGAAACGCATATCGTTAGTATCGAGTGTATAAGGCACCACAAGATGTGGACGTCTGGTCTCGACACGACTCCAGAACGGGAGGTCATCGGAGTAATCGTCCGCGTCGTATTCAAAGTCGTCATATTGGGCGATCAAACCTCGGGTGTGTTCACTGGTCCGTCCCGTATACCAACCAGCAGGTTTCTCACCGGTTAAGCGGGCATGGATCTCAATCGCTTTCTCAATATGCTCTCGTTCCTGCGATTCAGAGATTCCATCGTAGTTGATCCAACGATAGCCGTGACTCGCGATCTCATGTCCATCATTCAAAAACGCCTCGACCACCTCTGGATGTCTCTCCATCGCCATCGCCACGCCGAATACCGTCAGAGGAGCCTCGCGCGACCGAAACAGCTCCAAAATCCGCCAGATCCCTGCCCGCGAACCGTACTCATAGATTGACTCCATCGACAAGTGTCGACGACCCTCAAAAGGCTGAGCGCCTATGATCTCCGAAAGGAAAATCTCACTCACGGAGTCGCCGTGGAGTATAGAATTTTCTGCGCCCTCCTCATAATTTAAGACAAATTGAACGGCGACGCGGGCCTGATTCGGCCAATTAGCGTGGGGCGGCCGCCCGACATAACCCTTCAGATCACGCGGATACTGTGCGTTCAATATCATCTCCTCATCTGACAACGTATTATCGCGAACATCTTGCTCGAGGTTATCAACATTTTCTTGATACCATGAGAACTAATTAGGGTTAATTATTCAGGATAGCGACCTTTAAGGTCTCTGCCAAACGGACAAACCACTGCCTAGAGGATTCAATATGGTCGAACACTGGATGGATTGGGCGAGCCTACTGCTTCGCTGGCTCCATGTGATCACCGGAATCGCATGGATCGGCAGTTCATTTTATTTTATATGGCTAGATCTGTCTCTACGCAAGCCGACCCGGTTGCCTAATGGTGTGCACGGTGAGTCCTGGAGCGTCCACGGTGGTGGCTTCTATCATGCGCAAAAATACATGGTGGCACCAGACTCAATGCCAAAAGAACTCCACTGGTTTAAATACGAGAGTTATTTCACCTGGATCAGTGGTTTTGCACTGCTGGCAGTCACCTATTACTGGAGCGCAGAGGCGTTTCTGATCGACTCCTCAGTTCGAGACCTCTCCGTGTCCCAAGCCATCGGAATTTCAATCGGCTCACTTGTGGCGGGTTGGATCGTCTACGACGTCGTATGCAAAACACCGATTGGTAGAAATCTATTGCTACTCGGGGCCGCCGTTTACATGATCATTATTTTGGCTGCCCTGGCCTACGGCGAGATCTTCGGTTCGCGCGCGGCGCTCCTGCATGTCGGCGCCGTCGTGGCGACCTGGATGACGGGCAACGTTTTCTTCATCATAATTCCGAACCAAAAGAAGGTAGTGGCCAGCCTTCAGCGTGGCGAAGCGCCTGATCCCGCGCTAGGCCAGCAAGCAAAGCAACGCTCGACACATAACAACTATCTAACGCTGCCTGTCCTGTTCATGATGCTTTCAAATCACTATCCCATGACGTTTGTCGGTGAAGATTTGTGGATACTGGTAGGGCTTGTGGTCTTGATAGGTGTAATTATCCGTGACTACTTTAATACAAGCCACTCTGGGGTCGCTGGGGTCAGGGTCAGGTGGCAGTGGCCGACGGCATCGGCATTAATCATCATACTCGCGCTGTGGACCAGGCCAGAAACATTGGCGCTAGATGCGCAGCAGGTCATTACAGATCAGCAGGTGCACAGTATCGTGATGACCCACTGTGCCGGCTGTCACGCAGCGCGGCCCATGGCAGCAGGCTATACCGCCCCGCCGAAGGGCGTGGTACTCGAGACGCTGTCTGATGTCCAGAGATACAAGGCACAGGTCTACGCGCAATCTGTCTCCTCTCAGGCAATGCCCGTGGGTAACCTGACTGAGATGACACTCGAAGAGCGAGCGATTTTGGGTCACTGGCTAGAGAAACATTAAGATGAATGTATGTTACATATCTGCGCATTCTTGGCAAGCCACCGGTCTTTGGAACCTCTCACGGCTAGCCGCAGAAACAAAGCACGAGCATCAACTAGTTCAAGATTGTCCAAGCTGAGGTTCTGATGGCTACTCTCTCAACACATGTACTTGATACGGCCAGTGGTGCTCCCGCACGAGGCCTAAAAATCAAACTCAAGCGGCTCGAGCCCCACGCAAAAGACCTCGGTGTGTTTACGACGAACGCAGACGGCCGCATAACAGAAAAATTAATGTCAGAAGACGACGCACTGTTCGGCGTCTACGAGATCGTATTCCAAGCCGGCGAGTACCTCCGATCGCGGGGAGCAGAGCTACCTAATTACCCGTTTCTTGATGAGATACCGATTCGGTTTGGTATCTCAGACGAATCACACTACCACGTACCGCTCTTGTTGAGCCCTTACGGATACTCGACATATCGGGGCAGCTAGCCGATAGAAATCTGATCAGTTCAGGCTATAGTTCCTTAGGCTATTTACCTCGCGTGGCCAAATAGACGCCAGCACTAGCTATGGCAAAACCAATAAAGTCATTAGGCTCTAGGCTTTCACCGAGAAGAAACCAACTAAACATAGCCGCCAGAGGAGGGACGAGGAAGAGCCATGCCACGGTCTCGCTCGCTGAATTTTGAGCTAGCAAATATAATAGGATACTGAACGCTCCAAAAGATACGGCGACGATCTGCCAACCCATCGCCAACACAAGAGAGTCTGTTACATTTAGTCTTACCGGTTCTAGGGACAATACAACAAGGACGTGAAACAACGTGGCCGCACCCGCCTGGTAAAAGTTATTTGTAGCCAGTGGAACACGACCAGAGAACCGCTTGTGGAGCAGCGTCGCACTTGTGACCGCTACCAGACCCAGCACCGCCCAGATTAAACCCACCGAATATGAGAGGTCTTCAATTCCAACATCAACCACAAACGCGGTACCGACAAAACCGAGAAATAGCCCAACCCATTGCCGAGTCGAGACAACCTCAGAGAACAAATAACCAGCAAGCGCGCCGGTCAGGAGGGGTTGCAAGCAGACAATTAATGCAACGGAACCTGCGGGTACTCCATTCAGCACGGCATGAAATATTCCTGTCAGGTACAACCCGTGAAATAAAATACCAGTGACACAGGCCTCTTGGAATGATCGTCCGTTGACCCACAGTCGATCACCCCTTATTAAAACAAATACCATCAGACCTAGCGTCACCACCCCAAAACGTAACCCGAGCGCGGTTGATGGCGAGGCATCGATGACTATGATTTTTCCGGTAACGAAAGCGGATGACCAAAGGACAACGAACAGGATCGGCAGAAGGTTCTTGAGCGGTATAAAAATCGTCTTGGACAAGTAGCGACCGACCTCGTGTTACGACTTATTGGTCATGGTTAAGCGGCGAGCCACCAAAAGACCAGGAGCCGCGCAAGGTTCAACTGACATTATTATAGCGAAACCATAGTGGCCTCTTTCGATTTGATTCACGGCGCAAATCAATATTAGCCTGTGCGGCACTCATCGTCAGTACTCTGGTTTCTAGGCTCTGAACTATGATTCATCAGATAGTAGATCTGGCACTGCCTACACTGGAAGTCGTCATCCATTATTCGGGCCTCGAGTGCGTCATCTGTCTCGAAGTCGTCGGAGTCGATTAGCCGGCAAAGACACATTAGCATCATTAAATTCTCTGCGATTTCATACCCGAATTGTGACACACTCCGGTGGACTAAACAGAGATCAGCTTTATGACGACCCCCACATTTACAAAGCTATGGCCGACCCAGTTTATGGAGATCATTTTACCCGGTCACGATCAGGCTAATTCAATTTTAGCGGACCATATTGAGAAGCTCGATATCCAGAGAGCCCAAATGACGACGGATTATCTCGGTGACAATCTGTTTGATGATCAACACCCAGTGGTCCGGTGGTTAAGCCAATCTGTGCAGCTCGCGGTTCTTGATTATTCCCAGAATTTAGGCATCGATTACAGTCTCGATTTCGCAGTTCAGGCGTGGGCCAATGTGAATCGGATGGGTGATTATCATAACCTCCACAATCATCCACATGCGTGGCTTAGCGGAACCTACTACGTGCTGATTCCAGAACATGACACGCTCCCGTCGGGTCGTGATGACCGAACACCAAACTGCATCAGCTTCTTTGACCCTAGGCCTCAGGCAAATATGACGGCGATCCGAGGGGACGGAGAGGTAGATCCGGAGCACCGGATCAAGCCAATCGCCGGCCAACTCCTTTTGTGGCCAGCATTTCTGCACCATCTGGTGCATCCGAACCTGTCTCACGAGACACGCATCTCTGTGAGCTTCAATGTCGTACTTCGCTGGAGCGATGAATACTTGCCCGACTGAGGCCTAGGAGATTGCCTCTGCGACCGCGTATCCGACCTCCCTAGTGTTGGCGGTACCTCTCATATCGGGGGTCCGGGGGCCTGTCTCGAGGACTTCTTCAATTGCGGTCATTATGTCGGCTGCGGCAGAAGCCTCCCCTAAATGGTCCAGCATCATGGCGCCACTCCAAATCATCCCAATCGGGTTAGCAATATTCTTGCCGAAAATATCTGGG
>MDSV01099709.1_pt1 | contig 18975 bp, 21 predicted proteins | sample 810851 | NCBI WGS metagenome assembly MDSV01 (sample SAMN05326640, study PRJNA326480) | marine metagenome | isolation source: seawater | place: Atlantic Ocean: North East | collected 2012 | reverse complement strand
GCCAATAAATTCAACTTGTTTTTTATCATAATGCATAAATTCATTCCAAAAACCAAAACTTGAACTACCTCCACCCACACAATTAAATAGTTTTAATTTTTTAGGAATTTTACCAAACTTTTCTTTAATTTGGATTATAAGTTCTCTTGAGATTTGCGATGTGCTCCACCCACAAATCTTAACAAATATATTTGGACCAACTGTAGAACCTACGCACATATGAGTGGTATCACAGTTTGAAACCCAATACCTCATACATTCACTTACGGCGTCTATAAGAGTTTGACTACCAGTATAAACAGGAACTATTTCTGCACCATTTTTTTTCATAGCATCACAATTAGGTTTTTGTCTTTTTATATCTTTTACCCCCATAAATATTTTGCATTTTAGACCAAACTTTTTTGCTGCCATACTTAGCATTTTTCCTGCGTATCCTGCGCCAGTATCTCCAACTACATATTTTTTTCCTGCTCTTTTTGCAATTAAACAGTGAACTGTCGCATTATAAATTTTATGAGCTCCTCCATTGGCTTCAGAAACTACTTTTGCCCATATTTGAGCTCCACCTAAATCTCTTGACAAATTTTCTAATTTAATAAATCGGGTAGGTGAACCAACCCAATTTTTAAAGTAATAGTCTCTTTCTTTGATAAAAGTTTTATCTTTTCTCAATTTCTTAAATAAAATCTCTAGATCCTCTACTGGTTTTTTTAGAGTTTCAGGAATAAAACTTCCACCAAATTTACCTCCCCAGAAACCATTTTTATCATGCTGATCAATCAGAGGTATGTTTTTTTTTATTTTAATCATAGCTTTTTATTTTTGTTAAAAAATCTAAAATTTTTTTAGGCGATTTTTTTCCTGGATTATCTTCTAAACCAGAAGATATATCAATTTTTTTTGTAATGCTTTGGGCAATTTCTAGATTATCAACATTTATGCCTCCTGCTAAAAACCAGTCTTTTATTTGAATATTTTTTAAATAATTCCAATCAAATGAAAAGCTTTTTTCCATTCCAGATGAGTCAAATAGGAATTTATCAGCAATTCCAATATATTGTTTATATAAATTTATATCTTCTTTCTTTTTAACTTTTGTAGCTTGTATAATTTTTTTATTAGATAATAATTTTATTTTTTTTAATTGCTCAGGTGGAGTATCGTAGATTTGAAAATAATCAAACTGATTTTTTATTTTTTCAACAAAACTAATTTCTGGATTTACTAACACAGCCACTTTCTTAATATCTGGAGAAACTATAGAAGTAAGTTTTAGAGATTGTTCTAATGATATGTTTCTTGGAGAACGTGAGTAAAATACAAAACCTAAATATTTACAACCTCCAATTTTTTCGATACTTCGTATAATATTTTCAGAATTTATGCCACAAATTTTCAATTCTATCGGCATATGCTTATGTTTTAAGTGAATTATTAATTTTATTTAGATTTTCATCTATATTTCCATTAATCAAACTTCTGCCCATAATTATTTTATCTGAACCATTTCTTATACTTTCAGATGGTGTACAAACACGTTTTTGGTCATCATTTTGATTATTAGATAATCGAATTCCTGGAGTAAAAATTAAAAGATTTGATCCTAAAATATTTCTGACAATCTTTGCTTCTAAACCTGAACAAACAACACCAACTTTCATTTCTTTTGCAATGGATGCTAAATTTTTCACTTGTTGAGCTACCGAGTTATTAACCCCCATATCTTTTAAGTCAGCATCATTTAAAGCTGTCAAGATAGTTACCATCATAATTTGAGGTTTGTACTTATTTTCATTTGCTGCTTCTTTTGCTTTACGTATCATTTCTTTACCACCTTGTCCGTGGATAGTTAAATAACCAAATTCAATATCATCTAATGCTTTAATAGATTTATAAACTGTCTCAGGGATATCCTTTAATTTGAGATCTAGCATTAAATTTTTTATCCCTATTTGGTTAAATTTTTTTACACCCTCTTTACCATGAGCATTAAAAAATTCTAATCCCAACTTTACGGTAAAAATTTTATTTTTTACTTTTTGGGTAATGTTAATTGCTTCATTTAAATTTGTAGTGTCTAAGGCAAGTATAATTCTTTTCACAGATATTTAATTCGTATCAGATATTTTGTTTTCAGTAAAACTTTTGTTTAATCTCTTAAAAAAAACTTTACTCATTTTCCATCTTATAGCTTTTTTCTGTGGTATTTGAACTGGTTCTAAATTCTTAGGATTTCTTCCTATTCTAGCATTTCGATTTTTAACCTTGTAAGTACCAAAACCTCTTATTTCGACATTTTTACCTTCACATAATGCATTTTCTATTTCATTAAATATTATATCTATGATTTTTTCTAAATCTTTTCTTAAAAGGTTTGGATTTAGGTTACATATTTTTTGTAACAATTGAGACCTAACCATGAAATCAGTATATAGTTATTTTTTAGCTTTTGGTTTTTTTTTTAATAAAGGACCCAATATATCTGAGAGTTTACCACCTGAGTCTTTAGAACCAAATTTTTTAATTGCCATCTTTTGCTCTTTTTCTTCTAAACTCTTAATAGAAAGTGAAACTTTTCGCTTTTCTTTATCTAGCTCAATTATCATACAATCTAGACGATCACCAACTGCCCATCTCGCAGGACGTTGATTTTCTGGTTCTTTTGCTAATTGATTTTTTTTTATAAGTATTGAAGAGCTTTTCTTTCCAACATTAACATAAATGCCATTGCCAGAAGTACTTTGCACTATAGCTGTGATTGTATCATTTACTTTTTTATTCATAAAAAATTCAAAAGGATCATCAGCTAGTTGCTTAATTCCTAAACGTATCTTCTCATTTTCACGAGTAATTTCTAATATTTTAAATTTTACTGTTTGATTCTTTTTATAATTTTCTAGTTCAGTTTCTTTTTCTGACCAACTTAGATCTTTATAATGTATTAAACCATCAAGCTCTGTATCTTTAATTGAAACAAAAAGACCATAATCGGTTATATTTTTTATTGAACCTTCGAGCTTATCACCAACTTTATGATCTTTAGTAAATTTATCCCAAGGATTTGTTAATGTATTTTTATAGCTTAAAGACAGCCTCCTTTTTTCCATATCTTTTTCTAATAAAACAACTTCTATTTTTTGAGATGTAGACAATATTTTTCCAGGATGAATATTTTTTTTAGTCCAACTTAATTCACTTTGGTGTATTAAACCTTCTAGTCCATCCTCTAATTTTGCAAAGCAACCATAATCTTGAACCTTTGTTACAATTGCAGAATATTTTTTTCCTATTTCGTACTTATTGATAATTTTTGTATATGGATCTTCAGTAAGATGTTTTACGCTAACACTAATTTTATTTTTTACTGGATCTATTTTAGTAATTTTAACTTTTATTGTTTGTCCTAGAGAAAGTAATTCTGAAGGTCTATTTATTCTACTCCAAGAGATGTCTGTGATATGAAGAAGTGCATCAACACCATTCATATCAATGAAAACACCCCAGTCAGTAATATTTTTGCATATCCCCTGAACAATATCTCCTTCTTTCAATTTTGATATAATTTGGTTTTTATCTTTATCTCTAATTTTTTCTATAACAGCTCTTCTTGACAAAACTATATTACCTCTTTTTTTGTCTAATTTTACTATTTCAAAAGTTTGAGGAATTTTCATTAAGTGATCAAAGTTTTTTAAAGGTTTTACATCAACTTGTGATGCAGGTAAAAAGCAAAGAACAGAATCTACATTAGCGCAAAAACCTCCTTTAACTCTTGAAACAATAGAGCCTTTAACCTCCTCTTTATTTTCAAATGATTTTTCCATTTTTTTCCAAGATTTTGCTCTTCTTGCTTTTTCTCTACTTACAACAACTTCTCCATTTTTATTTTCTATTTTTTCTAAAAGAACATCTATCTTTGAACCTATTTCAATTGAATCTATTTCTTTGGTAAGTTTAAATTCCTCAAGTGGGATCGCCCCAGAACTCTTTAGCCCCAAATCAACAAAAACAAATTTTTTACCAATTTCCTCTATGGTTCCTGTTGCTATTTCACCTTCTTTAAATTTTCTATTTCCCAGATCTTCTGAAAGGAGTTTTTCGAACTCTTTATGTGATTTGTTTTTATCTAATTTTGTTGTTTCTTCCATATTAATTTTAGCTTTCTATCCATTATTTTTTTAACTTTTAGAAAGCTGTTTTTTATAGATAATTGGCTTGTATTAATCAAGATAGATTCTTCAGTAATTTTGAGCTTAGAATGCTTTCTAGTTCGGTCTTCTCTATCCCTTTTTTTCATACTCTTTAATATTTCATCAAATTTGACCTTTTTTCCTAATTTTTTAAGTTCTTTATAGCGTCTCAAAGCTCTAATTTTTGCACTAGCAGTGACATAAAACTTAAAATCTGCGTCTTTAATAACAACACTACATATATCTCTACCATCTAAAAGGCTACCGTTGTATGAAGCAGGAGGGTTGTATGCTAAGCTTTTTTGAAAAGTCAAAACTAACTTTCTTATACGCAAGTCTTTAGCAATTTGAGAAGCAACAAAAGCAACTTTATCATCTAATAAATTTTTATTTTTTAACTTTTTTAAATTTATTTTTTTACTTATTTTTTTTAAGAAAAAAATTCTATTTTTAGGTTTTTCCTTCATTAGCTCTTTAGCTAAATATCTATATATTTTCCCTGTATCACAATATAATAGATTATAATGTTCTGCTAACATTTTTGATATCGTGCCAGCTCCCGCTGCACTTGGAGAATCTATTCCTACTTTAATTTTTTTTTTTTAGTTTCAAAGTGAGCACCAATTTTTCTCATTGTTAATAAAAACTTAGGAAAAGAAGTATTTATAGTGTTAAAATTTTTTACTTCAACTTCCCCATTTATAAGCTGTCCAAAACAAAAAAAAGCCATTGCTACTCTATGGTCATGGTCAGGTAATATTGTAAGTTTTTTATTAATAGTAATATTTGTGTTTCCAAATATTTTTAAACTATCTGTTGAAGATTGAGTTTTTACTCCTACTTTATTTAATCCAGCTTCTATACTTTTAATTCTATCAGATTCTTTATGACGAAGTTCTGAAATACCAGTAAATGTTGAGATACCTTTTGTAATAGCTGAGAGAATAAATATAAGAGGGAATTCATCAATAGCAGAAGGGACTAAATTTTTCGGGCACTTTATAGATTTTAAAATACTACTTCTAACAACGATGTCCCCAAGAAGCTCTCCAAACCTTTTTTTTAAATTTATAATTTTAATATTTGCATTCATTTTTTTTAAAATATTAATAAAACCAATTCTAGTTGGATTGCAATTTATATTTTTAATAACCAATTTTGAGTTAGGTGATAATAAAGCTAACACAATAAATGGAGCAGCTGAGGATGGATCGCCAGGAATATTTAAATTGAAATTGTACAAATTTTTTTGCCCTTTTAATGAAATTAAGTATTTTTTTTTTATTTTTTGTATTTTAATATCTGCTTTTATTTCTTTAAGTAAATTTTCAGTATGATCTCTAGATTTTTTACTAACAAGTATTTGAGTAATACCAGGTGTATTGAGAGCTGCTAATAAAATTGCAGACTTTACTTGGGCAGAACCTATAGTTTCATTATGTTTTTGTGCTAAGGGTATAGAAGTTCCTTCAATTGTTAAAGGTAAGGTCGTTTTATTTTTGGGATAAAAATTACAACCAATTTTAGACAAGGGCTCAATAATTCTTCTCATGTCTCTTGAGTTTAGACTTTTGTCTCCAGAAACTTTAACTCTAAAATTTGCTTGTGTACCTAGTAAAGGAAAAATCATTCTTGCCAACGTTCCTGAATTTCCAGCATATAAAAAATTATTTTTTGGTTTTTTAAAAGATGCAAATCCATTTCCATAAACAATATATTTTTTATTTTTTTTTAGTATTTTTACCCCAAGTTTCTTAAGACAAATAATAGTATTTTTTACATCTTCACTTTCTAAAATATTATTTATACTTGATGCTCCTAAACATTGGCTAGCAATAAGTAATGATCTATGTGATATACTTTTGTCACTTTCAACAGTAATATTCTTATTAAAGCTTGTAATCTTTTTTTTAATTAAAACGGAAGTGTTTTTTTTCATTCTTAAAACTTAGTAAACAAAATTTTCACCAAAATATAATTTTTTAGCTTCCGTAGTATTTACAATTTGTCGTGGCGTTCCATTAGCCACTATGGTGCCATTTGCAATTACATATGCGCGATCGACAACACTTAAAAGTTGTGAAGCATTGTGGTCTGTCACTAAAACAGCACAACCTCTTGCTTGTAGTTTTAAAAGCAATCCTTTTATATCTTGAATTGAAAGCAAGTCTACTCCAGCAAATGGTTCGTCGAGCAATAATATTTTAGGGTTATTTATTAAACATCTAGCTATTTCAGTTCTTCTTCTTTCACCACCTGATAAAGCTGTAGCCTTAACATTTCTTAGATGGGTTATAGAAAATTCAGCCATAAGTTTTTCAACAACAGCTTTTTGTTCTAAACTTCCTTTTTTTACAATTTGCGCTACACCTAATAAATTTTCATAAACTGTAAGACCTCTAAATATTGACGTTTGTTGAGGTAAATATGAAATTCCTAGTTTTGAGCGTTCATGTATAGCTAAGGATGTCAATTTTGTATTTCCTAAAAAAATATCACCGAAATCAGCTTTAAGTAGACCTAGAACGATATTCATAAAAGTACTTTTACCAGCACCATTACTTCCTAGTAAACCAAGCATTTCTCCCTGATTTAAATGTATACTTATTTTTCTTAATATAATTCTATCTTCAAAAGATTTTGAAATATTTTTGGCAAAAAATAAAGGTTTAGACTTAAATTTCACTATTCTAAATTTTTTAACATTGCTACTCATTCAATCACCTTCATATTTATAGTATCGTTTTCATCAAACATTAAAACACTGAAATATTTTTTGATAAAATCATAGTTAATTTTATCTGCAATAAGTGAGCCAGTAGGATTATTCAAGTAAACATTGTTGTATATTTCCACAACACTTTCGGTAGACAATAAATCAAGATTCGCTGAAGTAATTTTAGTTTGCCCATCTGTTGCTTCAACATTTTTTTCAAAAAAACAATCATAAGTTAATTTATTGTATCTTCCTTCATCTGAAAAAATTTCAACCACTCTACCATCTGCTAAATTAATAACTACATTCATTTTTTTCATGTGAACAACATCAGGGTCGTCATTTGTTATATAAGCTTTTTCAGATTTTACTGTAAATTTATTATTTACATTATATATTCCCGCATATTCTACGTTTTCGAAGTTAGAATCAGAAGCGTTGAGACTAATGCTGTCTTCTTCTGATTTTAAATTTTTTTCCTCTATTATTTTTACTTTATTTATCTGGGGGTAATAAAAGTAAGTTAAAAAAATTAGAGATAACCCTATTAAAAAAAGAAAAATTGTAACCCCTTGTTGTTGTTTTTTCATTTTATACCTCTACTTAAGCAATGGTGCAAATGTATTATACCAATAATTTTTTTAATCTTTTTATTTATATCTTTATTTTGTGCAACTAAAAGAGATGTTATTTTAAGAGAGTTCATTTTTTCAATTGCCGATAATGCTGTAGAGGTATCTGATATCCAAGCTGGATTTTTTGTAGCAATATTTAAAATTTTTTTTGTGTAAAGATTATTAGAATTTTTACGACAGTCTCCATCAGTTATAATACTTATTTTTCCATTTTTTTCTTTAATACAAACTAACCCCAATTTTTTTTTTGACATTTCTTTTACAGCATCCTTCATCTTTTTATTAGAAGAAACTAAAGGAATATTTTTACCTTTAGACATGATTTCTCCTACTTGGATTAATGAAGTTGCTAAAGTACCTGAAGGATGGGTTGTTACAAATTTTTTATTAGTAAATTTTTTTCTTTTCATTAAAGCGATTGCCAAAGAATCTCCAAAACAAGCAAACATGGTTGAGCTTGCTGTCGGGGCTAATGAAAAACCAGCTTCAACTACTTTTGGTAATAAAATTTTTATAGTTGAATGTTTTAGTAACATGGAAGGTCTACAGCTAACACCTATTATTTTTAGATTAAATCTATTGGCATATCTTAAAATAGAATTTAATTCTGAAGACTCTCCTGATACACTAAATATTAGAAGAGTATCATCTTTAGAAAAAAAACCTAGACCTCCGTGCTGAAGATCGTTTGCGCTAAATGCTACCGCTGGCGATCCTAAGCTTGATAGTGTACTGGCTACTTTTAAAGAAATTATGTAAGACTTACCTACACCTATAACAACTATTTTATTTGTTTTGCTGCATAGGCTGACTGCTTTTGAAAATTGTGATGATTGACCAAAACTGCCATGTAATTTTTTTAATGCCTTAATTTCTGTTTCAACAGTTTTTTTTGCTATTTTTAAATCTATATTCATTTAATGTTGAAATATATCCTCAGTAAATCCTTGTTGATCTAATTTAATTCTTGTTTTTAAAAATTTAATACAGTTTTCATAAAGCTCAAGTCTATCTTCTCTTAATAACATTTTAGTTAGTTCCTCTTTAATTTTATGCAAGTATATAACATCGTTACTACAATATTGAAGTTGCCCATCAGACAACTTGTTTAAATCTTTGTTCCAATCACTAGAACCAAGTCTTTTATCTAATTTCTTTCCACAGAATTCTAAAACTAAATCTTTAAGACCATGATTTTGCGTATAAGTTCTACAAAGCTTACTAGCAATTTTCGTGTCAAAAATATTCTCAATTTTACATTTAAGAAAATATTCTAATCCAGACACATCATATCTTAAATAATGGCCAATTTTTGTAATTTTATTATTTTCTAAAATTTTAACTATATTTGGAGCCTTATAATTTTTTCGCTCAGGTTGACATATATAAGCATCATTGTTGCCAGTACTTATCTGAATTAAGCTCAGTTTATCCCTATGAGGTATTTGTAGTCCCGTTCCTTCAGTATCTATTGCCAGACTAGAATTTTTTTCTAAATCCTTTAATGCCTCAGTTGAAATATCATCTTGAAACTTATAAATTTTAGTCATACTTAAAATCATATATAATGTGAAAATGCAAAATAATCAAACCATAGCAGTCTTTGGAGCAGGAGGTTTTCTAGGTAGGCATTTATTGCGCGAATTAACTAGGAATGAATACAGGATAAAAGTAGGAACGCGAAACCCATATGTTAAAAATTATTTAAAAATGGGAAACCCAGGACAAATTGAGCTTTTTAAAACTAATATTTTTAACCAAGATAATGTAAAAAAGGTTTTAGAAAACTGTGATTTTGCAATAAATCTATGTGGTATTTTGTGGGAGTCAAAAAAACAAAATTTTAACCAAATTCATTCAGAATTTCCAAATCTACTTAGCAACTTGTGTAAAGAAATTGGAATAAAAAAATTAGTTCACATTAGTGCGCTTGGAGTTAAAGAAAATCACACTTCAAAGTATATGCAATCTAAATTTAAAGGAGAAAAAAATATTCAAGAAAATTTTGAAAATTCTATTATTTTAAGACCTTCAGTAGTTTTTGGACCAGAGGATAAATTTTTTAATACTTTTGCTTCTCTTGCTCAGTTTTCTCCAATCATTCCATTGGTTGGAGGAGGAAAAACAAAATTTTCACCTATCTTTTGTGTTGATGTGGCAAAAGCAATTGTTGAGTCTTTAAAAACAAGTAATTCTAAAAATAAAATTTACGAATTAGGTGGTCCTGCTAATTATTCATTTAAGGAACTTATGGAAATATTATTAACTGAAATAAAAAAAAAAAGACTTTTAGTTCCAATTTCTTTCAATTTAGCAAAATTACAATCTTATTTTTTACAAATTTTACCCAAACCACTTTTAACACCTGATCAAGTAGAAATGTTAAAATATAATAACATCGTTTCTGGAAATTATCCGGTATTAAAAGATCTAGGTATCAATGGCACTACCATTCAAAGTATACTTCCTAAATATATTTATAGATTTAGAAAAGGTGGCCAGTTTGGATAGTTGGTTAAAATTAATTAAGGATTAAGCAGTTTTTGCTTTTTTATCGATATATTTAGCAACATCTTCTTCATTCAAAATATCTTCTTCCTTAGCATTCTTTGGTTGATAAGCATAAAGCAAATGAAGTTTACAGTAAGGAAACTTTTCTATGGATTGTCTTCCACAAAAATAAAAATTTTCTTCGTTTGGATGCCCAATAGGCCATTTACAAGTTTGTTCCGTAAGTTCTTCAAATTTTTTTGGATTTTCTGCTTCAAAATTTTTATCTAACAACAAAGCTTTAAATCTAGCTTTTCTTCCAAGCTTTGTAGTTTTGGTTGCAGGTAAATTATTTTTTTTTGTATTAACTTTAGCATCAGACTTTCTAGAAACCGATCTAGATTCAAGTTTTAGTCTATGAGCTTTTCCAATGACTGCATTTCTAGTTGTGTTGCCCAACATGTTGGCAATTTCACTTCCAGAGTGACCTTTTTTCCAAAGCTCTCTTAGCTTTTGTTCTTTTTCTGCGTTCCAACTCATTTTTATTAATGCAATTAAATCTACTATATTTAGTATTTGCAAATAAAAAACATACCCCATGTGGATATGTTACAAACAGCTAAAAAAAGCAAATAACTCTTTAACCGTTCATTATCTTAATCTTTATTATATAAAGACTCCCCATGGTTGAAATTGAAAAAAATTACGAGATTTACAAAAAAAATTTTGGTTATGTAAACTGGGTTGGATTTTGGACACTTTATAAAAAGGAAGTTTTAAGATTTTTAATTGTTGCAATACAAACTATTATTTCCCCCTTGGTGACTTCACTTTTGTTTTTGCTTGTTCTTTCATTAGCTATTGGAAGTGACAGAGGAAATGTATTGGGATTTCCCTTTATAAGTTTTCTTGCACCCGGGTTAATTGCAATGCAAGTTATACAACAAGCTTTTTCACACTCCTCGTCTTCAATTATGATTGGTAAAATTCAAGGAAATATTGTTGATATATTATATGCACCTTTAACAGCGGGTGAAATTACTATAGCAACAAATTTAGCCGCGTGTACGAGAAGTCTTATTATAGCTTTAGTATCTATTTTAGTATTTAAATTTATAGTTGAAATCCAATTTTATAACTTTTTATATATCGTAGTTTTTACACTATTGGGTTCTTTTATTTTAAGTTCGATTGGAATTATTATTGGCTTATGGGCAGAAAAATTTGATCATATGGCATCAGCAACCAATTTTATTATAGTACCTCTCTCTTTTTTATCGGGAACTTTTTATTCAATTAGTAGATTGCCAGAAACCTTAAAAGTTATTAGTGAAATGAATCCATTTTTTTATATTATAGATGGGTTTAGATACGGTTTTTTAGGAACATCAGATGGATCTATAAAATTTGGTCTTTTTTATCTGACTATACTAAGTGGCTTATCATGGTTTGCGGCGTATATTTTGTTTAAAAAAGGTTATAAAATAAAATCTTAATATATTTATGAGTTCTGTTTTAGGAACATATGCAAGGAAAAATATTGCCTTTATTGAGGGTAAAGGAAGCTACCTTTTTACTAAAAATGGAGACAAGTACCTTGACTTTGTGCAAGGTATTGCAACTAATATTTTAGGTCACTGTCACGAACATTTAGTAAAAACTATTCAAAAACAATCTAAGAAATTATGGCATACATCCAATGCATTTTTAATTCCTGAACAAGAAAAATTAGCTAAAAGATTAACAGATAATTCTTTCGCAGATTTTGTTTGTTTTCAAAACTCAGGAACTGAAGCGACAGAAGCTAGTATAAAGATTGCTAGAAAATATTTTCATAAAATAGGAAAACCAGAAAAAAATAGAATTATAACTTTTAAAGGAGCTTTTCATGGAAGAACTTTAGCAGCATTGTTTGCAGCCAATAACCCTAAACATACAGAAGGTTTTGGACCTAAAGTTGATGGTTTTGATCAAGTACCTTTTGCTGATCACGAAGCAATAAAAAAAGCTATTAATAAAAATACAGCCGCAATCATGGTTGAAACTATTATGGGAGAAGGAGGAATTAAAGTAATTCCAGATTTTTGTCTTAAAGGTTTAAGAGATTTATGCAATAAACACGAATTACTTTTAATTTTAGATGAAGTACAAAGTGCATATAGAACAGGAAATTTCTTTGCATTTGAACCTTCAGGTATTAATCCAGATATAGTACCGATAGCCAAAGGAATAGGCGGCGGTTTTCCACTTGGTGCGTGCTTAGTTACAAAAAAAGTTTCCGTTGGAATGACAACGGGAACACATGGAAGCACTTTTGGAGGAAATCCTTTAGCTATGGCTGTTGGAAATGCTGTTCTTGATATTATTTTTGAAAAAAATTTTTTAAAAAATGTAAAACAAAAAGGTGAATATTTTCAAAAAGGTTTAAAAAAAATTCAAAAAAATTATCCAAAAATTATTTGCGAAATTAGAGGGTTAGGTTTAATGATAGGATTAAAATTATTAGTAGATAATACAGAGTTTATGAAAAAACTCATGAAACATAAAATGCTAACTGTCAAAGCAGAAGAGAATGTTATAAGACTTTTTCCTCCTCTTATCATAAATAATAATGAATTAGATGAGGCTTTAAATATTATAGAAAAAGTTTGCAAGGAAAGTACTTTGTCATGAAAAAATTTATAAATATTGCAGATATAGAAAAAAAAGAATTGAGACTTATTATTGATAACGCAAAATCAAGAAAGGAAAAAAGGTTAGAATTAAATAAAAATGCAATAGATTCTGATGCGCCCCTAGATGGAAAAATTTTAATTATGCTTTTTGAAAAACCGTCAACAAGAACCCGAATTTCATTTGACTTAGCTGTAAAACAATTAGGAGGTAAATCATTAATTTTAAATCCTGATGAAATCCATTACGGAACAGGGAATGAAAGTTTATATGATACTGCTAAAATTTTATCACAGTATGCAGACATTGTTATGCTAAGAACTCATGAACATAAAAATATAGTGAAATTTTCAAAATATTTAGATGTACCTCTAATTAATGGTTTAACAGATTTAAGCCATCCTTGTCAGATCATGTCCGATATAATGACATTTGAAGAACTTAAAGGACCAATAAAACATAGAAAAATTGCTTGGCTAGGAGATGGTAATAATATTACTTATTCATTAATTGAAGCCGCAGTAAAATTTGATTTCGAATTAAGAATAGCTGCTCCTAAGGGTTATCAGCCAAACAAAAACATTCTTCAGTGGGCTCAAAAAAATAATGGAAATATAATAATAACAAAAGATCCTAGAATAGCAGCGGACTCAGTTGATTGCATCATGACTGATAAATGGATTTCAATGGGTGATAAGATAAATAAAATTAAAAAGAAAAAAGCCCTTAAACCATACCAAGTAAATAAAAAAATAATGAGTTTAGCAAATAAAGACTCAATTTTTATGCATTGCCTACCGGCAAGTAGAGGTGAAGAAGTTACAAATGATGTAATGGATGGAAACCAATCTGCTGTTTGGTTAGAAGCGTTAAATAGAATTCATGCACAAAAAAGCATTATAGAGTGGTGTTTAAAATAATTATTTAATTTAAAGGCAGAGGGCTGCTAGAATTTTCATTCATGTATAAGATTACAGCAGCTCTATCTTTTGCATTTTTTAATCCAGCAAATGACATTTTAGTACCTTTAATCCAATCTTTTGGTTTAATTAAAAAACCGTTCATTTCTTCAAACGACCAAGATTTTCCATGTTGTGCCATTGCTTTTGAATATTTATAGCCCGAAACAATACCAGCTTTTCTTCCTAACACCCCCCACAAAGCTGGACCGATTTTATTTGCTCCACCTTCAGATATGCTATGACAAGCTGCACATTTTTTAAAAACTTTTGCACCTTCAGAAGAGCTTGTAGAAGCAAACAGTGCCATAATAGTTTGAGATTCTGAATTGTCAGCACCTTCTTCAGAATCGGGTGTATTTGTAGCTGCAGTTAAACTTTCAACTTGATATGCAGATTTTTCTGGTTTCTCTACATAATATATTACTTCACTTATTTTATTAATTCCTACAAATAGGACTAATGTTAATACGATTGAAACAATAATTTTATTCATTTTAAAAAGCTTTTAAATTTAGTACAATTTAACTTTAAGATATATCATGACTTAAATCAAAAAAATGAACTTTAATTAAGTTTGTTTTGCGACTGTTAGACGCATAATTTTGTTGATTATGAAAAATACTGCAATAATAATACCTGCCAGATTAAATGCCAAACGTTTTCCCAACAAACCTTTAGCAAAAATAAAAAATATACCTATGATTATTCATTGTATTCGTAGAGCCGAAGAGTCAAAGGTTGGAAAAGTATATGTTGCTACACCAGATATAAAAATTTTTGAAATAGTTAATGCAAATGGTGGTAATGCAATTTTGACTAAAAAAAGTCATTTATCTGGAAGTGATAGAGTTCACGAAGCTTGGTTAAATCAACTTAATGAAAATGTAGATTTAATAATAAATTTACAAGGGGATATGCCGAATATAAAACCTAAAGAAATTTCTAAATTAGAAATACTTATGAGACATAACAAATGTGATATTGGCACATTAGCTTCAAATTTAAAAGATGATGAGTTTATAAATCCAAATGTTGTAAAAGTTTGTACAGATAAAACTATTCAAAAAGATGATTTTTTAAATGTTAAAGATTTTTTTAGAATAAAAAAAGATTTGAAAGATGAAAAAATATACCATCATTGTGGAATATATATATTTACAAAGAATGCTTTGATGAAGTATACAAAATTACCTAGATCAAAGCTAGAAATGGAGAGAAATTTAGAACAAATGAGAGCTTTAGAAAATAATTTAGTTATCAAGGTCGGTTTCTGCAATTCCGCTCCTTTAAGTGTTGACACCGAGGATGATTTGTTAAAAGTAACAAAAGAAATGATTTAGATATGGCAGAAAAAATTAAAGTAGCTTTTCAGGGTGAAATGGGAGCGTACTCTCATTTAGCTCTTCAAGAAGTTTTCCCACAAGCTATTGCTGTAGCTTGCACCACGTTCGAAGAAGTTTTTCAATTGGCAAAAGAAAATTCTGATTATAAAATTATTATTCCAATCGAAAATTCTTTAGCAGGGAGAGTTGCAGACATACATTATTTAATACCAAAATATAAATTACAAATACATGCTGAACATTTTCAAAAAGTTAGTCACAACTTATTAGGTATTAAAGGATCTAGTATAAAAGATATTCAAACTGTTAGAAGTCACACACAAGCAATTGAGCAATGTAAAAAATTGATTATAAAACAAAAATTAAAACCCATTATTTCAACAGATACAGCTGGATCAGCAAAATTTATTTCTGAAAAAAAAGATAAAACTGAATCTGCTATAGCTTCAGAATTGGCAGCAAAAATTTATAATTTGGAAATATTAAAAAAAAATATTGAAGATGAAACGGGAAATGTTACTAGGTTTTTTATTATGGGCAAAGATACCAGTCACCCTGAACTTGAAAAAAAAAAATACATTACAAGTTGTATATTTAAACTTAAAAGTGTACCAGCTGCGCTCTACAAAGCTCTTGGAGGATTTGCAACAAATGGAGTAAATTTATGTAAGCTTGAAAGTTTTTCGGTAAAAAACACATTTGATCAAGTTAACTTTTATATAGATATTGAAGGACATATAGAGAATAAATCTTTGCAAAAAGCTTTAGAAGAATTAGGTTTTCATACAGAAACATTAGAAGTTTTGGGGGTTTATGAGGCAGATCAGTTTAGATTTAAAAATAAATAAACAACCTACACGTATATTGTAGTTCTTAATTTTATACTGATATAATAAAATTGGAGGCTGGCAATAGGTGGATTTTTTTGTACAACCCGGTCAGGACGGAAACGTAGCAGCCGCAACAAAATATTTCAGGTTGTTGTTCAGTCTCCTAGAAATTGAAAATGGAAAATATAAAAAATAAAATTTTAGCTTTAAAGTACAGACCAAAAAATTTTAAAGAACTAATTGGACAAGACATAATGGTTGAAACAATATCTAATTCAATCAAATTGAATAAATTACCCAATGCTTATTTATTTACTGGAATAAGAGGAGTAGGTAAAACTTCAACAGCTAGAATAGTAGCTAAATCACTAAATTGCACAAATGGAATTGAAAATTTATGTGGTGATAAAATGTGTGAACACTGCGAAGGTATTACAAATTCAAATCATATGGACGTTTTGGAAATGGACGCAGCATCAAGAACAGGAATAGATGATATTAGAGAAATAATAGATTCATCAAAATATAATCCTACTAGCGCTAAGTATAAAATAATAATTTTAGATGAAGTTCATATGCTTTCAAAGCAGGCTTTTAATGGTTTATTAAAAACTTTAGAAGAGCCACCACCACATTTAAAATTTATTTTTGCTACTACAGAAGTTAAAAAGATACCAGTGACTATTATTTCAAGATGTCAAAGATTTGATTTACATAGAGTTTCTATAAAACAATTAACAGATAATCTTAATAAAATATTAAAAATTGAAAATGGAAAAATGACAGAACAAGCTACTCTTTTAATAGCTAAGGCCGCAGAAGGATCTGTAAGAGATTCATTGTCACTTTTAGATAGAGCTTTAGTAAGTCAAAAAGTTGATAAAAAAGAAATAGATGAAATTTTTGTTAGAAAAATGCTAGGAATTGCAGACAGGTCCAAAGTCTTAAATCTACTACAATATATTTTTAAAGGTGACCAGAAAAAATCTATAACTCATTTAAAAGAAATGATCGATGAAGGTCTTGATCCAACTAGTTTTTTAAATGAGTTGCTTGAAATAATATATTTTATCCAACAAAAAAAAAATATTGGAAATTTTGAATCTGATTTATTTATATCACCCGAAGAAGAAAAAAGTATTGATGAAATTTCAAAAGATATAAAAGTATCAACACTTATTGTATTTTGGCAAGTTACTCTAAAGGCAGTGGAAGAATTGTCTATTGTGTCTAATCCAATTTTGTCTCTGGAAATGCTTATTGTTAGACTAATTCATTTAAAAGATATTCCTTCATATGAGAAAGTATTAGACTCATTGAAAACAGATAATTCATTTTCTGAAAAAATTAATGATAGTTTTGCCAAAAATTTAGATAGTGAAAGTAAAAATTTTCTAAATGAAGAAAAAGATATTTCTAGCACTTCTAAAAATCAAATAAAGAATATAACACAAACAAAAGCTATTTTATCTTCAAAAAATATCAAAAACTTTAAAAAAGATGATAACTTTGAAGAAGTCATTACGTTTCAAGATCTGATAAATATTTCTTCTAGAAAAAAAGAAATTAATTTAAAATATGATTTGGAAAAAAATGTAAATTTAATTAAATTTTCACAAGGTAAGATTGATATAAGTTTTAATGAGAATTTAGATAAAAACTTTGTTCGAAATCTTTCAGAAAAATTACACATTTGGACTGGAAATAGGTGGGTAATAACTTTATCAAAAGAAAAGGGACAAAAATCTGTTTCTGAACTTAGTGATATTAAAAAAAAAGAATTAGTTGAAAAAGAAAAACAAAGTGATGTATACAAGAAATTCAAAGATATTTTTTCAGATGGAGAATTATTAGAGGTTAAAAAAGATAATTAAAATATGCCAGATTTTACAGATTTAATTAGCCAAGCAAAAAAAATGCAGGACAAAATGAAAGAGACACAAGATGCTCTTAAAAAAATTGAAGTTGAAGGTTTGTCTGGTGGTAACTCTGTTAAAGTAATTATGAATGGTGAAGGAGAGTTAAAAAAAATTATACTTGGTGATAATTTATTGAAAGAAACAAAAGAAATTATAGAAGACTTAATTGTTGCAGCTCATAATGATGCAAAAGTTAAACTAAAAAAGAAAACTTCTGAAGAAATATCAAAAGTGACTGGAGGTATTAATTTACCACCAGGATTTAAATTACCTTTCTGATCTAAAAATGTCTGATAATAATGTTAAAGAAATAGAAGAACTAATAAAAATTATTTCAAAGTTACCTGGGTTAGGTCCCAAGTCAGCAAAAAGAATAGTACTTAAGCTCATAAATAACAGAGAAGAGCTTATCAAACCACTAACAAATACATTAGCACAAGTTTATAAGAATGTCATACGCTGTAAAGTTTGTGGAAATCTTAAATCTATTAATTTGAATTGCATATGTTTTACTAAAAAGTATGACCAAATTTGTGTAGTGGAAAATATTGCTGATATGTGGGTTATTGAAAATTCTGGAATTTATAAAGGTCATTATCATATTTTAGGAGGAACTCTACCTTCTTTCGAGAGTCAAAATAATAAAAATGTATTATTAATCGAATCATTAGTTGATAGAGTCAAAAAGAATTCTGTTAAAGAAGTAATTCTAGCAACTAGTGCCAGTATAGAAGGTGAAACCACCTCTCACTATATTTCAGATAGTTTAAAAGATACAAAAGTAAAAATTACCAGGTTAGCAAAAGGTGTTCCAGTTGGCGGAGAAATAGAATTTTTGGATGATGGAACTCTTTTTTCAGCATTTAAAAATAGAGGGCCTATCGTTAGCAGTTAAATCTTTTTTAAAAGCCTATTTAAATGCAAAATTGGTTCTGTATATCCTGAAGGTTGACTTCTTCCATAAAAAACTAATTCGCAAGCAGCTTTAAAAGCAATAGATTTATCGTAGTTATCTGACATTGTTCTGTAAGAAGCATAACCCTTTAAAGCGGGGTCTCTAATATTTTGTTTATCTACAATCTTAGCCATTTTTTTCATAGTTTTTAAAACTCGTTCTCTACTACATATGCCGTGATGAAGCCAATTTGTAATATGTTGAGATGAAATTCTTAAAGTTGCTCTATCTTCCATAAGACCTACATCATTTATATCAG
>MDSV01143853.1_pt1 | contig 18977 bp, 8 predicted proteins | sample 810851 | NCBI WGS metagenome assembly MDSV01 (sample SAMN05326640, study PRJNA326480) | marine metagenome | isolation source: seawater | place: Atlantic Ocean: North East | collected 2012 | reverse complement strand
TCGCGGCGCGAAACGTCACGCGCGGCGTGTCTGTCCGCGGACGCCGCCGCGGGTCGCGCCGTCGCGGTGGAGTGGGAGGCGACCGCGGTCGGCGCTCCGGGCGAGCAAAAAAAAGCGGAGACGTTTTTCGGCGCGCACTTTTTCGCGGCGCCCGCCGCGACGAAACCCTGGGTCACAGACCGTCCCCCGATCCGGTGGACGATGGACGGACCGCCGAGCGGCGCTTCGACGATCGAGACGCGAAGGATGACGCTCGGTTCAAGGTCGTCACCGAGCGTTTCTGCGCGCTTCGCGCTCCGCGTGCACAACCATTCGCCGGACGCCGCGCGCGTCACGTTCGAGTCGACGCAATTCGCGTCGAGCGCCGCGACGAACTTTTCGCGCTCCGCGGGCGACGAGACGCGAGACTCGCGAACTCACGACGAAACCGCGGTTTCCGCGCCCGGCGACGGCTCGCACGGCGGGTGGGCCGTCACCGCCAGAGGTTCGAACCTGAGCGAGACGGGGACCGAAAACGGACGCGCCGCGACGATCTCGTCGCTGCCTCCCGGGCCGCCTTGGCTCTGGACCGGGCCGGTGACCCGCTCGGCGGCGGTGCCGAGCGGCGCGACGGCGACGCTGGACCTGGTCGCCACCGCGTTCGCGCCGGGCGTGCACGCGATGGGCGAGTACAGGCTCATCGTTGAGCGTCTGGGCGGCGGCGGCGCTTCGAGGGTCGTCGCGCGGCCGAGCGACGCATCCGACGCGCCCTTCGCGTGGACCGTGCGAGAGGCGTAGAGGCGCGTCGCGGAGCGAAGGCGGCGGGACCCGCGTGTACGACGAAAGTATCTCTACTACGGAGACGCGACGGCGCGAGCGCGTAGCGCGTGATGACGAGAGGTGCCATTCGTGCGTGTGAATGAATACCCTTTCTGCGGTACGGTACACGGAGTCACTATACCTCGCCTTTTACCTGTGTGTTCGTCCGCCTCAGTCGTCGGAGCCCTTCTCCACCATCATCCCGAACCGGCGCAAGCCCTCGAGCACGCCGAGCGCCTCGCTCTCGCACGCGACGAAGAGCCGATCGCGGCTTCTTTCCGTTTCGGTCTCCGCAGCCTCTCTCGCCCACCGCACCAGCGCGGGCTGCGCGTTCCCCACCACGATCGCCTTGTTCTCCCCGCCGAGCATCGCGATGTCGTTCCCCGAGTCGCCGCACGCGACGGTGCGTTTCTTCGCGACGCCGAACGCGGCGCGCACGTACTCGAGCGACTCGAGTTTTCCTGCGCCGCGCGAGACCACGTCCACGTACTGCCACCCCCCCGTCCCGGAGACGATGAGCTTCGGCACGACGACTTTTTCGTTTTCGGCGCAGTGCCGCTCGATCGACGCCGTCACCGTCTCGACGTGCTCGTCCCTCACCCCCAGCGTGATCTTGTGCTCGGCGCACTCCTCCTCCGGCCTGAAGTGCGCGTTCGCGTCGCCGGCTTCGGCGATCGCGGAGGTGGCGGCGGCGCGAACGACGTCGACGTCCCAGTCAGCGTCGAGCCGCGCGGTCCAGTCGGGGTCCTCGATCCAGCAGCGAAGCTCGCGTTCGATGTCGTCGGTCGGTCGTGTCGGTTTCATCGACGCGAGCGTCATTAAACGCCTCAGCGCGGACTCGACCGGGCTCTGCTCGGGCTCGGGCTCGACGCGTTTGTACACCTTGGTGCCCACCGCGCAGATGAGCGCGTCGGGAACGGCCATCACGGCCCGCTTCTCCGCGATGAGCGCCGCGAACGACTCCAGCGAGCGGCCGGTGGAGTACACCAGCGTGGATCCGGGGGGGAACGCGCCTTCTTCCGTCCAGGCAGCCGTGAACGCCGCGGTCGCGGCGTCGTCGCCAACCATGGTGCCGTCGAGGTCCGAGACGATCATGATGGGATCGGCGGAGGCGCGGGGCGCGACAGTCGCGGCGCGGCGCGCGCGGGGGCTCGTCGCGGACCGCGAAAGCGCCGCCGCGCGGGGCGCGACGGCCGCGCGCCTGACGGAAACGCGCATCGCGGTGGCACGCGAGCGCGCGTCGCGCTTTGTGGTGGCGACCAACGTCTCGTTCGTCATTTCTCGTGGAACTCTTTGGACGAAACGTTTTCACGTTTTTCGACGCTTCCAACGAAACGTCGATCCCACGCGTCTCCTCCAGCACTCGCCTCCGCGCCTGCGGCGGGGGCGAATCACGGCATGCGGCCGCTGCGTTCGGTGGCCGTCACGCGCGTCCGGCACTGCGCCGAGGAGGCGAAGGGCGGCCTGGAACTGGCGTGGTCTTTCGGCGTCGCCTCCGCGTTCCAGCGCCTGTGCGCAGCGTCGACGTCGTCATCTCGTTTCGGCGCGGAAGTCACGGGCCACACGACACCCGCGGTCGCGGACGTGGGCCGAGGCTCGCTTCGCGTGCGCTTCATGCGGCCGCACGACGGAGACGACGCGCTGGGTCTCCGACGTTTCCCCACCGGTGGGCTGCTTCTCGGCGTGCGACGTTCGCGGTCGGTCTCGGGGTCTTCTTCCGAAGACGTTCTTTTCGCTCGCGAAAAGTCCGAACGCGAAGGCTCGCCTCGTCGCTGGGTCGAGCCTTCGCACAGGTTCGTCCCCGCGATCGCCGCCGCGCCCGGCAAGCGCGGGGAAGACAGGCACGGCGAATCGCGGGACGGACTCGCGGAGCTCGTGGTCATGGCGCGTCCGCTGGTGATCGACGCGCGCGATTCGGAAACCGACGGCGACGTCGGCTTTCGCGACGTCGGCGCCGGCGCGAAGCCGACTGCCGCGCCGCGTTTCGTGACTTCGCTCGACGACGCGGCGCTCCGGTTGTGGCTCCCGGTCGGCGCGCCGGTCGAGCTCGCCGTCGTGCGCCGCGTGACCGGCTTCCATCTCGGGCTCAACGCGAACCGGTGGCTCAAGATCCGCATGCGCGAGATCGCCGACGGCGTCGCCGGCGTCGCCAGCGTCGCCGACGCGAGAAAAAGCGCGCCCGGCGCGCGCGCGTCCACCGCGGCGTTTTATCGCGACACGGGCTTGGTCCTCGACCCCTCCGGCGCCGTGCACGACGCGCCCGCGGGCGCGGCGTTCGAGTTCGAGCACTGGGGCGCGGGCGGGAACACGGGAGTATCGGGACAGGTCACGCGCGAGAGCGCGTGAGAAGAGCGAGCGAGAGCGACGGAGACTTGTTTTAAAGGTTCGTAAAAAATAAGCGAGGCGAGGGACGGCGAGACGGCGCGCGCGTGCGGCGCGACGCTTCGTTCGAGACGACCGATGTCACCACTGGAACGGCCGCAGGAGCTGCCCGACCGCCTCGCCCGCGCTGAGCTCCCACTCCTCCTTGTACGCCACGATCAAGCACCCCCGGTCGACCCCGTAGTCCTTGAACGTGAACGTCGTGCGTCCTCTCAGGTCGATCCTCGGGCGCCACGGGAAGTTCAGATCGCCGGTCATCCGCCATGACGCGCGTATTTGGCTCGGATCATCCTCCGACAGCGCGCACGCGTAGAGCTCTACGTCGCTGTCCCGCACCACCCGCTGAAGCACGGGCTGAAGGTTTTTCAGGTTGCGCTCGAACGTGTCCAGCCCCACGAACGCCAGCGTCGGGTCGCAGAACGTCGCGAACAGGTCGTACAGCTCGGGATCGATCGCCCCGGTCCACAAATATTTCGCCTCGGTGAACTCCTTGGAAATGTCCGAGGCGAGCATCGCGGGGTTTCTCGCGACCGAGGGCAACGCGCGCGCGTCTCTGCGCTGTTTGCGCGTCAGACCCTCCTCGGCTTCGTTCGACTCGAGACCCACCCCGAACGCGTTGACGATGTTGGTCAGCCCCGAGACCAGGCTCTTGACGGCGCCCGATGTCTCGGCGTACTTAGAAAAGGACGCGGAGGCGGTCCCGTCGTCGTCCCCCGCGGACGGAGGAGCCGATCCCGAGTCGTTCCGCGCGGCTCGACACGTGACGCGGCGAGACACCGCGCGTCGCCGCGTCGCGCGCTCGCCATTCCCGCCATTCCCGCCGACCGCGACCGCGACCGCGACCACCGTCGACGCCATGCCCGCGTGGTCCAATACAATACACGTTCAAGCGTGAACGCACGAGAGGGTTTCTGTCGTATCTGATATCTGATACGTACGAGACGACGCGAACAGAGAAACGCCGTCACAGCTCCGTTCTCGCCGCGTCCGCGCTCCCGGCGTTGTTTTTCGGAGCGCTGTCCGTCTCCTCCGCGCTCGACGCGGCGCACTCCAGAACCGCCGTCTCCCCGTCGTAGTGCGCCCGCACCGTCCCAAACTCGCACGTCCACGCCGCGCCCCGCCCGACGTACTTGTCGCTGATGCCGACGTCGATCAAATGCAAGCGCCCGTCGCACCGCGTCGTCATGCCCCCTACCTGCACGGTGTGGCCCACCACCATGCGCCTCGCGCCGACCAGCGACAGGATCGACGCCAGCTCGGCGCACGCGGCGGTTTCCAAACCGCGCGTCCGGTTCCAGTCGTCGCTCCAGAACCGCGTCCACACCGGCGACTCGACGTCGAAGACGTCTAACGATCCCAGAGCCGGGGGGGGCACTTCGGAGTCGTCAGAGGAGTCGTCGAGATCGCCGTCGGCCTCGGCGTCCCTCGGCGCGTCTCGACGCTCTTTTCTCTCGCGTCGCGAAACCGCCGCGACGGCGTCGCGCGCGAACGCGTTCAACGCCTCGATCGAGTCTCCGTGTCGCGCGAGGTGCGCGCGTCTCAGGCCGGCGTGCGCGAAGAGCGTCGAACACGCGCCCTCGCCGGCGACGGTCGCGAGCGGCCGGTTTTTTCGAATCTCGTCGCCGAGCTCGGTTTCGGGGGCAAACGCCGCGCGCCACGCCATCTGGCCGGCGGCCCAGTACGCGCGTAAGCCGTACCCGGTGCCCATCTCCTCGCCGCCCAGACGTTTGGCGTCGAGCGACGCTCGGCCGAGCCGCACGATTTCTTCGCGCGCGACGTATCGGTAATCGCCCTGCAACGTCAAGAGCTCGTGGTTCCCCAGCAACGCCGTCGCCGCCGATCCCGCGTCGCGCGCTTCCCGCCGCAGACGCGCGAGGAGGCGCGTGATCTCGACGGAGCGCTCGCCCCGGTCGACCACGTCGCCGGTTTGCACGAAGTGCGTGTTCGCGCCCGCGGACCAGCGCTCGCCGTCCTCGGAGACGCCCGCGAGCTGCAGCGACCGGCGCGCGTGCGCCAGGTCGCCGTGCAGGTCGGGGATGGCGACCAGGCGAAGCGGCGCGCCGGGCGCGGCTTCGCAGGCTTCGGAGGCGTCTGCCGACGCGGACGCGACGAGCGCGAGCGCGAACAGCGCGAACGTCGACGCGAAGAAGCGCGCGCTCCCGAGCGAGACCGCCATGCAGGTCGAGGGACGCGCGCGCTCAGCCCCCGGGTCGCCGGCGCGCGGACAGCCACCCCCTCGCGCGCGACTGGGAAGTGCCGAGTTTTTCCAGTGCGAGGTCGTGCACCGGTGTGGCAGAAAACCGCAAGCCAAAACTTCGATGGTTTCTCGCGACGCCGTGATCGGCGCGCGAGCGACTTCGTGTGGGTATTCAGTCAGAACGCGTGCCGAACGCTCGACGGGCTTTCTCTTTTCGCGTCGCAAACCCGCGCCTGCGACGCGCGCCGGATCCCGCCTCGCCCGCACTCGGCGTCGCACCGACCACGAAAACAGCAATGCAGCGTATCATGCAGACCGGCGCTAACGCCGTGCGCACCGCGGTTCTCAACCGCGCCGCGCTCCCCGCGTCGCAGGTGCGTGATTCCCGGCCGGACCGCGCGGCGAAACGCGACATCCGCACAGGCGGTTGGTTTTTCTCTCGCGCGCGCGAAATCGGGGCGTGGGGAGGGCGAAGGACGCGCCGTGGTGGAGACGGAGGGCGATTCGGCGACAAACGCGCGCTCCGCGCCCGGGCTCGCACGCGCGGGCGCGCCGCGGCGCCCGAACGCCCATCGCGGACCCGCGCTTCGAACCTCGTCCGCGGATCGATCGCGCGCGCCTCCGCGACGCCTGTCGTCCCGTCGTCGCCCACGTCGACGCGCTCGCCCGGTCGTTCACCCTAAACTCGTCGCTCACCTCGACGCTCCGCGATCCCGCCCGCCTCACGCCGCAGCTCGCGCTCCCCGCGCTCGCGCTCCCCGCGGCCTGGCGCGCGTACGGCGCCGGGTACCTGGACAAGTCCGAGGTGACCGATCGCGTGGTGTCCGTGGTGAAGAACTTCAACAAGGTGGATCCCGCCAAGGTGGGCCCGAGCTCGTCGTTCGGCGCCGACCTCGGTCTGGACTCGCTGGACACCGTCGAGGTCGTGATGGCCATGGAAGAGGAATTCGCGGTGGAGATCCCCGACGCGGAGGCGGACAAGATCACCTCCGTGGCGGAGGCGGTGGAGTACCTCGCCGCCAACCCCGACGCCAAGTGATGCGCCACCCGGTAGAAGGAGAAGGAGACGTCGACGCGCGCGGAGGCGTCGATTCCTTCTGAGGGACGGTTTCTTTCATTCGGGAGGAGACGCGCGTCGCGCCACGGAACGGAAACGCGCACCGAGAGCGACCCGAAACGACTCACGTTCGTATCGCGGCACTCGCACGACACGCGCGCGCGTCTCCCATACCTATGAACGTCTGTCACTCGCGAAACGCGCCCGAATACTCGCGTCGCGTTCGTCTCGTCCGCCCCATCTTCGCGTCGCGATCAGTAGCGCGTCGTCAATCGATGTACGTCGCCGCCCCGCGCGCGCTCGCCGTCTCCGGCAGCTCGAGCGAGGAAAACAAAATCAGCAGCCGCCGCTCGCCGGGAACCGCCCACACGAACCCCAGCTCGGCGCCGCCGGTGAGCTGCCCGCCTCTGCCGTCCAGCAAAAGCAGCTCGCCGTCCACCCAGTTGCGCTCGGCGAAGCCCGGCTTCGCCACCCGCCCCTGGCCCTTGAAGCGAGTCACCACGCCCAGCTCCTCGGGGTACGAGAAGGACGAGTCCAGCGCGTCCCCCGGCCCGACGCGCGCGCGGAAGGAAGCCGCGCCCGCGGGGACGTTGGCGTCGCCCGTCAGCTTCACGGCGGTCACGCAGTTGTTCTCCACCCCGCGTTCGTCCCCCCACCGACCGCGCACGAGCCGCAGCACCTCCGGGCCGTGCGGCCCGAACGCGCCGAGGTACAGCCGGTCGAACGGGTCGCTCGAGGACCGCCGCGCCACCGACGGCGGGACGCGCGCGAAGCGCGTTTTTCCCGGAAGCGGGAGCGCGTCCGTGTCGCCGAGCGCCTCCAGAAAGTCAGTCGCGCTTTGCTTCGCCGCCTCCGACTCCGAACGAGCCTCTGCGTCGCGCGCGCGCGGATCCTCCGAGGACGGCGGTGGCTCCGTCGAGCGCTCGGGCGCCGGCGAGCCTTTGCCCGAAAAGCTCGCGGGCGAGATGAACCCGCGCGGGGGCGCGACGTCTCGTTTCGCCCGCTCTCGTTTCGCCTCCTCCGCGCCCTCCGTTTCGTTTTTTCGCGCGTCCATCGCGCGATCGCCATCCGACTCTTTCCGAGCGCCGTCATCCTTCGCCTCCGCCGGAAGATCCGCGCCGGAGGACAAGAGCCGCTCGAAGAAGCGCTCGCCCGCGCTCTTCTCGTTTTTCGTCGTCTCTGCTTCCTTCTCCGCCGGCGCGCCCGTCCCGGCGCCGAACACCGTCTCGGCCGAGCCGGAGGAGAAGCGCATCGCCGACGCGTCCCCGCCAAGAGCGGGAGGCGCGTCCGGCGCGTCGAACGCGGCGCGCTTCTCCTCCGCCCCTCCCAGCTCGCCGGGCGGCGACGGCGAGGTCCCGGGTTCGATGCCGCGCTTCGCGCCCGCGTCGCGAGGACCCGCGTCAAAGTTCACAGCCACCGTCTCCGTCTGGCCCTTTTCGGGGATCACTGGAGAGGCGTCGCTCGCGGCGGTCCGCAGCTCCTCGGCAACGCGCGCCTTGGCGTCCGACAAGCCGCGACGCACGGCGGCTTCGATCTCAGCCTCCGCCGCCTCGCGAACCGCGCGATCGAGGGTTCGCAAACCCGGGTTCAAACCCGACTCGTCGTCGTCCTCCTCCTCGTCGTCCGACCAGAGCCGGAACGCGTGGAGGCCGTCCATGGCCATGTCCACCGGTATTCGCACCTCCTCGACGGCCCAGGGGTCGTCTTCCGAGTCCGCGTCGTCGAGATGCTCCGGGAACACGGCGCGTCCCATCCCCCGCGCTTCGATGGCGCGCTGGATGTCCGCCGCCATCGCCGCGGGCAAACCCTTCGGCGCGCGGTCCGGTCCTCCGCCGTTCAGCAGCGCCGCCGCCGCGGCGTCGAGGTCGACGACGACGCCGTCGTCGTCGTCGTCACCCAGCAAATCCTCCAGCTCGAACGCGTCGTCTTCGTCGTCCAGGTCGTCCAGGTCGATGATGCCTGCGTCGCCGTCCGTCTCGTTGATGACGAACTTCTCGAAAAAGTACTCGTCGCGCGGCTCGCGCCGCGCGCCGCGCGCCGCGGCGCGCTCGGCGCCGCGCGATCCCCCGAACGCCTCGAACACGTCGGGGTCGGCGCCAAGGTCGGATCCTCCGCGATCGGATCTTCCGCGATCCTCCGCGGCGTGCTCCGCCTTGAGCCGCGCCCACGTCTCCGCGAACCCGGGGGTCCGCGCGAAATCCGCCATGAACCCCTGGCGCTCGTACGAGAGCAGCTCCTCCATCCGCACGCCGTCCACGTCAAACGGAAACGGGTTCGCAGTCTGTTCTTGTGACGCGTTCGAACGCGCGCTGCTCGCCGACGCGTTCGTCGTCTCGACGCGCACCGTGCCGTTCGAGACGCGCCACCCCGCGAACGGGTTCGCGGCGTCGTCCTCCTCGTCGTCGCGCTTCCTTTGACCCGAAAGATCTTTTTCGGAATCGCCCGCGCCTCGCGCGTGCGCGGGCCCGCCGCTGTCGCCGCCGCCGCCGAGATCGATCGGGCCGGAAAAGGGGAACCCGCCGAGCGCCGTCGCAAACCCCTCGCCCGAGGCGAGCGACGAGCTTTTGTCGTCCGCGCCCGCCTCCGGGACGTCGGCGTCGTCGGCGTCCAACGCCCCCGCCGGGAAGTGGTCCACGCGCACGGCGCGCCGCCTCAGCTCGCCCGTCTCGCGATCCTTCTCGAGCCACAGCTCGAACACGCACGCGCCCACGGGAGGCTCGAGCGCGTTCGGGTCGTCCGTCGAGCGCAAAGGGTCCGTCGAGCTGCTGTGTGTGTCCGTCGCGCTTTTTGATGCGTTCGTCGAGCCGCTCCCGCCTCCGCGGCGGCGGCGCTCCTGCAGCGCGGCGAGGTCGCGCGCGCTGTAGCTCACGCCCACGTAGCGCCCGTGCTCCGGGGTGATCTGCAGCATCACGCCGTACTGGCCGCCCGGCTCGTCCTCCGTCTCGCCCCGCCCGCACCACCACCCCACCAAGCCCGCGCCGTCGTCGCGGAACGACGCGGCGGCGGCGTAATCCTCCTCCGCCACGGCTCTCGCGTAGCCGCGCTCGATCTCCGCCACCGGGCAGGCGCGACGCGTGTGATCGATCGCGCGCTTCAGCGACGCCGCCTCGGCGAAGTCCTCGCGGCGCACCGCGTGCTCGAGCTGACCCTGCGAGTCGCGATACACCGCGCGCAATCGCGACGAAGAGAGGGACCGAGAGAGAGGGAGGCGGTTCGAAGGTCAACTCGCGCGTTCGAGTCGGTCGCGTCGGGTGGAAAATGCCGCTCCGCTTTACGGACGGACGCACCTCGAGCGCGGTCAAGATCTGGTCCTCCGCGTCCGCCTTGTCGATGATCTCCTGCCAGTGTTCCCAGTCAGACTCGTCGCCGTTCGCGGCGTCCGCGCCCGGGCTCGGTTTCTTGCCACCGCCCGCGAGGTCCGCCAGACGCTCGCGAAGCCCGCGGGGTTGGTGAAGCGCCCCCGACATCGGGTCCTCGTCGTTTTGCGAGCTCGCGCCGAGGCCTCGAACCCGCTCGCTGCCCGAGGCGTCCCCGGCGCGCGCGCGGGGAACGACGACGGGGCGGCGGTCGACCGTCCTTCGCGCTCGCGAGCCCGACCCACCACTCCTCCACGCCGCGGAGGATGCCTCGCGCCCGACGGACCACCCGCCGAGACCGCCGAGCGCGGCGAGCGGCGCGCGCGCGCGCCTCGCCGTCGCACGGCGTGGGCGTTCGGCGAAAGTGCCGAACCCAACGCATGCCCCGCGCGAGGCGGTGGAAAGCGACCCGACCATCGCCCCGCTCGCCATCGCGACGCCCGATATGAGCCCGGGTGGCGTTTTCCGAACACTCGCCGGACACCCTCGCGGAGCCTGCGCGTTTCCCTCGCGTCGCCGTGCACGCGCGCGCGGCAATGCGGACCGCCCGCGCACGACACTAACGTTTATTTCGGCGACGCGCTCAACGACGAGTTCCAGCTCAGCAGTCAGCACGCTCTCCTATATCCGATACGGCGCACTTTTCGGAATTCACGAAACACATCGATGCCTAACGACGAGTTAGTTGCCAAATAAGGGAAATAACACTTGACCTAGTACCTTTATGCCTTTCGGGTTTCACGCGATACTGCGATACGACTCGCGCGAAAATTTCGGTTTCGCGGAACCGTTGCTTTCCGAGAAAGTCTCCCCCGCGCGACACATCGGGTGGCCGCCCGCGCCGGAGACCGCGCGTCGCGCTCGCGCGCCTCTGGGGCGATGTCCGTCGAGGACGAGCGCGCGGCGCGCCCGCGCGGCGCGCCGTTCCCGCCGGACATTCCGTCGAGGTCCGGCGCGGCACGCCCGGAGGATGATGCCGACGCTCGGTCGCCTCGGTCGCTCGAGAGGCTTGCGCGGGCGAAGGCGGAGGTGGCCGCGATCGCGGCGAGGGTTCGGGGGCACGTTCCTCCGAGCGCCGACGGCGCCGCGCTCGCGCCGAGCGATCGCCGCGCCGTCGCGCCGCTCGAGCGCGTGTACGACCGAGATCGGCTCGGGAGTCACGGGACGTTATCGCGCCGCGGCGACAGCTGGTGGTTCTTCGACACCCACCCCGACTTCGTGTGCGAGACGCTCGCGAGCGACGCGTCGGTCGTGCGGTGCCCGCACCTCATCGGGAACCGGCCGACGCGCGCGCCGCACGCCGTCGTCACCGAGCGACGAGCGAACGACTTCCCGTGCGCGAAGACGAGTCTGCTTCGCGAACCGCGGGAACAGACGTCTCTCTTCGTTCTTCGCGAAGAGAACTCTTCGCGCCCTTCGCTGCGGCGCGCCGCGCACTGCCGCGAGTGCTGGGAGCGGCTGGAGGTCAGACGGCTGCGCGCCGCGGTGACGTGCCACGCGTGCGGCGACGCGTTTCCGATCACCAAAACCGAACCGTTCCCGTTGCTCTGCGACCCGCGAGTCGCGATGGCGCTGGCTCGCGATGTCTCGGCGGCGGCGACGGCGCGCGCCGCCAAAGTGGTGGACGTCTGTTTCCTCTGCGCGCCCGACTGGAAGGCGCACCGAGCGCGCGAAGACGCGACGCGCGACCACCTCGCGTCTTCGCGCTCGCGACACGCCGCGTCCGATGCCGCGTCCAGGGCGTTCGCTGAGCTCCCGCTCGCGGCACGAACGGCGCTCGTCGAGACCGCGTCGCGAACGAGACGCGGCGATCGATCGGAGCCTCCGAATGCTCCGACGACGCGAGACGTTCCAGTTCCGGTTCCGGTTCCGGAAGACGCGTCGTCGTTCGAAGCCTCTTTTTCGGCCGTCACGAACGCGTCGAACGACGCCGCCGCGGTCGCCGAGTCCCTCACCGCGGAGCTGGTTCGTGACATGCGCGCGGCGGACGCGGCGCGCAGCGGCGCCGAAGCGAGCCGCGACGAAGCGAGAAGAGAGAACAGCGACGACGGCGCCGCGACGAACGTCGCCGAATCGGACGCGCGCGGCGGCGGACGCGCGACTTCCCCCTCTGCGCTCGAGGATGGATGGAATCCAAATGCTCCGGAGGATTCCGCGGCTCTCGCCGCGCGCGAGGCTGCCGCGATCGTGGAGGCGCTCCGGCGGCGCGGAGACGACGTCGACGCGGCGATGCGCGACGCGCGCGACGCGCGGGGCGAGGAGACGGCGGCGGCGTTCGCGCGGCGCACCGTTGGCGACGCCGGCGACGCGGCGGCGCGCGCCGACGAGCGCCACCGCGCGCGACTGAACGAGGTGCTGCGGCGCGACGGCGGCGCGTACCCCCTCGTTCGGCGATCGTCCGACGCGTCGTCTGCTGAGTATCGCGTGTCCGAAAAGAAAAGCGTTGCTGACGACGACGAACCCGAAGGCGATGCGACGTTTGTGATACGGTGGGACGCGACGCGTCGCGACGACGCGCGCGACGCCGTCTCCGCCGGCGTCGCCGCGGAGGAGGAAACGACGCGGGTCGCCGCCGTCGTCGCGCAGCGCGATCTCGAGGCGGAGGCGGAGGCGCGCCGAGAGAAACGCGAGCGCGAACGCGAAAAGCTCGTGAAGTGGGCGAAAACGGGCGTGGACTTGGCCGAGTACGCGCCGCGCGGAGGTTCGAGCGAAGAAGGCTCGTTCGCGCGCTTCGGCGGCGTCGGCGGCGGCGTCGAAGAGACGCCGCGCGCGAAAAAAAAAAAGGACGACGACGACGACGACGCCGTCGCGAACGAAGCGGACCCGCGGAGAGCGACGCGTCCGAGCGTCGCCGCGTCGGAGCCGTCGGCGGCGCTTTCGACGACGACGAAACCGAAGACGACGAACGATGTCGCGATTGCCGGTTCCCCGTCGACGCCGGCGGGTTTCGGAGGTCCCGACGGAGGTCCCGACACTCCAAGAGGTTCCGTACGTCTCGGCGCCGACTCGAGCGCGCCCTTCGCGGTTCGCGCCGAGCGCGCGACCGTGCGCTCGATCGCGGCCAGAGCCGCGAACGCGGTCGAGACGATCGCGGCGCCGATCCTGGCGTCCGTCCTCGCTCGCGTGTTCGAGACGGCGAAGGAACCCGCCGACGTTTCGTCGGAAGCCGAAAGGGCGCGCGCCGTCGAAGACGCGAAAAAAAAACCCGAACGAAACCACCGCCGCCGCGCCGCGCCCTCCGTGGACGTCATCGCGGCGGCGGACTCGGGGCATGCGCTCCCCGCGCATCCGCGCGCGCCTTCCGACGAGGCGGGGCTCACGGCGGCGTGGATGGGCGCCGCCGCGCGGCGGCGGCGGCGGCGGAGAAACGTCCCGTCTTGTCGTCTTTCCGGGGAGGACGTTCTTCTCGACGCGTCCCGCGCGCTTTCGTCGTCGTCCGTCCTCGCGCACAACGCCCCGCACGGCCGCGCACACGAGCCGTTCGACGAGAACGACGCGCCCGGCGTGCCCATCCCGCTTCGCGAGGCGTTGCGCGTCGCCGCTGAGCTTCCCAGCGCGCTCTCTCCGGTGGGCGAGAGAGAGACGGACGCGGACGCGCGGACGACGAAGGCGCGCGTCTCGCGAGCCGCGGAACCCGCGACGGTTTCTTCGTCGCGCGACGCGGAGGCGAACGCGGCGTTCGGCGGCGAGGACGCGACCGCGACTTTGGCGTACGCGCGGGCGCGCGTTCGGCGCGAAGAAAAAACCAGGCTGGAGCACGCGAAGCTCCGCGGCGTCGCGCTCGGGATCGGCGGAGGGTCCCCGTCGGACGACGCGAACGTCACGAAAGCCGCGCGGGCGGCCGCGCTGAGCCACGGGCGCGTCGTCGCGCCCCTGGCGTTGCTCACGGACGCGACCCTCGGGAATCGCGACGACGCCGATGTCGAAAAAGCACCCGCCGCCGTGAAGCACCGGGAGAAGACCGGCGAGTCGAGGACCGTTTCCGTCGACGTAGTAGGGTCCGCCGCGGAGTCCGCGGCGGAGTCGACTCCGACCGGCTCGCCCGGCGCGGAGGAAAACGGCGGCTTTCGGAAAAACACCCGCCGCCGACGGCTTTCCGCGTCCACCGCGTCGGCGCTGGTCGCGGAGGCGGCGTCGCGCGCCAAAGCCGCCGTCGCCGAAGCGCTCGGCCGAAACCTCGCCGAACGCCGCGCGCGCGTGTTCGGTTTGGGGCTCCCGATCGAGTGCCCGGAAAGCGGCGCCGCGCCGGCGGACCCGGCGGACCCGGCGGACCCGGCGGACCCGGCGGTCAGACAGTCGGAAGCGGAGGCGGAGGCTGCCTTTTTGCGCGCGGCGCGCAAACGCGAAAAGGCAACGCGCGCGCGCGACGCGCTGCGGCGCCGCGGGAAAAGCCTTTCGATCGACACGGAGGACGCCGACGCGTCATCGTACGCCGGCGCGGGGGCTCTCGGCGAAGGCCGCGGCGTGTGCGCGATGGACGTCGCGACGCGCGCGCCGGCGCTCGGGGCTGAGACGTCGCGTCAGATCGAGCGCGAGCGCGAGCGCGACGCTCGGCCGAAATCGCCCTCGTTCCGGGAGAGGGAACGCGCGTACCACGCCGAGACGTTCGGGCGCGGGAGCGAGCCCCCGAAGGAGCCCTCCGCGCTGGCGCTCGCGGCGCGGCGCGGCGTGCCTGCGAGGCGATCGACCGTCGCGGCCGGTCCCGGATCCGAGACGCGCGAGGCGACGGAGACGACGGATTCGCTTCTCCTCCATCCGGCGAAAAACATTTCGCCGGACGCCGTAGCCGAAGCCGCGTCGGCGCCAGTCGCGGAAGTTTTCGTCGACCTGGAGGACGTGGCCTCACATCCCGCGGACCGCTCGACCGCGCTGCTCGCCTCGGCGGCGGCGAAGCTGCGCGCGCTCGCCGAGGCGCACAGACTCAAGCTGGACGCGGCGCGTCCCTCCCCCGCGCGGCATCTTCGCGAGGAGGCGTCCTCCGCGGACTCGGCGGGCGTCGCGGACTCGGACGATTCCGACGCGGCGTACCAGCGGCTCACCACGCCCTTCGACTCGGACGGCGTTCCGACGCCGACGCTCGCCGACTTGGACGACCCGCGAGAGGGCCCGGCGACGCCGGAGACGGAGCCCTCCACCGAGTCCGACGACGCCTTCGAAGAGGAACTGGCGTCGTTCGTCGCGCGCGCCAACGGGCGCGGAGACGTCGCCGTCTCCGATCCGTCAGCCGCGCGACGGAGTCGCGACGGATTCGCGGCGACCGCGGAGACGGACGACGCATCTCCGAGCGGAATCGGCAGCACAAGAAAGACGAACGACGACGACCGCCCCGACGCGTCCGCCTCGCGAAGCGCGTCGTCGTCTCTCGCGTCTGCGCATGCGCGTTTATTAGTCTCGACGGCGTCTCTCGACGCCGTCGAAACGGGCTCGTCTCGCGAAGAAAAAGAAAAAGACTCGTCGCCTCCTCTCGCGTCGGACGACGACGACGCGTCCGCGCGGACGGAGGACGATTACGAGTCACGCATCGCGCGCGTCGCCGCCATCGCCGACCGAGCGGCGGAGACGGCTCGGCTCGAGACGCGCGCCGCTCTCGGCGGCGTCGAGGGCGCCGCGGTGCTCGGCGCGCGCGAGACCCGCCGCGCGACGCCGCGGACGCGTCCCGAAAATCACGAAACCGAAACGTCGCGTCCGGGACCGTTCGCCGTCGCCGTCTCGTTCTTCTTCCCCGGCGTCCCGTACGCGGACGTCGCGACGCCGCACGCGCGCGGCCGCGTCGAGCGCTTCGTCGCGCGCGAGATCGAGCGCGCCGTCGTCGCCGCCGTCGCGGAGGCGTCGATCGACGTCTCCGAGGAGGACGTCGAGGTGGTCGGCATGAGCCGGGGGCCGCCCCCCGCCGTCGCGGAGGCAACGGCGGCGGACGCGGCGATCCGCGCGGCGGTCGCGGGCGCTCGTCGCGAGAAGGAGGACGACGAGACGGACCACGCGGAATCGCGCGAAACGGCGTCCGCGCGCGATGCGGCGGAGCGGCGCGCGCGCGCTCTGGCGGTGCACTGCGCGATCCGCCTCCCCCGCGAGGAGGCGCTTTTTCGCGGCGCCGCCAAACCGACGGCGCTCCGTCGCCTGAAAAACGCCCGCGCGTTCCTCGGCGCGGCGTCGAGACGACGAGCTCTGTTCCGCGAGCCGAGAGACGACGAAGACGCTCGCGCCGCGAGACGCGCGGCGGCGAGGGCGAGATGGGAACGGCTTCGCTGCGTCGGCGTCGCCGTGACAAACATGTCGTCTCGTCCGGTGCGCGGCATCGGACTCGCCGAGACGGCCGTCACCGGGTCCGGCCCGCTTCGCGATCTGCCCTCGCCTCCCCCCCCGCCGCCGCTGGTGGACATGTTCGGCGGCGACGAGGCCGCGGCGGAGGCTTTCCGGGAGGAGAAGCGCAGACGGGACGTCCGCGACGCGCAGGACGCCGTCGACTTCCCGGACGACGACGAGTGTCTCGCCGAAGGCGCGGACGCGTGGACGACGGCGACGGCGCGCGCCGCGGCGGAGGACGCGAACGAAACCGAAACGTTTTGGTCGCGCGACGCCCTGGACGCGATGTTCGCCGCGCCCCCGCTCGCGATCGACCAGACGCCGCCGCACGAGCGACAGTTGTCGCGTTCGCCCTTGGAACGCCTGGCCGTCGTCGCCGACGCGCACGCGCGTCAGCTGGCGCCCGGCGCGAACAAAAAAGCGCGGAGCGCGGCAGAGGCGCGGCGCGACGAGGCGCGCGTCCTCGACGAGATCCGCGACGCGTCCGAAAAAACGGACCCTCTCTGCGCGGTTCGCGAACGCTCGAGAGCCTCCTCGGCGAACGCGCGAAACGCGGTTGTTTTGCGGTCGACGCGCGCGAAAGCGAATCGCGCGTGGCACGACGGAGGCGTCTACTCGCGAACGACCGTCGAAGACGACGTCGAAAACGTCGCGCCAGAAGTCGCGAGTCGTAAAAAAGAAAACGCGGAACGAACGCGACGACTGGCGCGTCTCGCCCCGGCGCCCTTCGCGTCCGGCGCGGCGGACGGCGACGCGTACGTGAACCCGCGGGTCGCGCGGCTCGCCGCCCGCGGGCAAAAGCGCGATGCGGGGACGAATAAGCCCGTCGACGCGTACGCGAACCCGAGGCTCGAGCGCCTCGAGGCGGCGCGGCGGCGAGCGGCGGGTCGCGCGGACGGGAGAGACGGACTCCGATTGTAGTATTACTAAAGAGTCTACGCGAACGAAAAGGCGTCTACGCGAATCGCGCGCGCGTCACAGCATGTCTTCCGACGCGTCGAACCCCTTGCTCGTCCCTCGCTCGCCCCCGGCCGCGTCCCAGCGCGCTCGCGCGTCCGGAGGGGGAGGCGCCGCTCTCCCCCACGCCTCCGGCGGCGGCGGCGGCGGCGACGCGACGCTCCTTCGCTCAGCACCTAGCGTTCCGCCCGCGGCGGCGGCTCGCTCGCCTTCGTACCCTTCGTACTCGTACTCGTACTGCCTCTGCTCCTCCACGACCCATTCGTCGAACGGCCGCGTTGGAGGCTGCCTCTGCTGCCGCGCGACCGCCGGCCGGTCGCCGTATCCCCCGTCCGCGTCGCGTCGCTCGTACTGCTCGTTCGGGCGCACCAGAGGCACGCCGCGGGGACCGTCGCGACCGTCGCGATCGATCGCGCGCGTCTCGCGCGGCCACTCGCGCGCGTACGCGCGCCTTCGCTCGAACGCGTCGCGCTCCGAGCGCTCTCTTTCCTCGCGCTCGAACGCCTCGTACGCGGCGACGTCGCTGGCGTAGTAGTCCCCGTAGACGGCGAGGTCGTCCTCCCACGGCGGCGCGGCGAGCTGAAGCCGCTGCAGGAGGCTGGCGCTGAGCTGCTCGACCCTCGCCTCCGCGCCGTCGGCGACGATGATGCGCTCCGCACCGCTGGACAAAATCTCCGAGACGTCCACCGCGTACGCGCTCACCACCTCGGTCGGCACCGCGGGCAGACCGAGTGCGTCGACGATGAGCCGCTGCACCAAGCCGTCCTCCGGGTCGAACTCGAAATCGCGCACGCGACCGATGTACGTGCCTCGCTCGGTCACGACGTCGCAGCCCACGACCGTGGACAAGCCGTAGGAGCTCCACCGACGCTCCACTGCGCTCTCGTCGTGCACCAGCACGACGTCCCCGACCTGCCGCAGCGAGGATAACAAGACGTGGTCCACCGCGCCGCGCAGTCCGACGGCGTTCACCACCGGAGACAACACGCCGTTTCCAACCGGGCGGCAATCCAACGCCACCACCTCCCACTCGTCCGTGTCCACCCACAGCTGCGAGACGTTCCCCAAGCGCGTGCCCCCCGTGCGTGTCACGACGTCCTTGCGCACCAGCTGGCCGCGGGTCAGCGTGACGAACCCGTCGCCGAACGGGTCGGGGTCGGGCGCCGAAAGCGACGGGGCGGCGTCCCGAGACGTCTGCGCCGCGGGGGGGTCGCCGTCGAGCCTCTCCGCGCGCGCTGTGGCCGACCGGCGGGCGGCGTCGCGGCGCGTCGAGCGCGCGCGCGAAGGCTGCGCGCGGGTGGCGAGCGGCCGCGCCGCCGTGATGACGCGCGCGCTGGAGCACGCGGACATCGTGACCGAGACGCTCTAGAGCGCGTCACGCCGCCGACTGCGTTTTATCCCAGCGCGGCGCCGGGCGTGTTCGCGTGCGCGTAATGCGAAGCGCCCGCGTCGGAGGACGGGTCGAGGAATCCACGAGACGCTCGTTTCCAGCGTTGTCGGGGGACTCGTTCGGCGGTAGACCGAACGCGCGCGCGTGCGCGTCGCGGAGTGCGCGTCCTCGGCGCGCGAAATGCGCTCGGACGAGCCGATGGAATGAATGAATGCGTCGCAAACCTTCTGCAGGGCAAAAATAGGGCGCTTAGGTTCCTGGTTTCAAGGTTTTGGTTTCAAAATCGGTCGTTTACGGTCGAACGGCGGCCGAATCGACCGACCTCGAACCTCGATTGACCGGCACCCTCGATCGCGAAAACGCGACGTCGAAAATGCTTGGTGCCGCGACAGCTTGCCACGTCGATCCCGCGCACCTCAGCCTCTAAAAAACCGCCGTCGGCGTTTGGTTTATCCTTCACACGCTCGCCATCGCGCACCTTCTCGCCACTCTTGACGCGCCGACCTTCCCCGAGGCTCGACCGGCTCGACCGCACAT
>MDSV01097083.1_pt1 | contig 18979 bp, 22 predicted proteins | sample 810851 | NCBI WGS metagenome assembly MDSV01 (sample SAMN05326640, study PRJNA326480) | marine metagenome | isolation source: seawater | place: Atlantic Ocean: North East | collected 2012 | reverse complement strand
TTTTGAAATAATCTTTTTTTGCATAATCGCATATTATCAAATAAATTTATTTTGACTACTCATCCAACATAGTTATGATTTCTCTTAAATCAAAATAAAAAAATGAAAAAAAAAAAAATTATCAAAAAGATTCATATTTCTGAGCGACTTACCTTAGATTCTGGTAAGTTTTTAAGAGAGTACGACATCGCATATGAAACTTATGGCAAATTAAACAAAAAAAAAAGTAATGCAATTTTTATTTGTCATGCTCTAACGGGGGACCAATTCTGTACCTTGAAAAACCCTGTTAATAATAAAAATGGTTGGTGGAATAATTTAGTTGGACCAGGAAAAGTAATTGACACTAATTTTTTTTTTGTAATTTGTAGTAACGTTTTAGGTGGTTGCATGGGTACAACTGGTCCAGAGTCAATAAATCCAGAAACAAAAAAACCTTACGGATTAGGATTTCCTGTAATTACAATTAATGATATGGTTAAAGTACAGTATAGGCTTGTCGATGCTTTAAATATAAAGAAGTTATTTGCCGTTATTGGAGGGTCAATGGGTGGTATGCAAGCATTAGAATGGGCTACATCTTTTGGTCATAAGGTTCATTCCGTTATACCAATTGCCTCGTCCTATAGACACTCTGCTCAAAATATTGCTTTTCATGAAATAGGTAGGCAGGCTATCATGGCTGACCCTAATTGGAACAAGGGTGCGTACTATCAAAAGAAAAAATATCCAAAAAGAGGATTGTCTGTAGCTAGAATGATTGCACATATAACTTATTTATCTGAATCAGCATTACAAAGAAAGTTTGGAAGAAATCTACAAAACAATAAGTTTTTCTCTTTTGAATTTGAAACTGAATTTCAAATTGAGAGTTATTTAAAACATCAGGGTATTTCATTTGTTGAGAGATTCGATGCTAACAGTTATTTATATATTACGAAAGCTATGGATTATTTCGATCTTTCTATAAAAAAAGGAGGGTTGAGAAAGGCTTTTAGTGATAAAAACCTATCCTATTGTTTTATTACATTCTCATCAGATTGGCTTTTTCCAACCTCAGAAACAAAAACTATAATACAATCTATTAATCAATATAATACCAAAGTAAGTTTTGCTGAAATAAAAACCGATAAGGGACATGATGCTTTTTTACTACATGAACCAAACTTTCATTCCACATTAAAATCTTTTATAACAGGCCAAAAAAAAAGGTTTAAGATATGACAAAAATTCTCAGAAATGACCTTCAAATAATTTCTAGCCTTATTGAAGAAAATGAGAAGGTATTAGACGTTGGTTGTGGTAATGGAAATCTTATCGAATTTTTATCTAAAGAAAAAAATGTAGATTGTAAAGGGATTGAAATAGAGTTAGAAAAAATGAATTTTTGTTTAAAAAAGGGTTTATCTGTTGTTCAAGGTGATGCCAATTACGATTTAGACGACTTTTCAGATAATTCTTTCTCAACGGTGATTTTAAGTCAGACCATACAGGCAACAATTTTTCCAGAAAGAGTTATAAAAAATTTAATCAGAATAGGTAAAAGAGCAATAATTTCTTTTCCTAATTTTGGTTTTTGGAAGGTTAGAAAGGATTTTTTTTTTTCTGGAAAGATGCCCAAAAATAAAATTTTACCTTATGAGTGGTTTGACACACCTAATATTCATTTGTGCTCGGTAAATGATTTCATTCAGCTTTGTCACAAGAATAGAATAAAAATCAAAGATAAGGTTTTGCTTAACGAGAATGGGAAAAAAATACAATCAATAAATTTTTTTGAAAACCTTCTTTCTTATCAAGTTATTTTTTGTGTTTCAAAAAAATAGTTTTTTGATTACTATCCAACTATGTTAGAAATTTTTCAAATCCCTGTTTTGAATGATAATTATATATATCTTATAATAGATGCTAAAAGTGGGAAGACAGCATGTGTTGATCCAGCACTACATGAGCCTGTAATAGAAAAACTTGAAGAACTTGATAAAAAGTTAGATTTCATTCTTAATACGCATCACCATAATGATCATGTTGGTGCGAATTTAAAACTTAAAAAAAAGTATAAATGTGAAATTGTTGGTAATGAAAAAGATAAAGCACGAATACCTGGAATAAGTATTTTCGTGAATGAAGGAGATACTTTTAAACTCGGTGATTCAGAGTGCAGAGTTATTGAAGTATCAGGGCATACCTTGGGGCATATTTGTTATTATTTTTCAAAAGAAAGTTTGATCTTTTGTGGAGATACACTTTTTTCTTTGGGTTGTGGAAGATTATTTGAGGGAACACCAGATGTAATGGTTGAATCATTATTGAAGATAAGATCCCTTCCAAATAATACTAAGGTTTATTGTGCTCATGAGTATACTTTAAATAATGCCAACTTTGCTTTAAGTCTCGAACCTAAAAATAATAAATTAAAAAAAAAAATTGAACAAATAAAGACCAGGAGGTTAAAAGGCCTCTCAACAATACCTTCAACGCTGGGTGAAGAAAAGATTCTTAACCCTTTCCTTAGATTTGACAATGATGCTTTTATAAAGTCAGTTGGGTTGAAAAAGAAATCGAATATTGAAAATTTTAAGGTTATTAGAGAAATGAAAGATAATTTTTAATCCATCCAAAGTCCGCCATTGATAGATAGTGTTGCTCCGTTTATATAACTTGCTTTGTCAGAGACGACGTAGCCAACTAACTCAGCTATTTCTTCAGAGCTACCAAGCCTTTTGGCAGGTATACCATCAATAATATTTTTTAATATATCCTCTCTTATTGCTGCGACCATCTCTGTATTAATATAACCAGGACAAATGACGTTTGAAGTTATATTTTTTGAGGCGCTTTCAAGTGCTAAAGACTTTGAGAAACCAATTAATGCTGATTTGGTTGCTGCGTAGTTAGATTGACCAAATTGTCCTTTTTGTCCGTTAACTGAGGAGATATGAACGATTCTTCCGAAAGTATTTTCTCTCATTTTATTAATAACTAGAGATGTAACATTAAAAGCAGAATTTAAGTTAACTTCAATTACTTTATTCCATTGTTCAAGCGACATCTTATGTAATGGGGCATCTTTTGTAATCCCAGCATTATTTATTAGAATATCGATAGTTTTGTGTTTGTCATAAATTTTTTGTATTTGGGTTAAACATTCCTCATAGTCACTTACATCCCATTTGACAGTTTCAATACCAGTTTCATTTGAAAAATCAGATGCTTTTTGATCGTTACTGGCGTAATTAGCAATTACTGAGAATCCATCTTTTTTTAGTTTTTTTGATATTTCTTGTCCAATTCCTCGTGTACCTCCTGTTACAAGAGCAACTCTATTAGAGGTTGTCGATGTTTCTTGATTATCTGATGTCATTTTAACTATACCCTTTCAATACACATGGCTATTCCCTGTCCGCCACCAATGCAAAGTGTTGCTAAACCCTTATTCTTGTTACTTCTAATTAATTCATGAATCAATGTTACTAAAATCCTAGCTCCAGAGGCTCCAATTGGATGACCAAGTGCTATGGCTCCTCCATTTACATTTACTTTACTCATATCCCATTTCATTTCTTTAGAAACAGCCAGTGATTGAGCAGCAAATGCTTCGTTAGCCTCTATTAAGTCAAGATCATCAAGTTTCCAGTTGGCAATTTCAAGAGCTCTTTTTGTTGCTGGAACTGGCCCAATTCCCATTATTGCGGGATCAACACCTGTAGTAGCCCAAGAAATTATTCTAGCAATAGGTGTAATATTTAATTTTTTTGAGGTTTCTTCATTCATCAGTGTTACAGTAGCTGCACCGTCATTTAATCCAGATGCATTACCTGCAGTTACGGTTCCATCTTTTTTAAAGACTGGTTTTAGTGAACTGATTTTTTCTAGTGTAGAGCCATGTCTTGGAAATTCGTCGCTTCTGAAGTCAATGGTTTCTTTTTTCTGTCTAACAGGGACATTTAAAATTTCACTCTCAAACTTATTTTTTTTTTGAGCCTCTTCAGCTTTATTTTGTGATAATGTTGCAAATTCGTCTTGATCTTGCTTAGAAATATTATACTTTTCTGAAATATTTTCGGCAGTTGTACCCATATGATAGTCGTTCATTGCGCACCATAAACCATCAATAATCATACTATCTTTTAATTTACCATCACCCATTTTAAGTCCATTTCTAACATTAATCGTGTGATGAGCATTCGTCATAGATTCTTGGCCACCGGCAATAACAATTTCGGATTGATTGGTCATTATAGATTGTGCACCTAATGAAACAGCTCTAAGGCCTGATCCACAAACCTGATTGATTGTTAACGCACTTTTTTCAATTGGAAGTTCTGCTAACATTGAACTTTGCCTTGCTGGGTTTTGACCAGCCCCCCCTGTAAGAACCTGTCCCATGATAAGCTCGTCTACCAGATTTTTATCTAAACTATTTTCACTTAAAACTGCCTCAATAGCTAGCTTACCAAGTTCTGGGGCCGAATAATCAGATAGACTACCCATAAACTTTCCAATTGCTGTTCTTTTTGCGGCTGTAATTACAATATCAGTCATAAAAATATCTTAATGAGCTTCAATAACATAAAATCGCTTTAATTTTCAATATAATAAATAAATTCATTAAAATTAATTTTTATAAAAATGTTTTGATAATTTAATGTCTTAGTAGTATAAAAAAAAGAAAATTTGGAAATTTTGGAATGTACGCTATATTCAATCATAAGGGAAAACAATATAAAGTTTCTAAAGATGACTTTTTAAAACTTCCTAAGCTATCTGATTTAAAAAAAAATGATACTCTAACACTAGAGGATATCACTCTTCTTAAAACAGAAAATGGTGATATTATTATTGGTACTCCCATCATTAAAGATGTGAAAATTAAAGCAAAAGTTATCGATCAAATCAGAGACAATAAAATTATTGTTTTTAAAAAGAAAAGAAGACACAACTACAGACGAAAAATAGGTCACAGACAAGACCTTACATTAGTCAAGATAGAGGAAATTATTACTTCATCAAGTTCTAATAAAAAACCTAAAGAAGAAAACCAACCCAAGAAAGAGGTATCAGATGGCTCATAAGAAAGCAGGAGGAAGCACTAGAAACGGAAGAGATAGTGCTGGAAGAAGATTAGGTATTAAAAAATTTGGTGGTGAAAAGGTGATCCCGGGAAATATCATACTAAGACAAAGGGGAACAAAGTTCCACCCTGGAAAAAATGTTTCAATTGGGAAGGACCATACAATTTTTGCCATCACAGAAGGTTTTGTTACATTTAAAAAGAAATCTTCAGGAAAATCGTTCGTTGAAGTCCAACAAATAAAATAACTCCCCCTAATTATGAAGTTTCTAGACGAGGCTAAAATCCATCTAAAGGCAGGAGATGGTGGCGCAGGTTGTATAAGTTTTAGAAGAGAAAAGTTTGTAGAATATGGCGGCCCTGATGGAGGAGATGGTGGTAGGGGAGGTAACATTTTATTTGAATCCGAAGAAAACTTAAACACACTTATTGACTTTAGATATCAGCAACACTTCAAAGCTGAAAACGGAAAAAATGGATCAGGAAAAAATAGAACTGGTCAAAATGGAAAAAATATTATCATTAAAGTACCTGTTGGAACTGTTATTATGGATTCTGATAAAAACGAAATATACAAAGATTTAGTTAAAAAAAACGAAAGGTTTTTAATTTTAAAAGGTGGTAAAGGAGGAGTAGGAAATTTAAGATTTAAATCATCAACAAATCAGGCGCCTAGAAAATCTACTAAAGGAAAAATAGGTGAAGAACTTTGGGTATGGTTGAGACTTAAATTGATTGCTGATATTGGTTTCGTTGGTTTGCCGAATTCAGGAAAGTCAACTCTATTGTCAGTTTTATCTAATGCTAAAGCAAAAGTTGCAAATTACGCATTTACAACATTAAAACCTCAACTTGGCCTTTTGAGATTTGAAGATGGTGATGTAACTCTTGCTGATCTTCCTGGTCTTATATCTGGGGCTAATAAAGGAGTTGGCCTCGGTCTCAAGTTTTTGGCTCATATAGAAAGATGTAGAGCCTTAGCTCATTTGTGTGATTTGTCTGTAGAAAAAGATGAACAAATTGTTGAAAATTATAGAATAATTAGAAATGAAATCGAAAATTATGGTAAATTAGTTTCAAAAAAGAAGGAAATAATTGTTCTTACAAAAAGCGACTTAGTTTGTGAAAATACAATCAGAAAAAGAACTGATATTTTAAAAAAATATTCTAAATCTGATATTACAATTATTTCTAGTCATAAAAAGGACGGAATAAGTAAACTTAAATCTATTTTCCGTGAAATTTTAGATGAAAAAACTACAACTTATTAAAAATGCTAAAAAAATTGTTATAAAAATAGGGTCATCATTATTAATTGATAACGGCAAATTTAATTATAAGTGGCTGAGATCACTTGTTGAGGATCTTGATAACTTCCTTAATAAAACTCAAATTATAATTGTTGCATCTGGAGCAGTCTCGTTAGGAAAGAGTTATCTTAAATTTAATACTCATGAGGTAAACCTTAACATTAAGCAAGCGTTTGCCGCATGTGGTCAGATTTTTTTAATGAATAATTTTATTAAGGTTTTTGAGGAGAAAAAAAAAAAAGGTAGCGCAAATACTTCTCACTTTTGCAGATACTGAGGATAGAAGAAGAAGTCTAAACTCCAGAGAAACAATTAAAAGCCTTCTGTTGTCTGATGTGATACCAATAATAAATGAAAACGATACAGTAGCGACGGATGAGTTAAAGTTTGGGGATAATGATAGACTAGCTGCAAGAGTTGCTCAAATTATAGAAGCCGATCTTTTACTTTTACTTACTGATGTAGAGGGCCTATTCAATAAAAATCCAAAACATCATGGGGATGCGAAAATGGTTGAAACAATTACAAAGATAGATTCTCAAATTTACAAGATGGCAAGTTCTCAAACAAATTCTTACGGGTCTGGAGGAATGTTAACGAAAATACAAGCAGCTGAAATAGCCGGAAGTTATGGCTGCAATACATTAATTTTTCAGGGTAATATTGAAAACCCTCTAAAAAATTTAAAAAAAAATGATACGGGATCCCTTTTTGTTTCAAGTGAAAAAAAAAAGAAGGGAATGAAAAATTGGTTAGCAGGCTCAATAAATATTTCTGGAGCCTTAGAAATAGATAATGGGGCAATAGATGCCTTAAATAATGGAGCTAGCTTGCTACCTATTGGAATACAAAGAGTCTTAGGAAAATTTTCAAAAGGAGATATAATTGAAATCAAAGATAATAATGGGAAAAAACTTGGCAAAGGAATTAGTTATTATGATGCAAATGAAGTTGAAATGATAAAAGGAAAAAAAAGTGCTTCAATTAAAAAAATTTTAGGTTATCAAGGTAGAGAAGAAGTTATTCATAGGGATTATTTATATTTAAGTAAATGATGAATGTTGAAAATTTAGAAAAAAAAATTTTACAAATTGGCTGTCAAGCCAAAGAAGCATCAAGATATGTTTCTCAATTAAGTACAAAATCTAAAAATGAGATACTCTGCTCGGCTGCTGACAATCTATTAAAAAATAAAGACTCAATTTTAAAAGCCAATGAACTAGATATAAAAGTCAATAAGGACATACTTAATGCTGCAACACTTGATAGACTTATCCTTGATGAAAAAAGAATTGAATCCATTAGCAATGGATTAGCAGAGATTTCTATGTTGGAGGATCCGGTTGGAAAAATCATCGAAAAATGGTCGAGACCTAATGGATTAGAAATTGAAAAGATATCAATTCCTTTAGGTGTAATAGGTGTGATCTATGAATCAAGGCCAAATGTTTCAGCTGATGCAGCTGGACTTTGTTTGAAGTCAGGGAATGCGCTTATACTTCGGGGAGGATCTGAAAGTTTTAATTCTTCAAGTAAAATAGTTGAAATAATAAATTGTTCCTATGAAAAATTTAAACTTCCTAAAGGTGTTTTACAATATATTCCAACAAAGGACAGAAATGCAGTTGGTCACCTTTTGAGAATGGATGATTTTGTTGATGTAATAATCCCAAGGGGAGGAAGGTCTCTCATTGAAAGAGTAATTAATGAGAGTAAAGTACATGTAATTAGGCATTTAGATGGCATTTGTCACACTTATATTCACAAATCGTCTATTGCTAATCTTTCAAAAGAGGTAGCAGTAAATGCAAAAATGAGAAGACCTGGTATTTGCGGCGCTACAGAGACAATTCTTATTGATAAAGAGGTATTATCAACACACCTACCTGATATTATTAAATCTTTGACTGATATGGACTGTGAAGTTAGAGGTGATAAACACGTTTTAAATATAAGTAATTCTTTAAAACTTGCAAATGAAGAAGACTGGCATACTGAGTATCTTGATAAAATAGTGTCTATCAAAACGATTTTTAAAGGTGTTGAAGAAGCAGTTCATCATATAAATCTATACGGATCAGGGCATACAGATGCCATTCTTTCTGAGGATGAGGATGCAGTAAATTTTTTTTTAAATAATGTTGATAGTGGAATCGTTATGCATAACACTTCAACTCAATTTGCAGATGGAGGTGAATTTGGAATGGGAGCTGAGATTGGAATCTCTACTTCTAAAGTTCATGCAAGAGGCCCTGTTGGTGTTGCACAGCTAACAAGTTTTAAATATAAAGTTAAAGGTTCAGGCCAGATTCGTCTATAAGTTGTTTAATTCAAAAAAAAAGTTTGTAGGTATATTAGGTGGGACATTTGATCCACCACACGAGGGTCATCTCTTCATCAGCAAGTTTGCAAAAATGAAACTAGATATTAGTGAAGTTTGGTGGATTGTTTCAACAACGAATCCATTAAAAAAAAATATAGTTGATTATAGAAAAAGATTACAAAAAGTTAAAAATTATTTGGCAAACCATCATATTAAAGTTTTAGAAATTCAGGATTTATCAAAAAACATTTATACAGTTGATCTTTTGGAATATTTATTTAAAAAATTTCCTCAAAAAAAATTTATTTGGCTAATGGGGGCTGATGCTCTTGTTAATTTTCATTTATGGAAAGACTGGAAAAAAATATTTTATAATATTCCGATTGCAATTTTTGATCGCCCATCTTACTCTTTAAATATATCGAAAACAAAAACGATTTTACATTTTAAGGAGGATAGGATTAATAGTAAATTATCAAAAGATTTAAAATTTATGAAGCCCCCAAAGTGGTTGTTTGTAACTGGATTAACCAATCCACAATCCTCAACAAAAATAAGGCAAAAAAAAAGTTGAATCAGCATAAAGATATTAAAAACTTCTTAAAAAAGATTATTAAAGATTTGAATGATTTAAAGGCTATTGATATTAAATTTATCGATATAAAAAATAGAAGTGCTTTGGGAGATTTTTTAATAATCGTAACAGGAAATTCTACAAGACACATAAACGCTATAGCCACGAAAATTATTGAAAATTATAAAAAAAAAGTAATTTCTGTTGAAGGTTTAAAGTCTACAGAGTGGGTGATTGTTGATTTTGGAGATATCATTTTGAATGTTTTTAAACACGATGCAAGAGAGCATTTTTCTTTAGAAAAAATATGGCAATCTGACTTAGAGGATGAAAAAATAAGTTTTGGTTAGATGAATATAAGTATTATCTCCCCTGGAAAGTTTAAAAAAAAACCACCTTTCGAAGAAATTTTTAATTATTATAAAAAAAGAATAAATCTTAAGATTGAGCTTAAAGAAATAAAAGCATTTAACTTTGAAGAAAGAAAAAAGTTATTGTTTGAAAAAAATGAAATTTTAAAACATCTTAAACCAACAGACTATATTGTGGTACTTGATAAAGATGGTAAGATGCTTTCAAGTAAAGACTTTTCAGTTTTTTTAAAAAAAAAAATGACAGAAAGAACGAAGAGAATTTGTTTTTTAATTGGAAGTGAACTAGGTTTAGATTTATCCCTAAAAAAATATTATCAGATTATTTCATTGGGTAGAAAAACTTGGCCACACCAACTGGTAAGAATAATGTTAATTGAACAAATTTATAGATCTTTAGAAATTATTAAAAACAGTCCCTATCATAAATAGAAGTAAAAGAATGAGAAAAATTTTATTGTGTATTTTAGATGGGTGGGGACTAGGAAAAAGTAATAAGCATAATGCTATAGAGGTGGCAAAAACAGAGAATTTTGATGCTATTGCAAAAAAATTTGACATGGGAAAGCTTTATGCGTCTGAAAAAGAAGTAGGACTACCTAATGGACAATTTGGAAATTCTGAGGTGGGCCATATGAATATTGGAGGAGGGAGAGTTATTCTTCAAGATATTTTGAGAATAGATAAATCTTTAAAAAGTGGTGATATTGAAAATAATTATAATTTTCTAAAAATGCTTCGAGAATCTAAAAGAGTTCATCTTTTAGGTATTTTATCATCAGGAGGTGTGCATGGTCATCAGGACCATCTTTTAAAAATTATTGAGATTTTAGGAAAAAAAAAAAAAAGAAATTTTATTACATTGTTTTCTAGATGGAAGGGACAGTTCGCCAATCTCAGGGTATGATAATATGGCAAATTTGCTGGAGAAAATTAAAAATCAAAAGAATATAAAAATAGCAAGTATTTGTGGAAGGTTTTATTCAATGGACCGTGACAATAGATGGGACAGAATTAATTTAGCGTATAAAGCAATAATTGAAGGTTCTGCAGATCATCAAAAAAATCCCCTAAAATCGATAAAACAAAGCTACAGCGAAAAAATTACAGACGAATTTTATAAACCCAAAAATTTTTCTAATTACTCAGGCGTAAACAAAGATGATGGTTTTTTCATTACAAATTATCGTGCTGATAGAGTGAGAGAACTTTTAACCGCAATTTTTGATAAAGAATTTAATAATTTTAAAAGAAATAAAATCGCGGATTTCTCTTCTGCTATCAGCATGGTTGAATATTCAAAAAGACTAAAAAAAAAAATAATTCCTTTGCTTGAGCCTTTGTTGATTGAAAATAATTTGGGTGAAATTTTTTCCAAAAAAAGATTAAATCAACTTCGTATTGCTGAAACTGAAAAGTATGCGCATGTTACATATTTTTTCAATGGAGGTGTCGAAGAGAGTTATAAGGGTGAGGACAGAGTTTTAATTCCTTCTCCTAGAGTTGAAACTTATGATCAAAAGCCAGAAATGTCGGCATTAGAATTGACTAATGAACTTATAAATAGAGTTAAAAAGAACAAATACAGTTTAATAGTAACCAACTTCGCAAATACTGATATGGTAGGACATACTGGAAATTTTGAGGCTACGGTAAAAGCAGTTGAAACGATAGATAGTTGTATTGGTAGAATTTTTAAACAATGCAAAGAAAATGGCTATACGTTAATTATAACGTCTGATCATGGAAATGCAGATTTGATGTACGATGAGAAAAAATCAATTCCTTGTACAACACACTCAATAAACCCAGTTCCCTTTATTATTTGTGAAAAAATTAAACTAAAAAAAAAAGAAGGTATTTTAGCAGATATTGCACCTACAATTTTAGATCTAATGAAATTAGAAAAACCAAGTAACATGAATGGTTGTAGTCTTTTAATATGAAATTAATAGTATTCTTAATATTTTTTTTTACCTCTAATTTTTGTTTGAGTGCAGAGGGGAAAAACTTTAAAAAAAAACTTTCAGTTCTAAAAAAGCAAACAGTTACTATTCATAATGACATATTAAAAAATGATGATGAATTAAAAAAAATTAAAATTGATATAGAAAAAAATAGTCAAAAAAAAACTATTTTTGAAAAGCATATCAAGGACAAGGAAGTTGTAAGTAGAAGACTTTTCCTTTTGTTACAAGATAAAATCTACATCTCTCCAGTTAATAAATTTATTAAAAGTTTAACAACCCAGTCTGACAATTTAATTACCAAACAAATTGTTAGAGAGTTTTTCCTTAAAGAAGCAAAGACAAGTATAAATCAGTATTTTGAAAGTATCGAAGGAATTGAGGAAATAAAAAAGGAATTGGATGGCAAAATTATAGTGTTTGAAAAAAAAAAGAAAGATTTGAGGAAAAAACTTAAAATTCTTGAGAAGAAAATGAAAGAGGTATCAAAATTACAGAAAAAAGTAAAAGTAGACCTTGCCTTAAAGATAAAAGAAAAAAAATTAAAGGAAAAAGCAAAAAATCTAAACGAATTGGTAAGTGGTGTTGAAAAAAAAAAAAAAAGTAAAATATTTAATAAAAGTAATATTCAATATCCAGTTAGAGGTGAAATTATTTCAAATTACGGAGAGGGAAAAGATATAAAGAAATCAAAAAATGGGATAGTTTTTAAAGTCGCGAAAGATTCTTTTGTGACATCGCCCATAAATGGTATGGTTGTGTACGCTAATCAATTTAGGAGTTATGGTAATCTAGTGATAATAGAAAACGATCAAGGTTTTTACTGTATCTTGTCTGGAATGAAAAATATTTTGATTTCTTCAGGTATTGAAGTTTTGAAAGGTGAGCCAATTGCAAAGTTAAATACTGGAAAAAATAGTCAACTTTATTTTGAATTAAGGTTGAATGGAAAAATTGTTAATCCTAAATCAAAAGTTGAGATTTTATAAAAAAACTGCATAATCATACAATGATCAAATTTTTAGTATATATTTTCCTTATATCGCTGAATTTTTCAGATGCAAAATCTGAGGATGATAAAGAAGTTTATAAACATTTAAACCTCTTTGGTGAAGCATTTGAAAAAATAAAAAATAATTATGTAGAGGAAGTTTCGTCTAAGGAACTAGTTGAGGCAGCAATTGAAGGGATGTTAAGTTCGCTTGATCCTCACTCCACCTTTCTAAATACAGATGAGTTAAAAGAACTTAAAGTTCAAACAAAAGGAGAATTTGGTGGATTGGGTATAGAAGTTACTCTCGAAAATGGTTTTGTAAAAGTTATTTCACCAATTGACGATACTCCTGCATCAAGAGCTGGAATTTTGGCAGGGGATCTTATTACACATCTAGATGATGAACCAGTCTTGGGTATGACATTGTCTGAAGCTGTTTCTCTTATGAGGGGCAAAGCTGGATCAAAAATAAAATTAACTGTTAACAGAGAAGAAAATAAAACACTTCAAATTGTGATTACAAGAGCTGTGATAGAACTGAAAGCAGTTAAAGCAAAAATTCAGAATAACATCGGTTATATAAGAGTCTCATCTTTTAACCAAAAAGTTGATACTGAAATTATAAAAGCGATCAGTAAGTTCAAAAAGAACAATAAAATTATAGGTTATGTTCTTGATTTGAGAAATAATCCTGGTGGACTTCTTGATCAAGCTGTCAACGTGACAGATATTTTCCTAGACCGTGGAGAAATAGTTTCAACCAGAGGAAGGTTTGAAAGAGATGGTAGTAGATTTAATGCTATTAAAACAGATTTGACGGATGGTTTACCATTAGTAGTTTTGATTAACCAAGGTAGCGCATCAGCCTCAGAGATTGTTGCAGGAGCTTTGCAAGATCATAAGAGAGCAATTATTATGGGTACAAGATCCTTTGGAAAAGGCTCAGTTCAAACCATTCTTCCATCTGGAGAAAACGTTGCTCTAAAACTTACTACTGCAAAATACTTCACTCCTCTTGGAAGATCTATCCAAAAAACAGGAATTGATCCTGATATTTTAGTTGAACAAGCTGAATTAAAAAAGTTGCCAGAATCTGACGCCCCGTCAAGAAAAGAAGCAGATCTAAGAGGTGCTATAGATAATGATCAAAATTCAACAGAAGATGATAAGGAAAAAAGATCCAGTAAAAAAAAAATAGATGACGCTTCAAATGATTATCAATTAAGTAGAGCCTTCGATCTTATACTTGCTTTAGATTTAGCTGAGAATTATAAACAATAATTAAAATTTTCAGATAAAATTATGAAAGATTTTAGAAAAGGAATAGGTGTGTTCCTAATTAATGAAAATAATCAACTTTGGGTTGGAAAAAGAATAGACTTTAAAAACAATTATTGGCAAATGCCCCAGGGTGGTATTGATAATAATGAAAACCCAAGACAAGCTATGATTAGGGAACTTAGTGAAGAGGCTGGAATTAAAAAAAACTATGAAATTTTGATGGAGCTTGAAGGCTGGCTCTCATATTTACTCCCAAGCTCTCTTAAAAAAGTTGTTTGGGGAGGAAGATACGTGGGTCAAAAACAAAAATGGTTTGCTTGTAGATTTTTTGGAAAAGACGAGGAGTTTAATCTTGAAACTCATAAACCTGAATTTGAGGATTGGAAATGGATAAGGCCAGAAGATGCAATGAAGTTTGTTGTTCCGTTTAAAAAAAAACTATACAGAGATGTTTTGAAGAGTTTTAAAGATCTTTACTAAGAATAGTATAATTTTTTAGAAACTCTCATTTTTTCAATTTCAATTTTACCGTCAGTTTTTTCATCTTTATAGTCAGAAGTTTTTCTAATATCTTCACTCAAGAGTGTGCATCTATTTTCTAAAACTTCAACAATACCGCCATTTACCAGAAAGGTTTCGACTATTTTTTTATCTTTGTATATGTAAGCTACTCCAATTCGGAGAGTAGTAAGGAATGGCATATGGTTTTTTAATATTCCAAAGTCACCTTCTGTTCCTGGCAAAATACAAAGATCAATCTCATCATTAAAGATAGTTTGCTGTGGTGAAATTATCTCAAGATTAAACGACATTGTAAGTTATTTTTCAATCTTTTTAGATTTTTCAATTGCTTCTTCTATAGTTCCAACCATATAAAATGCAGCCTCAGGTATATCATCGTACTTCCCATTTACAAGATCATCGAAGCCTTTAATTGTATCTTGTAGATTAACAAAAACACCTGGAGTTCCAGTAAACACCTCTGCTACATGAAAAGGCTGTGAAAGAAACTTCTGAATTTTTCTAGCCCGACCAACAACCAATTTATCCTCTTCAGACAATTCATCCATCCCTAGGATAGCTATTATATCTTGAAGAGACTTATATTTTTGCAAAGTTTCTTGAACTTTTCTTGCAACATTATAGTGTTCCTCTCCTATTATTCTTGGATCAAGAATTCTGGAGGTCGAATCTAATGGATCAACTGCTGGATAAATTCCTAATTCAGCGATTTGCCTGGATAAAACTGTTGTTGCATCTAAGTGGGCAAAAGATGTTGCCGGAGCAGGGTCTGTTAAATCATCAGCAGGTACATAGATTGCTTGAACGGATGTTATTGATCCTTTGTTAGTCGATGTTATTCTTTCTTGAAGAGCTCCCATATCTGTTGATAGTGTTGGTTGATAACCCACAGCTGAAGGTATTCTTCCAAGTAAGGCTGAGACTTCAGATCCGGCTTGAGTAAACCTAAAAATATTATCTACAAATAATAGAACATCTTGTCCTTCTTCATCTCTAAAATACTCTGCAAGTGTTAAGCCTGTCAAGGCCACTCTAGCCCTAGCTCCAGGTGGTTCATTCATTTGTCCATAAACTAAAGCAGCTTTGGATTCATTTGTGTCAAGTTTAATAACCCCAGATTCAATCATTTCATGATAAAGATCATTTCCTTCTCTTGTTCTTTCACCAACACCAGCGAAAACTGAATAACCACCGTGACCTTTAGCAATATTATTGATTAGCTCCATAATTAAAACAGTTTTTCCAACACCAGCACCACCAAATAATCCAATTTTACCCCCTTTGGCATAAGGAGCTAAGAGATCTACGACCTTGATCCCTGTAACTAAAACTTCAGTATCGGTTGATTGATCTATAAATTCCGGTGCATTTTTGTGAATAGGTGATTTTAATTTTGTTTTCAGCTCGCCTCTTTCGTCTATAGGTTCACCAATTACATTTAAAATTCTACCGAGTGTTTCTGGACCAACGGGAACAGAAATAGGGTTTCCAGTATCTTTTACCTTCTGGCCCCTAATAAGACCATCTGTTGAATCCATTGCTATAGTTCTCACGGTATTTTCACCTAGGTGTTGAGCTACCTCAAGCACTAAATCTTTATTTTCATGTTTGACTACCAATGCATCCAAAATTTGAGGTAACTTTTCATCAAAAGATACGTCAACAACTGCACCTAATACTTGTTTTATTTTTCCAATATTTTCTGTCATATATACATCTCCTTAAAGTTTAAACTGCCTCAGCACCTGAAATAATTTCAATTAATTCTTTTGTAATTAGAGCTTGTCTAGATCTATTGTAGAATAGAGTAAGCCTGTCAATCATATCGTTTGCATTTCTTGTTGCGTTATCCATTGCTGTCATTCTTGACCCTTGTTCGCTTGCTAAATTTTCAAGTAGAGCAGAATGAATCTGAATTGCAATATTTTTGGGAATGATATCATCTAAAATTACTTCTTCATTAGGTTCAAAATCATACATTATTTTATTTTCGTGATTTTCTAGCTGATCATCTTTTTCAACAGGAAGTAGTTTTTGAGACTCAACATTTTGTGAGATTGCGCTTGTAAATTTAGTATATATTAAATAGCACTCTGAGATTTCATTATCAAAAAAAAGCTTAAGAACCTGATCTCTTATAGAACTTGCAATATCAAACTCAATCCTGGGGTTTGCAAAGTCAGAAACTAAATCAATTGTTAAATCATTGTAGAGCCTTCTTAGGGATTGATATGCCTTTTTACCAACAAATAAAAACTTGAAGTCTTTCCCGCTTTTTTTCAATGTATCTGTTACATTCTTGGTATGTTTGATTATTGAGCCGTTAAACCCGCCGCACAAACCTCTGTCTGCGGAACAAACGATTAGCAAGACCATTTTTTTATTGTTAGTTTTGCTGAATTTGAGGTTATTAGTATTAGACCGTGAAATAAGAGATAGAACAATTTCTTTCATTTTATTGGCATAAGGTCGAGATTTTTCTGCATTATCTTGTGCTCTTTTCAATTTTGCAGCAGCAACCATCTTCATAGCAGATGTTATTTTTTTGGTTGATTTAACGCTTGATATTCTGTTTCTTAGATCTTTAAGGCTTGGCATTTATTTACTGTAAAAATTCGTTAATAGTGGATTCGAGAAATTGATTAAGCTTCGTTTCAGTATCTTCAGACAAGGATTTTTCATCCTTGATTGTTTTGAGAATATCTTTACCTTGATCTCTTAACTTTTTTAGCAAAAAAATTTCAAACTTTGTTATTTCTGAAATTTCTATTTTATCCAAAAAGCCCTTAACCCCTGAAAAAATTACTACAACCTGTTCTTCAACTCTCAAAGGTGAATATTGGGGTTGTTTAAGGATCTCTGTCAATCTCCTTCCTCTTTCAAGAAGATTTCTAGTTGATTGGTCAAGGTCAGAGGCAAATTGAGAAAAAGCTTCCATTTCCCTGAATTGTGCTAGATCAAGTTTTATTGACCCTGAAACTTGTTTCATCGCTTTGATTTGAGCTGCAGATCCTACACGGCTCACAGACAATCCAACATTAACGGCAGGTCTTATTCCCTTGAAAAAAAGTTCGGTCTCTAAGAAAATTTGTCCGTCTGTAATAGAAATAACATTTGTTGGAATATAAGCAGATACGTCTCCTGCCTGAGTTTCAATTACTGGTAGTGCAGTTAAAGATCCAGATCCATTAGAGTCACTCATTTTGGCGGCTCTTTCTAAAAGCCTAGAGTGAATATAAAAAACGTCACCTGGAAATGCTTCTCTGCCAGGAGGCCGTCTGAGAAGTAAAGACATTTGTCTATATGCTACTGCTTGTTTAGATAAATCATCATAAAAAATTACTCCATGCATACCATTATCTCTAAAAAACTCACCCATCGCACAGCCAGTGTAAGGAGCCAGAAATTGAAGAGGAGCTGGATCAGAAGCTGTAGCTGCAACAACAATTGAGTATTTTAGTGCATCATTTTCTTCTAAAGTTTTAACGATTTGTGCTACTGTTGATCTTTTTTGACCGATTGAAACATAAATACAGTATAGTTTTTTTGATTCATCATCTGATTCATTAGCTTCTTTTTGATTTATAATAGTATCAATGATCACAGCAGTTTTTCCAGTTTGTCTATCACCTATGACTAGCTCTCTTTGTCCTCTACCTATTGGGATGAGACTATCAATTGCTTTTAAACCAGTTTGCATTGGTTCATTAACTGATTTTCTTGGTATTATCCCAGGTGCCTTAAGTTCCGCTCTTCTCATCTTTACGTTCTTGAGAGGGCCTTTTCCATCAATAGGGTTACCAAGTCCATCGACTACTCGTCCGAGAAGAGATTTACCTGTTGGAACTTCAACGATAGATTGTGTTCTTTTTACAACATCACCCTCTTTAATAGACTGGTCACTTCCAAAAATAACAACACCAACGTTATCTTCTTCAAGGTTAAGTGCCATACCTTTGACTTTACCCGGGAATTCAACCATTTCTCCAGCCTGGACATTGTCTAAACCGTAAACTCTAGCAATACCATCCCCAACGGTTAAGACCGTTCCAACTTCAGAGACTTTTGCTTCATCACTTACATCTTTGATTTCTTTTTGTAAAATAGATGATATTTCTGATGCATTTATAGACATAATTAATTCAACCTTTCATTAAAGTTATAATCTTGCAATTTATTTCTAATAGAGTTGTCTATCATTATAGAGTTAATTTTTAAAATAATTCCGCCGATTATACTCTTGTCAGTAATTTCTTTAAGTTTTATTTTACAATTAAGAGTTTTTTCTAAAGATGATTGAATTTTTTTTTGTATAGCTTTTTCAATTAAGTCTGTGGTTGTTACAGTAACCTCTATTACGCCATTTTTTTTGTCAAGAAGGTTGTTAAATTCGATGAATATCTTTTTTAATAAAAAAAGTTTACCGTTGTTTGCCAGAGTGATCAAAAAGTTAGAAAAATTTTCACATAATTTTATTTTTTTTAAAATTTCCAAAAGTATTTGCTTTTTTCTTAATGGGTTTATTAAAGGTGTTTGAAAAAAAAGCTTTAATTCATTAAGTTT
>MDSV01031184.1_pt1 | contig 18983 bp, 15 predicted proteins | sample 810851 | NCBI WGS metagenome assembly MDSV01 (sample SAMN05326640, study PRJNA326480) | marine metagenome | isolation source: seawater | place: Atlantic Ocean: North East | collected 2012 | reverse complement strand
TTCTTTAATTAATGGTAAGACTTTACCAATCTGTCTAAAACCACCCAACTGTTCTGCAATTTCAACAAATCTTAAATCACCTTCTTCAAGTCCAGCAAGCGCTTTGCTAAGTTCACCAACAGCTTTATAAGGACCAATAAATTTACCTTCTAAGTCAGTTAATTCAACTCCAAATTGTTTTAAATATTTAATAGTCTCAGGACGTTGAATACGAGTGAATATAGTACGTAAACCAGTAGCAATACTCTCAGCAGATTCTCTAGTCGTTGATCTAACACTAGTGAATAATGCTACAAGCTCATTTAGATCTCCACCAGCTTGCTTAAACACACCACCAGTTCTACGAATAACTGCAATCAAGTCACCGGCTTCTACAGCAAACTGACCAGCAACAGCATTCAAAGAACCAAGCTGACCTTCTAATGCTCCAGCTCCCTGCTTGAACTGATTGAAGATAGCAACAGCGCCTTCAGCCGTTTGGGTGATATCGTCAAAAGTAGGAGCCAAATCAGACTTAGCAAGAGCGTCTAAAGCAACCCTAGTCTGGTTAGCATTTAAACCCGCCTGAGATAGCACTCTACTGACATTCAATAATGAATCTGCTGCAACACCAAAATTTGTAGAAAGTCTAGTTATTTCATTTGTCAAGTTTCTTAAGTCACCCATTGTCTTTCCGGTAACTTGAGAAATTTTAACTAACTGTCTTTCAAAAGCAATAGCATCTTTTATAGCGCCGCCTAAAGTGTTAGTAAATAAACTAACAGCTCTAGTAGCAATAGCTAAACCAGCAAACCTTCTAACAGAAATTTGAAGGCTATCCCCCAAGCCTTTAGCTTCTTTATTAGCAGTCTTCATTGAGCTAGAAAGCTGCTGAATTTGTTGTTGGGCTTTTTGCGCACCTTGGGCCTTGACGTTCACATGAACGTTGTTTAATTGGCTCTGTAGGTTTTTAACTACCTGACCAACATTAGATGGTGGCTGTAATTGTAGTTGTGCAGTTAGTACGAACTTTGACATAATGCCTTTCTTACTAAGCTACACTCTATCCGTCGCTTTCCGTGCTTTTTTGCTTTTTAGTTCTTCTTACAGGTTTCTTGGCTTTTGTTTTTGGTGTTAACTCTTTCCCAGAATCATCGACATATTTAACAGAAGCTACATAATTTCCATCTTCGTCTAGCTTGTTGCCGTCTTTATCGACTCTGCTACCCTTACTGTCTACATACTGACCTAGTATATTAATTAATCTACCCTCTAAGTCTACAGTTTTTCCGTCACTGTTTACTAAGGATAAGTCTTCATTAACAAAATTAAATTCTTTTAAGAACTTGTTTTCTGGAAGATTGGATTCAAAGTCTTTGTCTATAGAATACATCATCTCCGCTAAAGCAGAAGCAGCACCAAATGCAATCTCTCCATCAGACTTTTCACTGTAATCATCTACTGATTTATACACTAATTCACCATCTTCGCCATAAGTGCATTTAGCGACAAGAAAATCGAACCTAGAGTTATCAGATAGAGCGTCTGCTGTATTAGACTCTAAAGCCATTCTTTCAGCAATTAACTCTCTAAGTTCAGCCCTTTTTTGTCTCATTTTGATAGCAATATCTTTAGCTTCAGAAGCCTTAAGAGTATGAGAAGATTTACCGCCAATATATAACTTTCTTTCTAAAGCAGCAATATCTTTACTAATTTGATCTTGTTCAGAATCTTTAGACTTGTCCCATATGCCCTGCTGTCTCATGAATTTTGAAAGTTCTTTCTTAGTCATGATTCCATCTCTAACACAGTCAGTCCAGCTTTTAGCTGCAACTCTTTGTGCTTCAGTCATAATACTGCTAGAAGGGCGCTTGACTGTAATTTTTACAGTTTCGCCATCTCCATCCTCGTTAAGAACAACGTCCACAGTTTTTTCCCGTATCTTTGCCATTTTAACCCTCTTTTCCTTTATTAATAACTGGAATATTAACCTCGTACCTTAACCATTCAATATTATATTGAGCCAGTTCAGCATCAATATTTCTTGCTTGGTTATTTCCTTTATCTAAAATTTCCGAACGTATTTGTTCGTAAATAACTTTCATCGCCTTTTTGTCTTCTGTCGAAATGCTCTCAGATTCCCATAAAAAACTTAAATGTTGTTCAATGCTACTCAGAGCGCCAATCATAGTTGTTTGTATTTTCTTTTTAAGAATTTTAGACAGCCTATCCTTAGAGTCTAATTTGTATTTATCTTTTCTGGCATCTTTATAGTTTTTCCTATCCTCAACCATCTTTTTTAAAGATTCGTCCATTCCACTATCCTCTGTGTTTAATGTTTTCGTTGATTTCGTTTTGTTGCATTATCTTCTGGTCTGTTAATTTATGGTGGGCTACTTTGCCTTCTGATTGAATTTGCTTATCTCTTTCGCTGATAACCCAGCGACTTGTTGCTTCGTTCATGTCGTATATGTCTTGAATGCCTGAAGAATCATCTTTTTTAGACATTACATAAACTTCATCTTTATTAGTTATATCTTTATTAGTCAAGCTATCTTCTAAGTGTTTCTTTTTCACTTCTCGTTTTCTCTTTCTACCCTGTTCTATAAACCAGCCATCTAGCATATCATCGTCCTCTATGACTTCATCTGGCGGGACATCCATAGATTCTCTGATATTATCATAGAGCTGAGACCACACTATTAAATTTTTTTGATTGTTTGTAAGTTCTTGAAAATCTTTGTTAATAAATAATTTTATTCCAGCACTTTCTCTCATGGACCATAAAGATCTCCAAGGTTCATTTCTAGCTAATTCTCTTATTTGTGAATCTGACATGTTAGTTTGCTGCCATAAATTTATGACACTTGTAATATCATGCTCTTCAAAATCATATAACTTATCCTCTAAATATGTACTATTTTTTATAATCCAAGAAGTTTTTTGTAAAGCAGCTATACCCTCACAGGTATTGGAGAAATATGAATTTTTGTAGGAAATTTTTTCTATTTTTTTCTTAATTAAGGCTCCTAATACAATTCTTAAAGTTTTTACCTTGTCTTTGTCTGTATAATTTTTAAACATTTCTACCTTAGCGTCTTCTATGGCTCTGTCTATTTTATCAAGCTCATTGTCGTCTGCCCTGTGCCATAAACCCTGCTGAATCATCCACTTGATCATCTGGTCTTCTGTCATTACTCCTTCGTATAAACTAGTGTCAAAAGAGTCACCATACACTTTTGCAGCCTCAACAGACTGATCTATGTTTAAAGGTTTTATGACTAAATTAAGTACCTTTATATTTCCAGTTCTTATTGTGGCAATAAAAAACTCCCGCTCATGATGCTTCATTACAAAACCTCATTTACGGGAGCTTCATGTGAGTTGTTTCCTTTATCGTCCTGATTAAACCTTATTAATCAGAATTATTCGTCTGATACATTAAGACTTCCAACATCAAAGCCAAGGTCGAAAGTAAATGTATAAGTCTTAGTTACCTGTGTGTCAGATAGGCTAGTACTAGTACCTACTCTAACGTTGTCTGCGCCATTAGCGTCTGCTGTTTGAGTAGCAATCTTACTGTGAAGATGGTTAATGATGTTGTATGCAAGTTCACTACCATCGTTTGCTGCAAAATCGCCAGCTGTAGCATTAGTCTGAGATACAAGCACTCCGCTAAACGCACTGCTTAGTGTTGCACCCTCGAAGATACCAGTTGCCCCAGTTATTGGAATTACTGTCGCCATAATTTATTTCTCCTTTTGTGTTTTGTATTAAACTGCTTCTACGTACAGTTCATTGTAAGTACTGTAAGAATATGTTACAGTAGAGTTTCCACCACCAGCATCACCACCACTTAAAGATACACCAGTAAGCCTGTTTTTGCTGCCAAGATCAATCTTGTAAGCTGCGGTAGCAACACCAGTAGCAGGGTCAATCTCATCAAGTTGAATCTTGATGGGTTTGTCCGATGTAACATCCTTAAGCTTATCCTGAGCCGCGCCACCATCACCCACAATATCTGGGTCATTAGCAGTAGCACCATGAGTTTCATCAAACAGATAACTAATTTCACAAGTTACTTCTGTTGGATATGTAGCAGCCCTAAAGTATGGATATTTACTACCAAGTTCATTTAAGTCTTCACGACCGAAATCAACGCTGACACTAATACTTTGTACCTTATCAACACCGTTGGGAAGGGAGGTATAGGAGAGGGTATTAAGTGACTGTCTTTTCATAACAGCTACAGCGGGTTCATCATCAGTTCCAACTGCGCCAGCAGCATGAGATGACCAATTTTTGTCATTACCAACCAGCGAGCAAGATTCAGTTGATGGTCCGTCCAAATTAATGGAAACGCTGTAATTACCGATATACATACCAGTACATTCAACACCAGTTTGAACAGAACCTGTGTTTGAATCTTTATTATCTTCAAAAACACTAAGCCTCAAAGATTTCTGACCATCACCTACATTAAGAAGTGATTGACCCGGATTAGTAGCATCTTGTGTTCCAAACTGTTGGTAGAGGGTGGGTTGACCATCCAAAACTCTTTCAATTGTGGCTTCAACTTCTGGTACACCTTCGATATTTTCGTAGATTTCAATCTGACCAAGTTCAAAAACTTGTTCAAAACTGAAAGAAGAATTTAGCCCGACAGATTGAACACCGTGTTGGACGGTGGGCGTACCACCTTCTTTTGGACCCAACCCGACACTCTGACAGGCGTAGAATACTCTATTATTCGCCATTGTAATACTCCTGTATTGATAAAGGAAACTCTAATTGTATATACACAAAAATCATATATTTGTGCGGATACTTTCCATTGTTACTCGTACTATCCCCGCATAGAAGTTAGAGTTGATTAACTCCATCCCTTGTACGTTTGAATCCTTGAATGACATTTTAATGTCAAAATGTTTTTGAACTATTTCTGGATATCTAAGCGCCCCAGAAACAGGAACACCCCTATAATCTAGAGGAAAATCGCCACTTTTTGCTAATAAGTCATTGTCGAAAAGGAAGATTGATTTATCGTTTTGTTGAGATATAATGTCTACTAGTGTATTTCGTGTTATTTCGTCTTCTGCAAGACAGTGAAACAAAACGTCTGTTCTTATGAATTGACCACCACCTAGCTGGTAAGGGGCAAATGATCGTCTAGGAACGACTTCTACGGCTACTGCTGGTAACTGTACCCTCATTTCAGAAGGTAGGTTAAAATCAGTATTATCAATGCTATTTAAGTCTAAGCTTCTGTACTGTATTTCTCTTAACCAAGGCAAAGAGTTGGCATATATAATATTGATATATTTATAGCTAAATTCAGCTTGTACCACACTACCTGTAGGGATTGGACTGTCAAAAACAACCCTGCCATTAAAGTAATCTACGTGGTGAGCATAAGTTCCAACGCTATCAGAAGCGTGAAACGCTCCATCTACATATACACCAGAAATGCCCGGTTTTGCGTTATTAGTGCCAACAATAGGGTCAGATGCTCCGTCTACTCCAGAAATTCCGCTTTGCCAAACCCAATTCTTACGAAAACCTTCCCAAGCTTGACCACTAGTATAACTTTCGCTATTAGAAAGGCTTAATTTACTATAATCAAAACCATTAGTAGATGTTTCGCCAAGAGTAACATTGAAGTAGTTGCCCTTTTCTAAAAGACCATAATCTAGAAATTCAACTAAGTTATCTTGAATTTCATTATTGAGGGTGGTCTCAAATACACTATTAAATCCTTTAAGTTCACTCAAAGCAACGCCCTCTTTAGTATGTTATAGATCTGTTTTTCTTCTTGTGGTCCAGTTAAAGCTCTTGTTATAAAATTATTGGTTAAAGTACCAGAGAATTCAGGAGGAACTCGAAAACCTGTTCCTTCAATCATATTGCCTAGAGAACTTCTTCCTAGTCCTGTTTCTGGGTTATAATCATAATTAACTACTATTATTGTGTCTCCATATTCTAGTAGCCATCTCAACCAATGTAGATCGCCCTTGCTGTAAAAAACATGACCTTCTGGTAAGTTCAATAAATTAGAAAAATCAGAAGGTTGAACATTTATTGTAATCCCGCCTCTTAGTTTCTCGTCGTATTTTTTAAAATTCACGTATACCGAATTGTTAACACTTGATACAATATTACTTAATGCAGCGTCTGGAGAAATCAAACCAAAAGCTCCACGTAAATACCCTCCAACCAAGGAGGTCATTTCAGGCTGATTAATAATAGAATTGGCTATAAAAGATTGTAATTCTGGTTTTATTTTTGATAAATTTTTTCTTACCTCTTTGTTGATCTCTTCTGATAAAGCTAAGTTAACTTTTTTTTCTATGCTAGAAACACTATCTAATATTTTAAAATACATTAAACACGCTTCCAGAGCATTCCGAAATATCTATTGTGACGTAAACCCATAGGGATATGTTCACCGTATCTTGTAAATCTCATCTCTTTAATATCTTTTATACCTTTATGTACTATTAATTCTTTGGCTCTGAGTATTGCTTGCAAGTCTGTCATTAATCCGATTATCTGTATAGAATTATCTGGAGCTTGGACTGCATCGGTTACACCAATCCATTGTTTTTGATCCCAATAAACTTTCAGTTTTATGTCTGTTAAAGTTTCTACTTCTTGAATAGTAACAGTTCCTCTATTTCTATCACCACCTCCACGGCGATGGTCATTAATAGTATTTACGTTTGGTAGATTGTTATCTGGATTATATACTATTACTTCTTTTTTCTCTATAGAAACCAGTTGGCACGTTACGCCAAATATATCAAAAGTGGAGTCTATAACGTCATAATATTTATCGAATACTGATTCTGGAATTGATATTGGCATTATTCTATCCTATGTACAGTTACATTAAAGTTTGCGGTTTGAGATGCTGCTGTGCCACCAGTGTAGTTATAGAAAACAGATTCTACAGAGTCGTTAGCATTAACGTATGAATAAGTTAATAATGCGTCAACCAATCTGCTTTCTGGAGAAACAACAACCGAATAATTGTTGGATGTTGATAATCCTGTAAATGTGAAATTACACACTCCAGTAGAATTAGTAGGAATAGAAGGAATGGTTACACTAGTAAATGCTTTTCCGCTAGGTAGTAAAGTATCTAATCTACCGCTAGTTGTGTCAAAAAATTGATCGACTCTTCCTGACTCTGCGATAAAGTGACTCACTAGACTAGAATTTTGACCTTGAATATATGAAACAATGTCACCAGAAACAGCTGTATACTTTGCATCTAGAACTGCGCCACTCGCTGCTACTTTTGTAGAAACCGAATCTTCTAAAACTCCAGATGTTGTGCTAAGTTTTGCTAGAGTTGTATAAGCTGAAGACAAGTCTGGAATATCATCAAGAACTAATTCTCTAAACTTTGGATAATCTTCGGGGCAGGGAGCGCCGCAAACGCCAGTAGGTCCAGCAAAAATATAGCCAGCCTTTTGTTTTTTTAGTAGTAGGTATTCATTTGAAACTCCACTAAATTCAACCAACAGTTCTGAATTTGTTTCAAACGACAACCCTTCATCATTCTTATTTGGAACAAAATGTTTATACTGTGTGCCACCCGTATAAGAAGAGTCGTCACCATTATTAGCGGGGAAAAATATACCACTAGTTCCTGTGATAACACCATTAACTCGTATGTGTGATTCTCCAGTGCCGTCACCACCGAGATCAATACCATAAAGCGGAGTAGGCTGTTGTATTGCTAAAGATTTAAGATCTTTGTCCCATGTGATATTAGCATCATAATTTAGCATATTCTGCGAAGCCCAAAATGCTAAACCTTTATTTTCTGGTGTGTCATAACCAGCGACACCAGAGCTTTGATACACAGCATTTGTTGCTGGGTAAGTAGCAAATACTTCTTTTATACCAGCAGGAAAATCAATTTTTTGATTATTATTACTACTAGAAAAAGGAAAACGCTCTATTCTAGAATATGAAGATTCTGCATCTGCGGCATGAAAGATGCCAGAACCAATTTCAAAATTATCTCTATCTATTATAGCGTAAAAGATAACGTCTAAATCACCGAAAGCGTTTGTGAAAGACTTAAAGCTACGAACAGCACCTTGTAAGCCAAAATCTCCCGTTCCAGTAGTTGTGCTTGTTTCTTTTACTCTGTCGTGTATTTTTATTGTGTTCGACACTTGCTTCTCCTAATTTATGCTGAAGATAACCAGATCGTTAGTTGTACTATCTATATATTGGCCTGCTCTGTTTTGCACAACGAAGCCGCAACTATTTGGCTTCCTGAAATTGCACGAAGCGTTGACGAAGCTAATATCTTGAGCTAGGTCTCCGCTTTGTCCGCTACTGCTAGTTACGGCAGAGTAAATTCCAGTAATATTGTCCTTAAATGTGACTATAAATTTTCCTGACGAAACTTTTTTAATTGTATCTATATTATAAGATGATTTAACAACTAGTGGGTCTTCTGTGGAATCGAAAGTAATCCAAGCCTTAGCGCATCCTGCGGCAGAGTCCATTTTAGAATCATCGTTATCAAATACTAAAGATGTATTATCACCTATGATAAAAGAATCTGAAGTTCCTGAAATTGATCTAAAAGATATACCCCTATTATCTACACCGCTTGAATTAATCCATACTCCACTGACTGCTAAATTTCCAGACATCGCCCCACCAATATCAGTTAAATACTGAGAGTGGTCATTGTTGTCTAATCCTATTAACTCATTGTGTTGAATAGTACCAGAATAAGGAACTGTTTGTACTTCTCCTGTTGGGAATTTAATTCCACTTTCTACTATAACGGTTTGTCCTTTAATGTCCCTATAAAATTTATCTAATTCATGTTGAATGATTGGCTCAACAGAGTTATTAACTTTTCCTACTTGTATTAGTATGTTGTTACCGCCAAGATAATCATTAAGACTATCTGCCAGCTTTTCTTCATGGTCTGCGTTTAGTAAAGTCGAGCTTGTAAAAGTATCCATTTGTCATTATTAAATTACGTTGGCTGGAGCGTGGAATGTATCATTTACGCCTGAAGCTATGCCAAACACTACCACATCGTTTAAAGCAGCGTCTATATATTGACCATTATCTGACTGAACTGCTAAACTAAATACATGTCCGCTTCTCGCAACGCTAGCCGCATTTACAACGTCCATGTCTTCTATAGATCCATCAGCACCAGTACCGTTACTATGGGCAACAACAACGTAGTCACCGAGACCAGCGGCAGAAAAACGAACATCATCTTTGAAGTAAATTTCATATTTACCTTGACCTACACGTTTGAGCGATTTAATATTATATGAAGAATTAACTGTAGGTGTTGTTGCATCGCCTTTAAATCTAATCCATGCGTGAGCAGTAGAAGCAGCTGTAGAAACTCTTGAGTTATCTTTATCAAACTCTAACGTAGTTCCAGAGCCAAGGACAACCCTCTCTGCACTTGGACTATCATTAACAAACTTAATACCCAAAGTTTGTGTGGTATCCAGCTCGCCCTTAGAACTAATCCAATTAGACGGTGAACTTCCGTAACCACCCATAGCCAAATTTCCAAACATAGCATCGCCAGTAACAGCAACGTACTGAGGATGTGGGTTGCCCTCTATTAAAGAATTAGGCTCTAGTTGCGCATGACTAATAGAGCCGGGACCGGGGTAAGGCACGAATTGTGTTCTAGCTAGTTCCGTGCCTAGTCCAAGAGTTGCTGATTCATCTGTGTCAAATCTAACGCCAGAATCAACAATTAACATGCCTCCAGTTACAGCAGATGTCGTTGGATCTGTTGTATGTCTGATGTAAAGATTATTTTTAAATGGTTTACCGGAATGGCTAAAGTCACCACTAGCAACATTTTCAATAATTGAATCTACAATATCAATTAAGTTTTCTCGAACATCAGCAGCACTAATATTGCCAGCATTATTATCGGCAAGCTGTTGCTGTATGCGATATTCAATACTTTCGCCGTCTGCTGATTCAACGCATGGTTCGCCAGCGCATGTTAATTTTCTAACTGCCATTGTTTTCTCCTTTAATGTCTAAAATATCCACCCCGGAAATCGTTGTCGGAATAAGAACGGTTAACGTAATCGCTGCCGGGGCTGTATGGACCAAGAACTGCATGACCGGCAATACTTCTACCAGCAGCATAATCTAATACTGCATTATCATATTTTGCACATAAATCTTTATGTAAGATAACTAAAGTCGATGAAACTCCTCGCAAGTCTACTGCTGAAGGACCATCTTTAATAGATATTGCATTTCCAGACTCAAGCCTTATTTCTCCACCTATAATAATACAAGCCGTCTTAAGGCAAGTAAGTGTTACAAAATTACTATCTTTGCTGGACGCATCGGTTGGATCAGGCGAAAGTGTTGTGGCTGACAAGTCTATAGTATAATCATTATTAAAATTTACAGTATTATCAACAAAAGTAGCAGCTACCAAGGCAGCAGTTTGTATTCTTGAGTCTGTAAATTTATAATTAGAGCTATCTACATCGCTAATTAGATATCTGATGATAGTTGTCATATCTGTTTGCCAAGCCATAATGCACTCATTTTTTAGGGGAATAAAGCTAGTCTCTATAAATAATACACCATTTATCTTATATTTTTCTCAGCCCTGTATATAGCAATATCTATCAGTTTTTTACCAGCAAACGGTAAAAATGGAAGTTTTCTCTTAACGGCCTCTTCCTTTAGCCAATCACATATTAAGTCCTTATTATTTTTACACCAATCTATTCCTTCACTATCCATGTATTTGGCGCGCTTGTTGCATGAACAATTCGGCGTAGCTTTAATATTTATATATGATAATAGTTTTTTTAATTCAGTACCTACACCCTGAGCTGTCTCTTGTGTTTGCTGTGCCTCAACGCGATATTGTTTTGGGTATGCTTCATGATCTGTATCTATCATCCATATTTCACTATCACTGTTAATAACACAAGGCATAACTTGTTCTAAAGTATAACCACGTTGATAACATCTCTCAATAAGATGTGCTTTTTGTGCAGCAATTAAATTCATTATGTTAACGGCTCCGTTGGGACATCGAAATTACCAGAGTATGCGACAAATCTGGTTAGTCTAACTTCGTCTAAGTAAACGCAGAATGCCTGTGAGCTTTGAGGGTCGTCCTGTTGATTAATTGAGTACAATGCGTTAGTTGTATCAGTGCCAGCTACTAAGTAACCAAAATAAGATGGTATATCAATGCCAGTACCAACTATATTATATTCTCCAGCACCGCTATCGTAGTCTACGCCGATGTTGCATGTATAATCGTGGTCTATTATGCCAGTTCCGTCTACGTAAAACTTTAAATTATTACCAGAAGAAACTACAGCTAAATGATGCCATTCAGTATCATTAATATAATTAGGATGAGGCGCAATTAAATCAACTGAGTTATTAACATATGCTCTACCGCCGCCTCCACCCTCCCAGCCGTAATCTGTACCAAGGTTACTCCCCCCGTATATCCTGTGTTCAAGTTTTAGTCTTAAGCCAGAGCCAAATATGTAATCACCTAGAATATCAATACTTTTATACATGTTCTCTGGATATCCCATACTGTAATCTGTACCGTCGTTAAGATCAAAGTCAAGAAGAGGAAAATTAGATGTGTTAAACGGTGCAGGATCAATCTTTAAATATGTTCCCATAATTCCAATATCAGTATTAGTCAAAGTAGTATCAATAGTGTCATCCTCTGGACCTGAAGTGGGAAGCTTAAACCAACACTCCATAGTGGATCTTGTTTCTCCATCACTATCATCATTTAATCGAGTGGCACTATTTGTTAAAGAGACATGATCTTGACTAGCAAATTGTGGTGTGCCGTCTTGATCAGACAAATTATCAAAAGCTACACGTACAAGTTTGTATGGGTATAGTTGGTCATTGTCGGCGGTTGGAGATACATATGACTGCTCTGGGCAAGCAAAACCAAGACTGCTTCCGTAAAAACCATAAGTTCCAAATTTAGCACCCTGCGCTCTTGCATAGAGAGGGTCAGCATTATTCGCCGCTTGACCGTCTGATGTAACATCATTCTCCGTTATAATATCGCCGTATGTTACGTATAACGATTTATTTTCAATGTGATAATAATGAGGGGTGATAGTACCAGTATTTGCAACCCAATCGTCAAAGTCCAACTTGACAATGGTAGCAGCGCTAACACCTCCATAAGTTCCTGTGCCAACAATATTATCTTCTCCGTCTATTGTAATAGCAGCAACACGAGCTTCATAAATTCCAGAAGCAACATTTTCTGTTTGAACTGAATACGTGTTTGGATTCGTCGTTTCAGGAGTCAGAGCATGAGTGGAACCATCAGCAAGAAAATTAATATCTGGACCCCAATCTGTTGAACCTGCTAGCCTGTAGTTAAGAACATAACTATTAATGCCACAACGTCCACTATCTGTAGGCTCAGTCCAGCCTATATCAATCTTAACCGTATCATCTCCAAGACCGGCATCTTCTAATACTAGACTGAGATTCGTAGGAGCGTGAGGTAAAAATGCATATAAACCATAACCAGTTGCTGGTATAACGCTCATACCAATAGTGCTTTCAGCATCAACTAAGAACTCTATCTGCTCACAATTATCAAACAAGCCAGTTACTTTCACTTGCGTTACAGACAGGTCTGCAACTGGGTAATTTATTACACTGTAAGTATCAGCAGTGCCGCTAGTTCTGTGTCTAATTTTATGTGAAACCAATGGGTATACTTCGTTTACACCGCCAGTATGCCAGTTCAAGAAGAATCCATCAACGCCACCCGTATCGTCTGGAGTCACTATCAAATTGCTAACAGTAGGAGGCTCGGTGGATATTGTCGCAGCAGAATCACAGGCAACTTCACTAAAGCCAAAAAAGTTGGCAGCAGAGACGCAGTAGTGCAAAGTAATGCCGTCATATAGTTGAGCTACGGGTTGAAAATACCCAGTAGTACTTGCAGATACTTCTGTTTTAAATGTATAGTTAGAACTATAAGGAGAGGTTGAAGCAATTGTATTTGCTAAAATTCTGTACCCTGACACTGGCGCTCTGTCGTCTTCAGTAGGGGCTTTCCACGATAAGTGTACTTTTCTAAAACCACCACCGCTCGCATCCACGCTCGTTGGAGAATTTGGATGAACTAAAGGAGCTGCCGTTGTGGTAGAGGTACTTGTTGTTGGTGCTGGATCTGGATAATCAAAAAAAGCAATATTGCTACGCTTTCTTTGTGGGGATTCAAAATATAATCTATAATAATAATCCCTTCTTTTGACTTCTTTTAGAGCTACCAGAGTCTCTGTTTTTTCAGTTTTTAAATCTGTTATACGTTGCCAATTGCGATTATTTTCTGATCTTTCCCACCAATAAGAAAAGTCTGAACCATCAGAAGTAGATATGTGAGCATCTACAACGTAATAGGGAATACCAGAACTTTGCTTTACTGCTAAATCATCTAGCAAAGAAATTGTGGGCGCAGGAGCAGAGTAAGGGGCTGGAGTAGTGGTGGCTGAAGGATAGTCAGGTATCGTATAAAATTCATTTAGCGGTATACAAAGAGTACTGTATCCGCTAACAGATACTTGCGTAGGAAGAGCGTCACAGCAAGGGCTAGCATTTTGATCGCACATACTTACAATTTCTATCTTAACAAATTCATCATTAAGATCAAAGTCAATATCGGGATCACACTTGCTTAATACTATGGAAGGTCTATCTTTATATTTACTAACTCCTAGTCTAACAATACTATCTTGCTTTCCTATTACTGTAGTAGCCAGAAGTTTATTAGTTTTAAAATTATATATATTAATAGTTACAGAATTTTCCAACACCCAAGAATATGAAGATGGTTTGTTTAAATATAAAACAAATTTATTTACAGATAAAGAGCAAGAAATCTTTTCACTAACGGTAGTGAAATTACCCCCAGAATCAACTTCTAAATTTCTATCATGTAATAGTTTTACATTGCAGGATTGATTGTTCTTATCAATCATCATAAGCTGCATATCGCCACTTTTGCCATTTAAGATAGGCAAAGAGCCGCAGGTGTTTTTAGAAAATGGTGATTCAAATATATTCATAAGAGTTTGTACTTCTGGATGTATACGGGTGGCATAGTTTTATAGTAATTTTTTTATTATGGTAATGGGTTATAGGTGGGATCGTAGCAAGTCACAGCGTCTATAGTTCTAACGCCAATTTGATCTACACAGTTATTGTTAGATTCTTGTTGTTGACACTCTACAAAAGCCTCAGTGGGGATTGCAGGACATTGGTTAGCATAATGTCCTTCCAGATATGTTCTCATAGTTTCGGTATTTAGACCTACAGTAGAGCTATTTTCTCCAAGACTTTCTCTAACCTTAGTATATACTCTACTTATTATAGTAGCTTCAGTTAAATCACCGCAACATGTTACAAATTTAAGAGTGTTTGTGCTGGTAGACAAAGATGCGCGGCAGAGTCTTGAAGTAGGACTGCAATCCAATGTCTGCTCGCACTGTACGTAGATTATGTCGTCACAAGGAGGTTTAGGCGGTGGTTGAGTTGTGGGTGGAGCGGTAGTTGGAGGTGGTGGAGTTGTTGCTACAGGTAGTCCGTCTATTCTAATGTAAACAGTTTCACCACCGTCTGGTATGTCGGGAATGTCTATTCTGATGGGAAGCGGGTTAACACTAGAGTTACAGGATCTTCCATAACTGACACTTATACCATCTGAAATATTAAAAGAAGCATCATTGTCTGTACAATATTTAAAAGTGCTAGCCTCAAAAGTGTCGGTTTTTATGTCGGGGGCATCGCAGGACTTATGAGTAGCAGTGCTTTCGCTAAAAGTATGATCGGTAATAGACAAGAAAGGAAGGTGGCTATCATCTCTATACTCTCTTGTGTTATCTATAACTCCTAATGTATCCAATACTTGATATGTCATATAATCAGCACTGCAAGAGCTTCTTCCTTTGGTGCTACCAGTTCCAACTTGTCCTTGGTAATTTACAACATAAGTTTTAGTTGGATCAGGTTCAATGACTGTATCTTTGAATGAAAATCTTGTGGTAGCAGAGAAGTTTTTAAATACTAGCGAATAGGTATACCGAGGAGGAGGTGTAGTAGTTGTTTTTGCTATCACCTCTCCGTCAATATATACAGTAGCAGAGCCTCCACCAATAGGCATAGAGAAAGATGCAATAGAAGCTGTAGTAGCACTATTGACATTTATGCCAATCGGTGAATCACTCGGAATAATAGTATATACTGGATTAGCTAAAAATTCATATTGAGGGTTTATTGATAGAGAAACATTTAAATCATTAACGTGTGTTATCAGTGGGTCTGACTGACCATGTGTTACAGCTGCTCCAGACCTTAATAGTAACCTGACCGCTTTCCTGTCGGGGAAAGGCTGCGTGTCAGGATTTGTACCGACTATATCGACGAATGGTATTCTATTAATGAAAAGGACTGTAAATTCTTCTATTTTAGGATCTGGCTCTGGTGTAGTTCCTAATAAAAACTTAGCTCTTATTCTATCATCTAATAAAGATATACTTTCATCCTTTGAATAGGCAAGCAATATAAAAACTTTTACATCACTTGCAGGATTAAAGTTAATAACATACCCTTGACCAACTCCGGTTTTTACAGTAGATCTGCCAGCTATTCCAAAACTAGGATCTATGATAGGAGTTAAAGTTACTGAGTCTCCATAAGACAAGCTAGATATAGAAGTATTATGCTGCCGGGGATAAAGATTTACTCCACTAGCTAAATAAACAGTAGCCCAATCAGCATCAGTTCTATTATTAATTTGACTATTTCCAACACAGTACACAGAAGTGTCGTCATCTTGACAGTCTGAAGATGCTGTGAGATCATAGCTTAAAGTGCCTGCTTCATTTACCTGTATCCACATAACATTTTGAGAACAGGCTTCTCCACCAAGCTCTACAACAACTGGAATTTCGGGAGTTCCTTCTCCACTAAAATCGTAATCATCAATTCTTACAAAGGAGCTGGCATTGTCAGTATTAGCAAAATTTCTACTACTCCTACAGTTTTCTTTATATCCCCACACTAATTTGTAATCGCCAACAGGTTCAGATAAAGGAGTTCCACATTCTCTAATTGGAATAGTTATATTTTTAAAAAAGTCATCAAATCTTTTAGGGGAAAATAAATCTTCGTATCTAACTTGAATGTTATAATTATCTCTAGATTCTGGACGTTTGATAAGATATATATCATTATCTTCTAATTCAAATAGATTTGCATGTTGTCCTACGAGCGTTCTTTTTAGTGGACCACACGAACTGTCTTCTGATATTTCAGCCACTTTAAATTTTATATCTGGATTAAGAACTGGTGGCGCAGTTGATGTTGTCGTGTTGATTATAGTGGTATCGGGGTTGTTGTCTGCATAATAAAAGACAGAGCTTTTAGTCGTAAAACCAGTGGAGTCTGTCAGCTCTGTAATGTCTGGTTGTAGAGAAGTTATTTCAGCAAAAAGCGCATTATAATTAGTTGTATTAAAAAGTGAACCAAAGGTATGCTTTACATCAAAATTAAAAGGGACCATATAAGACATATCATCTTCAAGAATATTCCTTTGATATAAGGTTACTGAAGGTTTGGATAAGTCTATAAAATCATCAAAAGCAAATGGTGAAATAGTAAATAAACCTTTAGTTTCGTCAGACCCTTGGCTTACAATAGTCCCATCACCATGAAACGAAAAAGATCTTTTACTTGGTGTGTCTAGAGATTGCATAAAATGAAACCACTCAGACAAAACTAGTCCTGCGCCATTTTCTTTAACTCTGGTCATTAAATATTGCTGAACAACATCAGGCATGAAATTGCCTTTTAGTGCATTGTAGTTAGGGAATAATATGTAAACCCCAAAGCCACCATACGTTGCTACAACATCAGTAGGCGCTTCGTACCAAGGTAACAGCTTAGTTAAAGATCCGGGTACAATTTCTTCTAGCGCAGTATTAAATTCATCATTCTCTGTGTCGAAATATGCAATGCTGCCTTTAGTAATATTTGCCCAAGCAATAGCATTATTTATAAGAGCTTGTATATTATTTCTTGCAGTTGGAACTATGTCTCTAGTATGAAAAGATTGAGCAAATGCACACACTCTCCCCCGTGGCTTAACGCAGCCAGCTTCGTCTGTGTGATAAAATTCTCTACCAGCAACGGCTATTTCTTTACTCATAACTAATTATCCTTTAAAGTCAACCTAAATAATACATACTCACGCCAGTTGCCTTGCCCGCCGGTAGCGCTAATATTATTTACATATGTTAGACCAGCTAGGCTAACGTCTCTAGCACTTGCTTCTATAAATACTTCCATTCCGGCATATAGTATTTTTTCTCGTCTAGGCATGTGTACTATTGAGAACCGTGTAGTTGTCTTATAAAACCATCTACCCTCAGGTGTCAATGATGGTGGTGTTGCGTCCCAGAAGAAAAATGAATCATCGCTTAAAGTATATTTATAATAATAACCACCTGTTATTAACGATGAATTTAAGTTTTCTTCAATAAGCCTATCGTGATCGTAAAGCTCAATATTTTTTACAGTAGTAAGATTACGGAATGTAAAATCGTTATATTCAGTTACTGATAAAATTCTAACGGAGCCGCCAAAATCAGAGGGATCGCCTTCAGGCACTACATGTCTTTGCGTGTCATTAATGCCTAATCTAAACCGTATATCATTATTGAATGTTCCATCCCAACAGTCAGCAGATGCCTCGTAAGCAAAAGAAATAACACCTTCTGTTGGATCAAAACTTATATCTTTAGGATAAGCCCAGCCATAGCCACCATGATGCATGAATAAATAATTTTCGCCGTCTGAAGTATAGCCGTATGTAACTGGAATGTTGTAATGAATGCCGCCTTGATCAGAGTGATTGTCTTTAAATACTAAGATTTCAAATCTATCCCCAGAATCGGGTAGCGCACAATCCATGTCTCCCAAAAAGCATCCGACATTATGAATATTCATAGTAACGTTGCTAGACGCATTCGGGATATATCTATACTCTGATTCTTGAAGATTTATCCACCGGTTTGATGTCTGACTCGACAACATTACTAAAGAAGCTTCTAGTCTAAAATTTTCACTATTAACATATTTATAACCAAATCCGTAACCAGATTGTCCATTTAAATTAAACACTGGTAAATCAGTACATTCAGTAAAGGCTAGTTGCCTCGCAATGTTGAGTCCTCCAAAGTAATCAACATTCCCCGGCCTGCCAGCGTTCTGCGGGTCGCTAGCCGAATTTGCAGGATAAGCTTGCGCACGTATTATTTCATCCTGTGTAAAAGATTTACTAAAAAAGTAGTAAGCATAAAAAACATTATCAGTTGAGAGGAAAGTTCCATACTGAATATAAAATTCTACCAATTCAGCGGCTGAACTGTCATCATTTGGCATAAAGAAACGACCTACATACAAATTATAAGAATGTTGAAAAGCTGCTTGACTTTTTACAGCACGGAAGGTGTCGTGTCGTGCCGCTGATTCACTTGAAAGACGGCTTATTATTTCATGTTCCCCAAGATTAAAAGCAGATATTTCTTCTATATTTACAGGACTAATACTGTCTGATTGGTAATCAAAGTTTATGCCAACTTGATAATTCACCTCCATCACAGGGTCAAAGTATATGCCGTCGGTAACATACGTATTATAACCACTGTTAGTTGAACCTAAAGTTTTAGTGGCTCCGTTTTTGCTTATTTGTAAAAGCTGTACGTTGTTGGGTGTTTTAAAAGGATTCCAAGACGAAAACGTTCCTAAATTATATGCTGTGCAACCATCTGCTGGGCTGGGGCCGGGAAAAGGGAATGGGAAATCTGGAGGAGCTGCTGTAGTGGTAGTAGGAGTAGCGGTTGTTGGAGAAGAAGTGGTTGGGTCTGGAGCGGGTGTAGTAG
>MDSV01232750.1_pt1 | contig 18984 bp, 16 predicted proteins | sample 810851 | NCBI WGS metagenome assembly MDSV01 (sample SAMN05326640, study PRJNA326480) | marine metagenome | isolation source: seawater | place: Atlantic Ocean: North East | collected 2012 | reverse complement strand
TTTCTTGAATGGATTCAACTGGTAACAATTCATTATTCATTTAATTAGTATAATCAATAAAAAATTAAATGGTAATTTGTTAATTTTAAAAATATGAAAAAGCTATTTAAGAAAATGAAAACAAGATGGGAGATAAAATCAAATTTTCAATTTATTATTATTAACCTCGTTTTTGCAATAAGTGGCTTTACTTCACTTTTTATTTCAAGACCATTACTTTCTTTTTTTGGAATCAATAATGAATCAATAAATTTATTTATTTATTACCCATTAAGAATCTTTATTATTTTTATTGCTTATCAATTCACGCTTTTAATTGTTGCTTTTGTTTTTGGTCAGTTCGATTTTTTTTGGAAACAAGAGAAAAAAATTCTTAGGCGCCTAGGATTTGGCAAATTTCTAAATGAAGATTAAGTACCTAACTCATTTTTTAGAAAAAATAATAAAACTAAAACCAGAAGGGACGGAAGCATGTTTGTTGGGTTGATTTTTTTATAACCTAATATTTTTAATCCAATTGCTATTATTAATACACCACCAACCGCACTTACATGATCGATTAATTCTACAGGTAAAAATTCTTTATAATAAAAAACGAGAATTGTTATTCCACCTTGAAAAATAAGCATTGGAAAAACAGAAAATAAAACACCTATACCGAAAGCTGATGCTAATATTATTGAGCTAATACCATCCATTATAGACTTAGTATATAATATGTCGGGCGTTTTTCCCAAACCCTCATCAATAGTTCCCACAATAGTCATTGATCCTATACAGAAAAGTAAAAATGCAGTAACTATACCGTCAGTAAATTTTGCATCCTTAACATTTATTTTAATTTTAATTTTTTCAGTGAAATTTGTAATCGATTTATCTAAACTACAGTACTCGCCATACATTGTTCCAAAAACAAGAGATAAAAACATTAATATAAAATCTGAGCTTTTAATGGACATGCTTAGGCCTAAAACTAAAGTGAACAAACCCATCACAAAAAAAACTTTTTTGTTTAATTCAGGGCTAATCATTTTTTTAAATAAAAGACCTATTGTACTTCCAATTAATACAGTAGCAACATTAAATAGTGTTCCAAATGGAATCATATTACGATTTATTTTGTTTGTAATCCCAAATCATTAAGTTGATCATCATCTATGTTGGAAGGAGCATCTAACATAACATCTCTTCCTGAATTATTTTTTGGAAATGCAATAAAATCTCTAATACTATCTGATCCTGCGATCACCGCACAAATTCGATCAAGACCAAATGCTATACCTCCATGCGGGGGTGCCCCATATTCAAAAGCTTCCATGAGAAATCCAAATTTTTCATGTGCCTCATCATCACTAAATCCGAGTAAATTGAATACTTTTTGCTGTAATTCTTTATTATGTATTCTAATGGAACCTCCTCCTATTTCCGTACCATTTAACGCCATGTCATACGCATTTGCACGAACCATTTTTGGATCAGTTTCTAAAAGAGCCATATCATCTATGTTAGGTGAAGTAAACGGGTGATGCATAGCATGATATGTTTTTGTTTCTCCATCATATTCAAATAAAGGAAAATCTGTTACCCAAACTGGTTTGTATAAATTAGGGTCCTTAAGACTTAACCTTTCCGCAACTTCTAATCTTAAATTCCCAATAGCATTAATAGTGGTTGTTTTATTACCTGCTAAAATTAAAAGCATATCACCATCACTTGCCCCACTAATTTCTTTCCATGATTTTAATGCATGTGCATCAAAAAATTTGTCTACTGATGACTTGTTTTCACCGCCTTCATTAAACTTACAGTAAATCATTCCAGTTGCGCCAATTTGTGGTCTTTTCACCCAATCAGTCAAGCTATCTATTTGCTTTCTGGTAAATTCTGCACCTCCAGGAACTACAACCCCTAGTACTGTTTCAGCACTATCAAATACATTAAATCCTGAGCCTTTACAAACTGATTCTAAATTTTTTATTTTCATTTCAAATCTCAAGTCAGGTTTGTCTGTCCCATAATCTCTAATTGCATCAGCGTAAGTCATCCTAGGTACTTCATCAATTTTAATTCCTTTTGTTTCAAACAAAATATTTTTCATCAAACCTTCGAATGTTTTTAAAATATCTTCAGTTTCAACAAATGCCATTTCACAATCTATTTGTGTAAACTCAGGTTGACGATCAGCTCTAAAATCTTCATCTCTAAAACACTTCACAATTTGATAATATTTATCATAACCGGAAACCATTAAGAGTTGTTTGAAAGTTTGTGGTGATTGGGGAAGTGCATAAAACTCACCTTGATTTAATCTAGATGGCACAACAAAATCTCTAGCTCCCTCTGGTGTTGATTTGATTAATACTGGTGTTTCAATCTCTAAAAATCCTTGGTTTTTTAAATATGATCTTGTGTGAAATGCAACCTCTGATCTAAGGATTATATTATTCTTAACGGGTTCTCTACGAAGATCTAAGTACCTATACTTCATCCTTAGGTCATCTCCACCGTCAGTTTGATCTTCAATAGTGAATGGCGGTGTTTTAGACTCATTTAAAACAATTATTTCATCTACTACTACTTCAATCTCTCCTGTTTTCATATCAGTATTAATTGAAGATCTATGAACTACATTACCTTTAATTTGAATAACAAACTCTCTTCCTAAACTTCTTGCTTTTTCGCATAAATCAGAATTTGTTTCCATATTAAAAACAAGTTGAGTTATTCCATATCTATCTCTCAAATCAACAAAAGTCATCCCACCTAAATCCCTAGATTTTTGAACCCAACCACACATTGTAACCTTTTGACCTATGTGGTTTTTTCTTAACTCACCATTATTTACTGTTCTGTACATAAAATATTATTTGCTGTAAAAGTACAAAAATGAGATAATAAATTAGGTCTTGTGTCTATTTTACATAAATTTATATTTATGATCAACATGGATGACTTTTATATGAGAGAGGCGCTGAAGGAAGCCAAAAAAGCATTTCAAGAAGATGAGGTTCCTGTTGGTGCAATTATTATTCATAATGATACTATTATTGCCAGGGGATACAATATGTGCGAAAGATTAAAAGATCCTACAGCTCATGCTGAGATGACTACAATAACATCAGCATGTAATTATTTACAATCAAAATATCTAAACGAATGTACCATGTACGTTACACTAGAGCCATGTGTAATGTGCGCTGGAGCTTTATTCTGGTCTAAAATTGGAAAAGTTGTTTATGGAGCTAGAGATAAAAAAGATGGTGTTTTTTTATTAGATAAAAATATATTACATCCTAAAACAAAAATTAAAGGCGGAGTGATGCAAGAAGAATGTGGTTATCTATTGACATCTTTTTTTGAAAAAAAACGTAAATTAGATAAAAAAAAATAAATATGTATCCAGAAGAAGTTTGTACACCAATGAGAGAAGAGTTAACCGCAGCAGGTTTTCAAGAATTAAGAACCGCTGAACAAGTTGATGAAATGTTAAATAAGACTGAAGGAACTGTATTAGTTTTAGTCAACTCAATATGCGGTTGTGCAGCAGGCTCATGTAGGCCGGGTGCTTTATTATCATTAGAAAATACAAAGAAACCTGATTTTTTAACAACTGTTTTTGCTGGGCAAGACAAAGAAGCAACTGAAAGGGCTCGTGCTTATATGTTACCTTATCCTCCCTCATCTCCATCAATTGCGTTATTTAAAAATGGAGAATTAGTACATTTTGTTGAAAGGCATAATATAGAGGGTCATGTAAAGGAGGCTATAGCGGAAAATTTATGCGCTGCTTATGATGAATTTTGTTAATCTTTTTTTAAAACTTTAGGAACTTTTATATAAGAGGAATCTTTTACTGGCGCATTATGTAAAGCCTCTTCTCTACTTAGCATTCCCTTTACTTCATCATTTCTTAATACATTAGTAACATCTTCGTTTACATATATTAAAGGCTTAACTCCTTCTGTATCAACTTCTTTTAGTTTGTCAACAAAGCCTACAATTTTTTTAAAATCTTCAACCATCTCCACTTTCTCATTTTCCGAAAATTCAAGTTTTGATAATCTTGCTAATCTATCAACTGTAGATTTATCTATTTTCATATTTAAAATTTAATTTAAGATAATAAAAAGTTTAATTATTGAATTCATAAATTTATAAAGTTTATTTATAATAACATTTTTCTATATTTAACTTAAAACAAAACGATGGCTAGAATATTAACTGGGATACAAAGCTCCGGCGTTCCCCACCTAGGAAATATCCTAGGGGCTATTCAACCTGCTATAGAACTATCTAAATTTGAAGATAATGAGTCTCTTTTTTTTATAGCTGATCTACATTCACTTACCACAATAAAAAATCCCGAAATAATAAAGCATAACACCTATGCAACGGCCGCTGCATGGTTAGCTTTTGGTTTTAATACCGAAAAAAATATTTTTTATAGACAATCTGATATTCCGGAGGTAACAGAATTGATGTGGATTTTAAATTGCTTTACTCCGTATCCTATGCTAGCCAACGCTCACTCTTTTAAAGATAAATCTAAAAATTTATCAGATGTAAATTCCGGCCTTTTTAATTATCCAGTTCTTATGGCTGCAGACATACTACTATATGATGCTGATGTTGTTCCTGTTGGTAAAGATCAATTACAACATTTAGAAATGACACGTGATATTGCTGGTAGTTTTAATCATCAAATGGGAGATACACTCACTTTACCTAAATCGAAAGTATCTGAAAGTGTAATGATTGTTCCTGGTATTGATGGAAAGAAAATGAGTAAATCTTATAATAACACCATTAACATTTTCACTGAAGAAAAGTTATTAAAAAAACAAATTATGAGTATTATAACAGACTCCCTAGGATTAGAAGATGCTAAAAATCCCTCCTCCTGTAATGTTTTTAAAATATTTAATTTGCTTGCAAATGAGAGTCAAATTAAAGAAATGGAGCGTAAATATATGAAAGGAGGTTTTGGTTATGGTCATGCAAAAAACGAATTGCTTGATCTTATTATTGAAAAATTTTCAAAAGAAAGAGAGATTTATTTTGAACTAATAAGTGAGCCTAAAAAAATTGAGCAAAAACTAAAAGAAGGATCAGAAAAAGCTAGAAAAATTGCCTCTTCTGTCCTCCTTAGAGTTAAAAATAAATTAGGAATCTAATGTCTTGATAAGTAATCTGCAACTCCATCGTGACTTTCTTTCATCCCCTCTTTTCCAGGTTCCCAATTGGCAGGGCAAACCTCCCCATTTTCTTCATGAAAAATAAGTGCGTCTAACATTCTTAAAGCTTCATCAACATTCCTTCCAAGTGGCAAATTGTTTACTAACTGGTGCTGGATAATTCCTTTTTTATCAATTAGAAATAATCCCCTATATGCAATCATTGTATTAGATGCTATTAAGGATCCATCATCATCATAATCATACTCACCCATCAATACGTCATATGCATCTGAAATTGTTTTATTTGTATCAGCAATTAATGGATAGGTAATTCCTTGAATACCCCCCTTATCTTTTGATAACTGTAACCATCCCCAATGAGTTTCTGGTGTATCAGTAGAACAAGCTACAATTTCACAGTTTCTTTTTTTAAATTCATTTAATTTTTCTTGAAATGCATGCAATTCTGAAGGACAAACAAACGTAAAGTCTTTCGGATAGAAAAATAAAATAACATAGTTTTTATCAATAAATTGATCTAAAGAAAAACCCTTTACAGTGTCTTCTCCATTTATTACAGCATCTGCTGAAAATTTTGGTGCTAAAGTACCTACTAATCCCATATTTATATTTTTTTAAAAATTAATTATAACGAAAATATGACAATTATTTATTCTTCCAAAAGAAAAGGTCTCGCTTGGAGACCTTTTCTAATTTTAAAAAGAATTATTTGAGAATTATGGGTTTTGAGATAATATTGTCTTTAGTTTTAACAACTATAGTATAAACTCCTCTAGGCCTGTCAGATAAATCTATAGATGCTGTAACCTCCCTTCCATATAAATCTGGATATCCACAAGCAATTCTGTCACCGAGAATATTATATAACTCTAAGGAAACATCTTTAGATTGATCTGAATTATAAGTAATATTTATAACGCCCGTTGTAGGATTTGGGTAAGCCATCAATAAATCAACATTTTCCATTTCTTCAAGTGGTAATAAATATTCGCATCGATCTCCAATCCCGTTTGAATTATAATCAAGTTGATCTGCATTCCAATTATCAGGGCAGTTATCTAATTCATCACAAACCCCATCCTGATCAGTATCAAATATACAATGTCCATCGCAGTTATAATATAATTCTGAATAAAAGCAAGTATCATCATTTTGCGTTGCTTGATTATTATAATTACATGCTTCTTCATCCAGACATCCCAAAATGACTGGTATATTTGAATCGTCACATATAGGTAGATTTAAAGAGTTTGCTTTAGTCAACATAACATCTTGAACAAGCGGATCAAATTTCATTATTATACCACCACCCTCATTTTGACTCCAAGTATGACAATAACTCATGATTGTTCCAATTTGAGGAGTTGGATTATTTACAAATGAATCACACTCTCCAGGTGTTGACTCCTCTAAATCAACACAATTATTGATTGGTCCACCAGGCCATCCGCACCACTGGGTGTGCATAGATCCTAAATTGTGACCTATTTCATGAGCTGTACATAATAAATTCCAATGATAAAACGGCTCTGGCACTTCAAAATAATCCATGTTTGATGTTAAATTACTACTATAGCCAAAACCATAACTTTGACTACCAGCTCCATTAACAAAAGCTATGCCTCCAGTTCCAGTATTTTGTCTTTTAGTAAATAAATGAACAATATGTCGATCAACATCTAACAAATCTTCTTCTGTATTCCATTTATCTTTAATAGCGTATAACATTTCAGATGATTGTTCTATATAATTATTATATGGATCAACAGTATTCCAAACATATGCATAATTAGATGTTATTTTTAAATTTAACTCTTCTTCATATATCTCACTAACACCAGCTAAAATAGATAGCGCCCAATCAATTGATTCATCAACAGAGTCAAATGTTTGACTAGTGAAATAATCAATTTCAACTGCAACATTCATGCAACTTAAAGCAGAGCCAGTTCTATGTGTGTTGTGATGATTATGAAAGTGATCAGTTTGTGTGTGACTTAAATTATCTACACCACAAGAAAACTTACTTGACTGTAAATTATTAGAAATGTCAGAAATAATATACAAATCTTGATTAATTTCTAAAGATCTTTTTTTATCAAGTTTAGAAATTTCATAAATATTATCAGACTTATTTATAACGCCACTTAATCCAGATTTAGAAAAAATCATAATACCTCCTAAATCTTGTCCTGAAATTTCATATACAATAAAGCCAGGATTATATTTTTTTTCTATTGGACCAAGGTCTTCTCTAATTATTAATTTAAAATCCGATAAATCAATCTCTTTTTTTGTAAGATCTATGTCAATTAATTCATTTTCAAAAAAAGGCACATCGACATTTAATTTTTCTTCCTTTTTTTCCAACACTTTTTCAATAAAATCACTAGAAATAATTAGAGGCATAGATTTATCTTTTATCTCCTCTTTTTCTCCAAATAAATTATTCCAATTATTAGTGTTACTAGAATTATTATTTATTTCATACTTAACAAAAGCCCCTTTTTCTTCTTTTTTTTCTGGAGTTGACTGAGAATTAATTGTGAAGTTTATTGAAATAACTATAATAAATATATTTTGTAAAGTTTTCATAATAGTATGTTTTATATAGTTTATAATTAGGCGTAAATATTATTCCATTGCTTCATTGCAATTGATTTCCATGATCCAGAAACCCAAATCCATCCACCTTTAACTTGTTTCCAAAATCCAGGCAAAAATATATAACCCGGTCTTTTGTCTACCCAAGATCCAGAGTTCCAAACATACTCGTTGTTTGAAACGACCCACTCTCCACTTATCCAAACCTGTGTTCTGTTAGAAATATTTTGAATATTTGCTTCGGGTGCATTCAACTTGTTTGCTACTACAACTTGCGATGTTGAAAAGGATGTCATTAATAATGATAATAAAAATAGTACTGTGGTTTTTTGTAAAGTTTTCATAATTGTAATATTTAAATTAAACTTTGGTTTCATTTGGTTAAAATTAAATCAAACTACGTGCCAAACTTTTTTTTTTACAAAAAAAAGGAGAGCCAAAGCTCTCCTTATTAATCTGTTAAATGGGGATAAAATTATTTTTTGAAATTAAATTTATTTGAAAATTTTTCGTACAATTTTGTTTGATGATTTTCAACTTGTAGAGTTTTTCCCATCAAAAAAATTATTTCAACATCATTAGTTATCATGTCTAAAGCATCACCATTTGAAACAAATAAATTAGCGTCTTTTCCAGTTTCCAGAGTCCCTGTGATATTATCAATACCTAAAATTTTAGCGGTATTATAAGTAATTAATTTTAAAGCTTCTTCTTTATCCAATCCATAAGCAGCGGCAGTTCCAGCTAAAAATGGCAAATTTCTTGCACCCATTCTTGGCATATCACCTGAGTAGTCAAGGCAAAATAATATGCCTGCATCTGCCAAAATCTTTGGGGTTTTAAATGGTTGGTCAATATCGTCCTCTGGAAAGTTGGGTAAACTATGTATTCTACCTAAAATAATTGAAATATTATGCTCTAATATAAAATCAGTAATTCGCCAAGACTCAGAAGCACCTACTAACACTATATCATTTATATTATGTTTTTTTGCAAAATAAACTGATTCTTTAATTCCATTAACTCCATTTACATGAATATATAATTTTTTTTCACCTTTGGTTAATTCTACTAAAGATTGTAATCTTAAATCTTGCTCTAACTGATTTAACTTCGAATAATTTACAGACTTTCTAAATAGGTCATCCAGCTCTTTAATTGATTCCTGTATTTCATCATTTTCTTCAACATGTTCTGTTTCATCTGAAGAAGTAAAAACATGTGAATGACCGTGATGCTTAAAATCATGTTTTTCTGGCCAATACAAATGAATTCCGTCGTCTTTTAAATAAGTTGCATCTTCCCAATTCCAACCATCCAATTTCATAATTGATGACATACCACCAATTAACCCACCTCTTGGGGTAATTTGGGCTAACAAAATACCATTTGTTCTAACAGTCGATGAGACAACTGACTCTGTATTGTATGCAATTTGAGATCTAACATTAGGATTTAAATCTCCAACCTCCCGCTCATCTCTGGTTGCCCTGACTGCATCAATTTCAACAAGTCCTAAAGTTGAATTAGGTAAAATAAATGATGGATAGACATGCTTTCCCTTTATATCATAAAATAGTCCCCGATCTTTATTTATAATAACTAAATCTGAATCGCCAATTGCTATTATTTTTCCATTCTCAATTATAATTGTTGAATTCTCAATTATTGTACCATCTCCAATATGAGCAATACCGCCACTTAAAATAAACCTTTGTTCACTTTTTCCCTGGGATTGACAAAAAATTAAATTAGTTGTGAAAAATAAAATAAATAATAACTTATTCATGATTAATTAATTTATTTAAAAGTCTACTTTTTTCTTTTTTAATATATAAACGATGTGACAAATCATTTTCTATTGAGAAATAACACCTTCCATCTATAAAGGTTTTCTCAACGAAAGAATAAATTGATAATGGGTTCTCCGACCATAAAACAATATCTGCATGTTTGTTTTTTCTTAAACTTCCAACATATTTATCTATATGCAACATTTTTGCAGGATTTAATGTAATCATTTTCCATGCATCTTCTTGAGAAGTGTTACCATATTTCACCATTTTTGCGGCCTCTTGATTTAATCTTCTTCCCATTTCTGCATCATCTGAGTTTATAGCTGTATTAACACCCATTTGATTTAAAATAGAGGCATTGTGAGGAATGGCATCATTGACTTCATATTTATAAGCCCACCAATCAGAAAATGTAGAAGCATTTGCCCCATGTTCTTTTAATTTGTCAGCAATTTTATATCCCTCCAAAACGTGTGTGAAAGTATTTATATTAAAATTAAATGATTTCGCTAGATTCATTAACATAATAATTTCGGACTGAATATAAGAATGGCAAGTGATATATCTCTCTTTATTAATTATCTCTAAAATTGCATCTAACTCTAAATCTTTCCTTGGTTTAGGTTTTTTATTTCTTTTATAATTTTTCAAATTATATTCATAGTCTTTAGCGCGACTAAATGCGTCAATCATTATTTGTTCTACTCCCATTCTTGTTTGAGGAAATCTAGTTTTATGATTATTGCCCCAGTTTGATTGCTTAACATTTTCTCCAAGAGCAAATTTGATAAATGGCTTAGCCTTTTTAAATTTTAAATTTTCCGCTGATTTACCCCATCTCAATTTTATTATTGAAGATTGTCCTCCAATTGGATTAGCTGAGCCATGTAAAAGCTGAGCAACGGTTACCCCACCACTTAATTGTCTATATATGTTAATATCATTTGCATTAATAACATCACCAATTCTTACTTCGGAGGTTACTGCTTGAGTTGACTCATTTACTCCACCACTAATTGCTATATGTGAATGTTCGTCAATTATACCGCTTGTTATGTGCTTTCCAGAAACATCAATAATTTGTAAATTTTTTGAGTTTCTAAAAACACTCTTTTTAATATTTTTTCCTACAGCAATAATTTTTCCGCTTTCAATTGCGACATCACAATTCTTAATAATTCCCCTAGACTCATTAGTCCAAACAGTCGCGTTTTTAAACAAAATTGTTTCTTGTAGTGGTTCTTTTATTAATCCATATGCTGCATTGGGAAATAGTATATCTCCATGTTTAGGAATATTATCTAGATCATTCTTATTAATTGGATAAAAATTGTTTTTGACTAAATTAAATTTCTTCCAATCTAATAGAGAGTCCTGTAACTCTCCAGTAATATCATTATCAAAAACTCCACTAAAAAAGTTTTTTTTGTAGGAAAAAGAAATTCTGTTACCTATTAATTTAATATTTCTTAATTTTTTCTTTTTAGAGGCGCTTGATGAAAACTCGCCAGCAATTTTTCCTTTTTCAACAAAGAAATTTATTAAACCTTCTTCTTTTTCATCGACAAAAAGTGAATGCTCTCCAATTAATTTAGTAATATTTTTATTATTTACATCGTGACTTACTCCATCAATCCAGTTTTGAACTATTATAAATTCTTTACTAAATAAGTTTCCGCTAAAAATTAAAAAATTTGCTTTTTTTCCCTTACTTATAGAACCAACCTTATTGTATATATTAAGAAATTTTGCGGGATTATATGTTAAAGCCTTAAGAGCACTAACCTCTGATAATCCCAAAGAAATTGATTTATTTAAATTTTTAAAAAAATCTTTTAATTCCTCTCCGTGGGTAGTTAGCGCAAAATCTATATTGTTTTCAAATAAAATTTTTAGATTATAAGGGGCCATTTCCCAACTTTTAAGTTCCTTCAGTGATAATTCTAAATTATCATAAGGATCATTCAATAGGTTAATTTCTGGAAAATTTAGTGGAACAATTAATTTTGGGTTAATATCTTTTAATTCTTCAACTCTTTGATATTCATCTCCTTTTGTTTTAATAATAAAATTATCTTCGAATTCTTTTTGTATTTTATTTGCTCTAAATATCGATTGTAATCCATCTACTTCAAATATTTTTGGTAATCTTTTATTATTAACAAATGAAGCAAGTGAGTTATTAAAATCGGTTTTATTATTTTCATACCAAAACATATCATAATAAGATTGCCTGATTAACGCAATAGAGCCCATTAAAGAATTTGGATAAGGTGTGCTTGATCTACCTTTATCAAATGACATGCATAAAGCAGACTTTTCAAGCATAACTAAATTATTAGTAGATCGACTATTTAAAGATACTAATGTGGATGTTCCTCTAATTATTCCATCTCTTTTCAAAGAATTTACTAATCCAAAACCATGATTAATATAACTTCTCGATTCTTTTTCGTTTACAAAAAAATTATTAACTGCATTATATTCAGTATTTAAAGCAGAATTCCAAGAACCTAAAGTTTGGTTATTTTGATTATGTTTATTTTGTCCGTATTCACTAAAAATGTCTATAAAAGAAGGGCATATCGTTAAATTGCTTAAGTCAAATATAATAGACTCTTTTGGAATCTTGATATTCTTACCAACATCAATAATTATATCATCCTTAATTATTAAAGTTGCATCTTCTATCTTCTTATTATAGCTTAAATAAATATTTGCATTTACAAATGCATAAGTTTCTTGACTAGTTAATTTTACACCGTTAACAGGAAAATTTTCCTGAGATAGAGAGTTAAAATTTACTAAAAAGATAAATGTTAATACAAAAAATTTATTCACGACTATATTAAGTTAAACTAAAACTAAAATGCTTAATTTTGAATAAATATAAAATATATTTTTTATGAGACCATATCAAGCTAACTTACTTAATAGTATAACTTTAATCTTAATGCCTCTTTGGGCTTATTTTTCTTTTGTGGGAAGTGAAGACAAGCCAGAGCTTTCATTAACTGCATTTATACCACTAATTTTTGGAATAATTTTATTATTGTGCAACTGGGGAATAAAAAAAGAAAATAAAATAATTGCACATATTGCTGTCCTAATTACATTTATAGCATTAATTGGCTTGACAATGCCTCTAAAATCAGCAATTGCAGATGAAAGAACTCTTTCAATTATTAGAGTATTGATAATGATTTCAACTGGCTTAATTTCATTATTTTACTTTATTAAAAGTTTTATTCAGGCTAGAAAAAATAAATAAAACTTTTGTTTGGAAAAAGCACTGCTAATTGGAATAATTACTCAAGAACAGCCTGAAGAAGTTGCAACAGAATCAATCAATGAACTTGAATTTTTAACTCTTACAGCAGGGGCAAAAACAAAGAAAAAAATTCTACAAAAGCTCATTAAACAAAATAGTAAAACATTTATTGGAAAGGGTAAAATATATGAAGCAAAAGAAATAATAGTTTCAGAAAAAATTGATATTGTTATCTTTGATGACGAATTGAGCCCAACTCAATTAAGAAACATTGAACAAATTCTTAAATGTAAAATTCTAGATAGAACAAATTTAATTCTTGATATATTTGCATTTCGTGCATCTACCGCATATTCAAGAACACAAGTTGAATTGGCACAATATCAATATCTTTTACCGAGACTAACTAATCTTTGGACACATTTATCAAAACAAAAAGGGGGTATTGGAATGAAGGGTCCTGGTGAAAAAGAAATTGAAACTGATAGAAGAGTAATAAGAAAAAAAATTAGCCTATTAAAAAAGCAACTAAAAAAAATTGATATCCAAATGGAAACTCAAAGAAAAAAAAGAAAAGAAATGATAAGAGTTTCATTAGTTGGATATACTAATGTTGGAAAATCTACATTAATGAATTTAGTTAGTAAATCTAATGTTCTATCAGAAAATAAATTGTTTGCTACCCTTGATACTAAGATGAAAAAAGTTGTTATCAATAATACTCCTTTTTTATTATCTGACACTGTTGGATTTATAAGAAAGCTGCCTACTCAACTTGTAGAGTCATTCAAATCTACATTAGACGAAATTAGAGAATCTGATATTTTAATTCATGTTGTCGATATATCGAGCTCAAATTTTGAAAAACATATGTACTCTGTTAACAAAACATTAAAAGAAATTAATGCCTCTAATAAACCTCAAATAACTGTATTTAATAAAATAGACTTATTTACTTATAATAAAAAAGAAGAAGATGATTTAACGGATTGGAAATTTGAGAATTATGACCTCAAATATTGGGAAAATACATGGATGAAAAAAACAAACAATAACAGTGTTTTTATCTCTGCAATAAATAAAAAAACTATAACTAAATTCAAGGAAATATTGTATAAAAAAGTTTGCGAAGCTCAATCAATTAGATATCCTTACAAAACAATTTCATATTAAGTTAATATTTTAAAATATATTTTTTTTCTGTTGATCCGTCATCAAAAACTGATATCAAAAAACCTTCATGATTATTTTTTGTTTCTTGACCAAGCAAATTTAACTGATGCTTTAAATTCTTTTTCTTTAAAATCTCGTTTAAATTTGTTGTTGAGTCTAAGCACTCAAGATTATCGTATACAAATTGAGAAACGAAACTAATTACCTGATCCATTTTTACAGAACTTGACTCCCATGGGCAGTGACCGTCACCTGGAAAAGTTAATAAATTTGTCTCTAGATTAAAAGACGAGAATTCTGGATATAAAGCTCCACCCCCACATAATTGGTCATAATTTGGATTATTTTGAAAACCATTACAATCATAAGGAACTACTCCATCATCATCTCCATGACAAAAAACAGAAGGAACATCATCCATATCAATATATTCAGACCTATGCAACGCCCCGGCTAAACTTATTACACCTGAAACGGTTGAAGAAAACCCCTCATTACCGCTATTTCCTTCAACACCACCTAATTCATCAAAAATAGATTGAGCAATTGTTGCACGCTCAGAGTCCAGTGGTGAAATAAATTCATCAACACTTTCAACATGAGCTGCATGCATAAACAAAACACCTCCAGCTGAATTACCTCCTGCCCAAATTTGATCAGGATCAATTCCAAAAGTATTATTGTTTTCATAAAAATCTTTTCTAAAGTATCTTATTGCTGCCTTACCATCCATTGTAGCATTCAAAACAACTTCATAGGCACTTTGAGTGTTTGTATAAAATGTAAATTGCTGAAAAAATCCAACTATATCATTTGCTAACCTATAATTAATAGAAGCGGTAACAAAACCTCTTTTCGCAAAGGCCTCGCAAAAATCAACTGCAGTTGGATTATTTTTACTGCCAAAAATAAATGTTCCACCATGAGCAAAAATAATTAAGGGTCTATTTGTTTCTGTATCACCAATCGGTCTATAAATATCCATTTGCAGATCATGAATTTCTGAATAAGTTACAGTTGTAACTTCTACATCTTCAAATATTTCTTCTGAATACCTTCCTTCACAAGGGACTTGAGCTATTAAGAAATTAGAAAATAAAATAAGTATTTTTAATATTTTTAGTTGCATCATTAAAATTTTTTTGAAACAAAAAAAACCCCTCAATAAAAGAGGGGTTTTTCAAAGCATTTAGTTTTTATTTTACAATATCAATTTTCTTAGTTAGAGAAGTTTCACCTGCCTCCATTCTAACAAAATATGTTCCCTGTGATATACTTGAAGCATTATAATATAATTCGTGCATTCCTGATTCAAAACTAGTATTAGTTAATTCATTAACCATATTACCAACTATATCATAAATTGCTATTTTAACATTTGATGTCCTAGGAACAAAGAAACTAATAGTCGTTTCTACATCAAATGGGTTTGGATAATTAGGATATAATTCAAAACTTGAACCTTCTAACTGATCAATTCTAATGTTTCCAACAACAGAAATACCATTGGAAGTATAAATATTACTTCCTTCAGACCAATTATCTATAATTAATGAACCTATTGAGGCCTTAGATTTTGTCCAAATTTCTAAAGTTATATTTTCTCCTATTTCAAGGCCATCCCTTTCATCTGTAGTTGAATCGTCACCCCAAACGGTAAGAGCTGTAGACTCTCCGTTAAATGTAACACTTCCAACTAAATTTCCTTTTGAATTATATGCAGCAATTTCATCTCCAATATTCGGAATATTTTCCCAAGCCTTGAAAGGAATACCAATAACCATATTGTCACCTGTATTTACTGCTTTTTTATAATTATGTAAAGGATATGATACTGAAGGTGTACCTATTCTCGCTAAATTTGTTACATCTGGGTATACAAATTGATCTTCCTGACCAACTTTTACGGCATAACCCTGCCCTGGCATCATCATTCCTGATCCTGATCCAACAGTATTTACACCAATTAGTGGCCAATAAACATTTCCTGATCCATCTTTCATTATCACGAAATTGTCCGCATCAACTAAAGAAGACATCATTTCTGATGCATCAGCTGCTTCTTGGTGAAGATATCCAATAAAACTCCATCCAGCAGGCATATACATTTGTAAATCAGATGAAACTAAATCACCTGAAATTTCAAGCATACTTACTTCATCTGCTTTAATAGAATAACCCTCGCCATCAGTAAGTGAACCTATACTGTTAATACCAAGAGAAGGCCAGAAAACATTACCTTGCTCATCTTTAACTATAGTTAAATTGATTCCAGATAATACCGACTCCAATGAAGGTTCATCGGGAGATATGAATGTTGAGTATAAACCCCAACCCTCTTGAATTTCTATTTGCTGCATATAGATTGTTCTAGCAACAATATCAAGGACCCTACTTAAACCACCACATGCAAAATCTGCTTCATTAGGATAAGTTTGGTCATAAGTTGCTTCAGCTGGATAATAAGCGTTATCAGAATCTGAACCTTGACCATCAAAGTTCGCCTCGTTTGCATTCCATATAAACCATTCAAATTCAGCTCCTTCTAAATCATTATCACTATAAACTGTCATTGAAGACTCTTCTAAATTCCACATCATAACACCAACAACTTGACCATTTAAAGATGCGGCAATCCAATCACCATAAGTAATTGCTTCAGAGTCAATACTTATATCAGCATCAACTGGCACCTCAATAGAATGAGAACAATCTGTTTCATCAATAGTCCAAGCAGATGGAGAGTAAAATGGAACTGTTATATCAGAAGAAATTGAACATCCATTTTCATCTGTAGCAACTACTGAATAAGTACCTGCAAATAAGCCATCTATATCATCCCCATTTTCCCATGTTGTAGTTCCATCAGCTAAAGACGCAGTCCATTCATATGTATACTGACCTGTTCCACCTTCAACAGTAATACTTATACTACCAAAACCATCTTCAATATCGCCTAATACATGTGGCCCAGCCAATATTTGATCAACCGTCAAAATCATCTCATCAGATTCTGTGATTTCAACTTCAATAGAAACCGAACATCCATTTTCGTCCGTCGCAACTACTGAATAAGTACCAGCTCCAAGATCCGATAAATCTTCACTCGTATCTCCATTTGACCACTCATATGTGTAAACTCCTGTACCACCTGTTACTGTTACATCAACAGAACCATCCGTAGCTCCATTACATGAAACACCAAATCCAGTATAATCAGAATGAGTTTCTGAAATAGTCATTTCGTCAGACTCAGTAATAACAACCGTTTCTGAAACTGAACATCCATTTTCATCAGTTACTATAATAGTGTAAGTACCTGCTCCAAGATCAGATAAATCTTCACTCGTAGCTCCATTTGACCACTCATATGTATAAACTCCTGTACCACCAGTTACTGTTACATCAATAGAACCATCTGTAGCTCCATTACATGAAACACCAAATCCAGTGTAATCAGAATGAGTTTCTGAAATAGTCATTGCATCAGGTTCTGTTATTTCGATCTCAATATTAATAAATGAACAATTTTCATCGACAACAGTTACAGAATATAAACCGGCACTTAAATTAGATACATCTTCGTTGGTACTAATAAAACTATTATCTGAAGTCCATAAAAAATAATATGACCCAACACCGCCTGTTACTGTTAGATCAATTGACCCATTTGATTGTCCATTACAAGAAACACCATATCCATTATTGTCAGAGTGAGTTTCAGATAACTTAATTCCTTCACAATCAGTTATTTCTAAATTAGCATTTGATAAAATTTGATAATTGATACTTATTAAAAGTATCAAAAAAAGCAATGAAATATTTTTCATTATAAAAATATTTAGTTGTATAAATATAGTGGTTTTAGTTTAGTGTAGAAATATCTAAATCTATTGCTTGCGCAACTTAGGTTGTTTTATCTCTTTTAATATCTCTTCATACAATAGAATAAATAAGATTCTTTTAAATGATTAGAGCTAGGGAAGAGAGAAGGAGAAGGCAAAACAGGATACACGTCACATTAAATAAAGCCCACCTTAATTGGTGGGCTTTCTATTTATACTTTAAAAGGTAACCAGATTATTATTAATTTACATTTTTTAATCAATAACTATTGAACGAGTCATGCTTTTATGATCAGAACTTATTTTAACAAAATATAAGCCTTTTTTAAAATCAGAAAGGTCTAATGTAACTCCTTCAAGTGTATTTAAACTTAATACAACCTGACCAAGATTATTAAATACCGCTATATTAGTCTCTTTATTAAATTTTCCATCAATATTTAATAAGCCACTTGTTGGATTTGGATAGATATTAAACGTAACATCATGTTCGTTTAATGTTATAAAATCACATCCAGAACCAAACCAATAACCAATTTCATTTTGATGAGTGGCAAATTGATCTATAGTTTCATTTGTTAAATAATCATTTTCATTTCCCGCTGTACCAATCCATGAAAGAGTCCATGTTGGATCACCATTAATGATAACTCCAAAACAATCTTCTTCCAAATTAGTTGGAAAACATGAATCAATAACATTAGAACCTAATAAAGTTGTTACTGGGAATATTTCTTCACCACTAAATGTTGATACACTAAAAGTAGACTCTTCTAAAGATTCATAATTTAAAGTCATTAAGGTGTATCCATCAGCACAATTCCCATCACAATCAAAACCTGCTTCTGGATAAGTACAAGAACCATCATCTATATTTGCTCCTGATGTATCATCATAGTTACATGCTGTATTATCTATACACCCAGGAACACAAGATTCTCCAAAATAATATGTCAAACCATCATCATATGTAGCAAATTCTGCTATGGTCTCACTAGTTATCTCATTTTCATTTCCCGCTGTTCCAGTCCATAAAAGAGTCCATGATATATCCCCATAAATAGCTAATTCTAAACACTCATTTTCTAAATCTGTTG
>MDSV01047839.1_pt1 | contig 18987 bp, 13 predicted proteins | sample 810851 | NCBI WGS metagenome assembly MDSV01 (sample SAMN05326640, study PRJNA326480) | marine metagenome | isolation source: seawater | place: Atlantic Ocean: North East | collected 2012 | reverse complement strand
CAGATCATTGAAGCCGAGGGTGGACGCATTGCCATTGCCGACGGCTGGCGAAGTACTGAAGGAGTCGATAAAGGCTCGCGGTGGGCGCCGGCTGATGTCGGCACAGCCCTAGAAGCCGCCATGGCCAGCGCCGTACCTGCCCAGCAGGTCTGGGGTACATAGGACGCAATCGTGAAATTTGCCTTCACCGACGAGCAACAAATGCTCAGAGACACCAGCCAGGCGTTTCTCGCTGATAAATCGACATCGGCTGCAGTCCGCGCCGCCTGCGTGTCGCCAGAACGTCACGATGCAGCGCTATGGCAAAGCATCTGCGAGGAGATGTACTGGCAAGGGATTCTGATTCCAGAGCACGCCGACGGTCTTGGCTTGGGCTGGGTAGAGATGGCGATAGTGCTTGAGGCGGCCGGAGAGCGTTTATTGACCTCGCCACTATTTGCAGTGGCACAGAGCACCGCGGCACTGCTGGGATGCCCCGCATCGGAGATGCGCGACTTGTTGTTGTCATCTTTGGCTGCGGGGAACGTGATATCCCTAGCGATGGGCAATCAGTCGGGTGGTTGGGACTCGGTTGACGTGACAGCCAATGAGACGTCTACCACGACCGTGCTATCGGGCGAAGCCCGCTTTGTACCCTTTGGATTCGCTGCAGCAAAGCTGTTGGTTGTTGCCCGAGATGCTAGCAATACGCTGACTCTATGGGTGGTTGATCCCCAGCAGGATGGTGTCTTTGTTGAGCCGACGCCGACGATGGACCAGACACGGCCCATGGCGGCCGTAAGATTTGAGCAAGCTGCGGTGACGTCCGATCAACTGCTCGCTTCTCATGCGGACGAGCTCGTTTCCGACACCTTGGCCTTGAGCCGAATTCTGACCGTTGCGGACCAGGTCGGTGTGGCGCAGGCAAGTCTGGATATCAGTGTCGATTACACCAAGGAGCGTAAGCAATTCGATCGCACTATCGCTTCGTTTCAGGCCATCAAACACAAAGCGGCTGACATGATGCTCAAGGTCGAGTCCGCACGCTCACTGCTTTACTACGCGGCTTGTACGGTCGACGCGTGGTTGGCGAGTGAGGTCGATCGTGCGGCATTGCATGAGGCGGCCTGTATGGCCAGCGCCTGTGCCAGTGATGCGGCGTTCTTCAACGCCGGTAGCGGCATTCAAATGCACGGTGGAGTGGGCATTACTGAAGAGTACGATATTCAGCTGTATTTCAAGCGAGCACGCGCCACCGAGAGCTACTTAGGTAGACCGTCTGAAATGCGCGAGGCCATTGCTTGTCAGTTGCTCGATGGTGATGTGGCATGAAGCTGACCTTTACTGCCGCAGACGAGCAATTTCGAGAGGAAGTCGCAGACTGGCTCAACGATAACTTGCGAGATGAATTTGCGGATATTCGCTACCGCGGAGGTCCGGGTGATGAGCATCGATTTGTCGATGAGCGCAAGGCTTGGGAGCGCCGCCTAGCGGACGGTCGTTGGACCTGCATTGGCTGGCCCGACACGTGGGGCGGACGTGCAGCATCGATTGAGCAGCAGGTGATCTTTCATGAGGAGTACGCCCGCGCGGGTGGTCCTGGCCGCATGGGGCATATTGGCGACACCTTGACCGGGCCGACATTGCTTGCGTTTGGTAGCGAAAAGCAAAAGGCCAAATACCTGCCACCGATTCGAGATGGTGTGGCTTTCTGGAGCCAGGGGTACTCGGAGCCCGGTGCGGGATCAGACCTGGCGGCTATTCGGACCAAGGCGGTCCAGGATGAAACCTTGGGACAATGGAAGATTACGGGACAAAAGGTATGGACCTCGCTCGCACACGAGTCCGATTTCGTTTTTGTACTTGCGCGAGTGGATCGCGACAGTTCCCGTCACCACGGCTTGGGCTTTTTCTTAGTGGCGCTCGATCAGCCGGGCGTGACCATTCGGCCCATTACCCAGCTCACGGGTACCGCCGAATTCAACGAGGTCTATTTCGACGACGCAGTTTGTGACGCTGATGATATCGTCGGTGCGCCCGGTGATGGCTGGAAGGTCGCCATGGGTCTTCTGGGCTTCGAGCGAGGCGTCTCCACGCTGGGGCAGCAAATGCTGTTTCAGACTGAGCTCGATGAAATTATCCGCATTGCGAAGGCAAACCGTGCCTCGCGGGAGCCCGATATCCGGCAGCGTATCGCTGAAGCGCACATTGGTCTGAAAACCATGCGCTACAACAGCATGCGCATGTTGTCAGGGGGGGAGGATGGCAGTCTCAGTCGCGAGGCAATGATTTATAAGCTGTATTGGTCTAGCTGGCACCGTAACCTCGGTAAGCTGGCGATGGACGTGTTAGGACCTGAGGCTGAATTGATCGAAAGTGGGCCCTATGAGCTCAACAAGCTTCAGTCGCTATTCCTGTTTACCCGAGCGGATACGATCTACGGTGGTACCAATCAGATCCAGCGTAACCTCATTGCAGAGCGCGCACTCGGTATGCCTAAAGAGCCCCGTGGACAAGATAAGTAATTCGAGGATGACAATAAGATGAGCAGAGAGATTCCAGATTACGTTGAAGGCCACGACCTACTGGTGGGTAAGTCGGTGCTGATCACTGCCGCTGCTGGCGCCGGTATTGGCTTCTCTGCCGCTAAGCGCGCGGTCGAAGAGGGTGCGAGGGGCGTTGTCATCAGTGACGTCCACGAGGGGCGCTTGAATCAAGCCAAAGACACGTTAGCTGAGCTATCGAATACCTGTCAGGTCAGCGCACAGCTCTGCGATGTAACAAATGAAGCTCAGGTGCAGGCATTGGTCGATTTTGCTGAGGCAGAGACTGGTGGCGTTGATATTTTAATTAACAACGCAGGGTTGGGTGGCACCTGTCGATTAACCGATATGACAGACGAAACATGGTCCCGGGTGCTGGATATTACGCTCACAGGCACCATGCGAATGAGCAGGGCGATGTTGCGATGCATGCAACCGCGCGGAAAGGGTGTCATTGTGAATAACGCGTCCGTGCTCGGATGGCGAGCTCAGGAAGAGCAATGCCACTATGCCGCGGCAAAAGCGGGCGTGATGGCGCTGACCCGATGCTCCGCGATGGAGGCGGCCGAGTTCGGTATTCGAATTAATGCGGTATCACCCAGTATTGCGATGCATGATTTCCTCCGGAAAACATCTTCACCGGAGCTTCTAGAATCGCTCGCATCAAGAGAAGCCTTTGGTCGAGCTGCTGAGGTCTGGGAAGTGGCCAACGTTATGATGTTCCTGGCGTCGGACTACTCGAGCTACATGACGGGTGAGGTGGTATCGGTATCAAGCCAGCACGCTTGATAACCTCCAACGAACAAAAAAAGCGATAAAACGATAAAACGCTTACAGAAGAGAGATACAGAGGGCAGGACAGATGAGTCAAATGAACTGGGATCGCGAAGTCGATGTGCTAGTGGTGGGTACCGGTAACGGTGGACTGACCGCGGCAGTTTGTAACTGGGAGATGGGTACCAAGGACGTATTGATCATCGAGAAACAAGATAAGGTCGGTGGTACCAGTGCGACCTCTGGTGGCGGTATTTGGATTCCCAATAGCCACTACGCGAAAGAGGTGGGTGCTGAGGACAGTCCTGAGGCTGCCAAGGCCTATCTCATGAATACCTTGTTCGGCGAGGATGTACCCGAGGAGATGATTGATATCTACCTTGAGAAAGCGCCTGAGATGCTCAAATACCTCCACGACCGGACCGATGTTCGCTACGAGTCGCTCGCGGAATATCCTGATTACTATACCAATATGGAAGGTGCCAGAGAGGGGCACCGCTCGTTAGAGCCCGCGCCCATCATGGCGTCTGAACTCGGTGCGAATTGGAAAAACATGACGTGGACGCATTTTATGATGCGCATGTTTAATCGTATCCACTTCACGCAGGTGGAAGCCCACCTGCTGATGGTCCAGTTGCCCGGGTGGAAAAAGCTTCTAGCGCGTCTCATGTGGGATTACATACGCGATATTCCTTGGCGACTTAAAACTCCGATCTCGCGTCGCTTGGCTTGCGGTTCTGCCGGTGTGGCGCGGCTGTATCTCTCGGTCTTGAAGCGAGAAATTCCGTTGGAGTTCAACACGCAGATGGTTGAGCTGATTGCAGATGGCGACACGGTGCTAGGTGCGGTGATTGAATGCAACGGTCAGCGCCAGCGCGTTCGCGCAGCTAAAGGCGTTATCCTGGCGTCGGGCGGTTTTGAGAAAAATCAGGCGCTGAGAGAGCAGTATTTGCCGGCTCCGACTAACACCACTTGGTCAGCTGGGAACCCCGGAAACGAGGGAGACGCGCTCTTAGCCGGCCTCGAGCTCGGTGCGAAAACACGGTTGATGAACGATGCGTGGTGGACGACCACCTTGTGTGTGCCCGACGAGCCTGCGCCACGGCTCGCGATTATGGAGAAATCCTTCCCGGGCTCCTGTGTTGTTAATCGCGATGGCAAACGATTTGCCAACGAGTCTCAGAACTACATGGCGTTCCAGAAGGACTTGTTCAAAACGCATACGGAAGAGCACCCAAATGCGCCTGCATGGCATGTGTTTGATGCGACATTCCGAGAGAATTTCATGGTGGGGCCGCTGATGACCAAGGCCATGAAGCCGGACTCTCAAATTCCCAAGAAGTGGTTCGACGAGGGTTTTGTCGCTAAGGCAGACACCATCCGCGAGCTAGCTGACATGCTCGGCATCGACGCCGACGGTCTTGAAGAAACCATCGGCAAGATGAATCACTACGCTGAGACGGGTAAAGACGAGGACTTTGGTCGGGGGGATTCGGCCTACGACCGTTACTATGCGGATCCGGCGATTAAACCCAATCCCTGTCTCGCGCCCATCGTAAAAGCACCGTTTTACGCCATGCGCATCGAAGCGGGTGATTTCGGCACGTTGGGTGGCTTGGATACCGATACCTCTGCTCGGGTCAAAAAAGCCGATGGCGGTGTGTTTGGGGGCTTGTTTGCCGTGGGTAATTGCTCGGCAGCCATCTTGCCGACTTACCCGGGTCCCGGGGCAACCTTGGGTCCCGCAATGACTATGGCTTATCAAGCCGCATGTCACATGAACGCCTAGGGGGCTGAGATGTTGGATCTGGAGTCAATTGAACTCATTAAGCAATTAAAGGCACGCTACTTTCGTTTTTTGGATACGCGCAACATCGAGGGGCTGCAGACTGTCTTTACAAGCGATGCAACAGCGTCTTTTGTGGGCGGTGATTATGACTTTCAGCTCGACGGTTGGGATCAGTTGGAGGCGTTTTACAAGAAGTCCTTCACAGGCCAGAACTTCGGCGTGCACAACGGGCACCACCCGGAAATCTGTGTCGATGGCGATACCGCGACTGGCATCTGGTACCTGCAGGATATTTTTGTCTCCCTCGAGCATGACATCACCATCACGGGGAGTGCGCTCTACGAGGACGAATATCGACGTGAGGACGGCGAGTGGCGAATCGCGCGAACCGGTTATCAGCGGCTGTGGGAAGAACATCATAAACGCGGCGACAACGTTCGTTTGCGGGTGAAGCCGATTGCCGACTAAGGCGAGTGGCAGAATAAGAGAGGATTGGATATGAGAGATGTAGTAGTAGTAGACAGTGTTCGCACCGGGTTGGCGAAGTCATTTCGAGGGAGTTTTAACTGGACGCGCTCCGATGATATGGCGGCCTTTTTGATCGATGCACTGATCGATCGAAACCCCCAGTTTGATCCAGGCGAGGTCGATGACATCATCCTGGGCGCGGCAAATCAGTCGGGTGAGCAAAGCGGCAATCTGGCCCGCATGGCCTCCTTTCTATCGAAGCTACCGATCGAGGCGACGGGCACCACAGTGAATCGATTCTGTGCCTCGGGACTCCAGACAATCGCAGTGGCAGCAAACCAAATTGGTTCGGGCTATACCGATGTCATGATGGCCGGTGGCGCGGAGTCGATTTCGATGCGAGTGCGCCAGGAGGAAGGTAAGTACCAGCAGAACTGTGCTCTGCTCGAGAACAAGCCCGAGGTGTTCATGCAGATGGGTAACACAGCTGAAGTGGTAGCTCGTCGATACAACGTGACCCGTGAGTCTCAGGATGAATATGCGCTTCAGAGCCAGCAGCGTTACGCTCAGGCGGTCGATGCTGGTGCGATTCAGGAAGAGATCGTGCCCATGCCCGCCACCATGAAGTTGGTGAACAAGGAGACCGGTGATGAGACATTCAAAGATGTGACGGTTGATCGCGACGAGTGCAATCGTGTCGACACCACGCTCGATGGACTTTCCATGCTTAAGCCGGCGTTTGAAGAAGGTGGCAGCGTCACCGCTGGTAACTCATCACAATTGAGCGATGGCGCCTCAATGACGCTTCTCATGAGTGCCGAACGCGCTGAGCAATTGGGTGTCGAGCCATTGGGCTATTTCCGTGGCTTTGTCACAGCCGGCTGTGAACCAGACGAGATGGGAATTGGTCCCGTATTTGCGATTCCAAAGCTACTTAAGCGAGCGGGCCTCAATCAGGACGATATTGATCTCTGGGAGCTAAACGAGGCGTTTGCATCGCAATGCCTCTACTGCCGGGACTTCCTCGATATCGATAATGCCAAGTACAACGTGAATGGCGGCAGTATCGCCATCGGTCACCCCTTCGGTATGACGGGCTCGCGGATGGTGGGTCGCGTTCTGCGTGAGCTGAAACGCACCGGTGGTCGTTATGGCGTTGTGACCATGTGCGTTGCAGGAGGCCAAGGTGCCGCCGGTTTGGTTGAGGCCTGCTAGAGCGTTCGCGCAAAAGAACAAAAAAGGCGCCAATGGCGCCTTTTTTATTAGTTTTACTTGGGCTGGCCGATAAATCAGAGAATGGCAGGCAGCTGCTTGGTCAGCGGCATACGCTCTTTCACCGCTTGACCCGTCAGCGCAAAGCCAAGTAGGTCACCCTCTGGGCTATGGAACAAGGCCTTGACGTTCTGTCCATCAGCCTCAATGGTCCATTCACCCTCGGCGTCACGCCCTACGGGTGACACACAGACCGGACAGGCGGGTGTTTTAATGGTCACGGGCATAGCAGGGTAGGCCACTTCCGTCGGTGTGCCGGTTAGCGTGGCCGCTAGCGCACGCGCAGCCGCCATGAGCGGTGCCACATACACCAGTACGTGGCCTTCCACTTCAGCACAATCGCCAATGGCGTAGACATTCTCGACACTGGTGCGCAGGTATCGGTCCGTTTTAATGCCGCGTCCGCACTCAATCCCCGCATCAGCCGCAAGTTGCGTTCTGGGGCGAACACCCACTGCAGACAGTACGGCGTCGGCTTCGATGGTTTCGCCGTTATTAAGGGCAACGCTGTAGCCGCCTTCGGATCGGTTGACGTCCGTTGCCAATGGCCCGAAATGAAAACGTGCGCCTTTTTCTTCTAACGCTCGCTGAACAGCGCGTCCTGCAGTTTCCGGCAACAACGTGGGTAGGCAGTAATCCATCGGATCGACGGCTTCCACGGTGAAGTCACCATTGAGAAGGTCATTAGTGAACTCACAGCCAATGAGTCCAGCACCAATCACCGCGACTTTTTTGGCACCAGTCTGCGTTAGTGTATCCCTGAACCGTCGGTAGTCATCGAGATCGTTAACCCCCATGACCTCATCGGCGGCATCTCCGCCCATGGGGGGTCGAATCAGTTCAGCGCCCAGCGTAAGTACCAGGCTTGAGTAGGGCACTCGCTCTCCCGACGTCAGTACGACTTCACTTGAGACCGTATCGAGCGACGCAACCTCGGTGCGTGTTCGCACGGTGACACCCAGATTGTCTGACATGTTTTCGGCGGTCTGCGTAGCCAGTTGATCAGGCTCAAATTTCTTAGTGAAACCTGTCGAGATCATAGGTTTAGAGTAGTTTTCACCGCCGTCGCGAGTGATGAGCGTTATAGCTGTATCTGCATCGGTTTTCTTGATGGTATTAGCCAAGCTGTAAGCTGCGAGTCCAGAACCGATGACCACGATAGGGTGATCCGAAGGTCCGGTGTCGCTCGATGCGGACGCGTCCTCAGATTCTGCTTCATCTTCAGTACCGGGAATGAGCTCGAAGTCATCTTTGCCAACGCCGCAATCGGGACATGTCCAGTCGTCGGGTACATCAGCCCACTTTGTACCGGGCGCAATGCCATCCTCGGGCCAGCCATCTTTCTCGTCGTAGATCAAACCACAAACGATGCATTCCCACTGAGCCATCAATCATCCTTTTAGTCTTTTCTTAGCTAACGATTGCGGCGCTTCGGAGCGCCGCTACCCATTGAGCCGGCAGTCTGCCCAAAATCTGTTGTCGCGTCATCCACTTGTCGGACTAACGGCAAAGAAAATGGATCTGCTCACTGAAAATGACTCAAAGCGATTGGGTTTTCAGACCGTGGTTACCCAGTAAAGGCTACTGATGCTCAGAGCCGACCAGAGCACCAGTGCCATGCCAATCAACCGAGGGCAGATCGTCTTAAGAGACTCCAGAGACATCTGTGAACCGATGAGGAATAGAGCGAGTCCAAATAGGCTCTTGCTGATCAGCGAAAACAGGCTGGTGACCCCGCCATCGAACTGGAAGTAGCCTCCGATCAGACTGGCTATGATGAAGCCAGCCACGAAGAGCGGTATCCGAATCTCGTTGGCGCTGATGCGCTTCATCGAGTAGCTCGCCACGATTATCACCGGGATGAGCCACAAAATACGGAGGATCTTTAATGTCGCTGCGGTTGTAAGTGCCTCGTCGCCATACGCGGCCGCTGCACCCACAACGGAAGAGGTGTCGTGAATGGCCACCGCAGCCCACATGCCAAATTGCTGCTGACTCAAATCCAATGCATGTCCGATCGCAGGAAAGAGCAAAATAGCGATGCCGTTAAGGACAAAGATGATCGTGAGGGTTTGAGCGACTTGCTGGTTCTCAGCTTTGATTACCGGTGCGAGGGTGGCCACCGCGGTACCCCCACAAACTGCAGTACCCGTAGTCAAAAGTTTTCCGCTGACATCATCAGTTCGCAGCAGTTTTAATAAGATCAGACCACTGACTAGTGTGGCCAAGACCATCACTGAGACGGCAGCACCGTTGGCCGAGCCCAGGGTCACTACCTCCCTGAAGGGTAGGGCTAAACCTAGAATGACCACACCGCTCTGCAATGCACCGCGTGATAGTCCAGAGGCATCGTTCAAGGGAGCAGCACCAACGGTTAATGCCAGTCCAATACCCAAGAAGAGTGCGAGTGCAGCTTGCTGGGAGTAGATCGCCAGACCTGCCCCCATCAAATAAGCAATATGCGTATGCGTTTTAGTCATATGTTAAGTATGACAGTTTGAACGTCACTTTCCAGCCGTTCAGTTGGGCGTTTTTAGTCTTAACTGCCGACGCATATCGGTAGCATCAGAGCGCCGAGACCACCGCGGTTTCAGTCGCGAAACACGTTGTGACAGAGGATCCGTTTACTCCTGCTCTGCCGTACCCGAGAGCCGGTACATGAGTATTGCCGCGCGCTTAATCGCCAGTCCCATGGAGTCCAGTTCAAGGCTCTCGTTAGGCGTATGGCCGCCCTTACCGAGCGCGCCCATACCAGCCAGCGCATCGGTGTACGGTGCCACGAAAGAGATATCGGCCGCGCCACGCCGCAGCGGATCCCAGATCTTCATGGGTCCACGCCCTAAGTCCTGATTGACTGTTGAGAGTTGTTCTGCGAGCTGACGGTTGCCATCAGACGGTGGCATCGGCGGATAGCTATCCACGAAGCTGATCGAGGCACTGGTGTGGGGTAGGTGGTTAGCCACGATGGCTTCCATTTTCTCTTTTGCCGACGCCAACTGCTCAAGTGACAACGCTCTGATGCCCCCATCCACGATGACTTTGCTCGGGACAACGTTGGTTTTTCCAAACGTGGTGCCTCGATTCTGAGCAGAATCGTAGTTCACGGTGGTCCCGCCTTGAATGGTGCCCGCATTGAACGTTAAGCCGTAGTCACCGCGAACCTCGTTATAGAACGTATCCAGAATTCTCGCCGCCTCGTTGATGGCACCGGCGCCCACGCGTTCGCTAAAGACACCTGAAGAGTGCGCTTGCCTACCCGACACTTCTAGTACCCAGCCACTGGAACTGCGGCGGGCAATGGTCGCCCAGTCAGAACCTTCGGTTGTAATGGCACCCTCAAAACCCAAGGTGATATCAGCCCATTTTCCGGCCTCTATGAGATCTCTACGGCTAATGGACAAGGGTTTGCCTGTCATCTCCTCATCCCCCGTGTAGGCGACGGTGACCGCAATGTCGTCTAAGGCGCCAACGTGTTGAAGCGCCTTTAATGCGTAGACGAGGACAGCATTACCGTCCTTCATGTCGCTGATGCCGGGGCCACGTCCAATGTTACCCTCGCGCGTGAACGCCTGAAATTCATCATCTGACTCAAAAACGGTATCGAGGTGTCCGATGAGGAGGAATTTTTTGCCTTTACCTTCCTTGCCGGCAAACAAATGGCCTGCGCGATCCATCTCAGGGGGCATATCGATCCAGCGCGTCGCCAAGCCAAGCGTTTCCAGCTCGCGTGACATGACGGCACCGACGGCACGAACCCCCGCGTGGTTCATCGTTCCGCTACCAATGTTGACCGTTTCAGCCAGTAGCTCAATCGCCTCGTCCTGGTGCGCGTCGATCCAGTCAACCATGGCTTGTTCCTTGGCTGACAGTGACTCTGAATGGGTTGCGGGCGCAAGGGTGACGCTGAGAAATAGGGCGCTGATTAGCGACGCACGTTGAATCAAATTCATGCTCATCTTCCTTAGGGTTTAACGTATCTGATGCTGTGGCTGATTGTGCCACCAGAGCGTCGGCGCTGGGCGTGAGCCGGTCACTACCTCGCCGAGGTCGTTGGCACGATAGAGTCGCCCATTCACCATGACGTGCGTTATACGGTCAGTGCTCTTCACGTCCTCGAGCGGGTTGCCATCGACCACCTGCAAGTCCGCCAGCTTCCCAGTTTCAATGGAACCCAGATCGGCGTCCATGCCGAGGTAGCGCGCAGGATTGATAGTTGCTGTTGCCAGCATCTGCATCGGGTTCATGCCCCCCTCGACAAAGCTCCACATTTCCCAGTGTGTTGCCAACCCCTCACGCTGTCCGTGAGCACCGGTATTGACCAGAACTCCGAGCTCCATTAACTCTTTTGCAACGGCTGCCGCATCATCATCACGATAGTCTGGTTCGGGTGCGGTAACCCGCCGAACGGCTCGCGGCTGCAATACGGTGGGTGGAACGAAGTGCGAGAGCAGGGGATGTTTCCAGACTTCCGTGTCTCGGTAGAAGCGATCCTCGGAGGTCAATCCACCATAGGTCACGCCCAGGGTAGGTGTGTACCCAACACGGGTATTCGACCAGAAGTCGCGGACATCATCGTAGATTTTTAAGGTCGGGATGTTGTGCTCGATGCCTGTCGAACCATCGGCTACCAGATTCATGTCCATGTTGTAGAGCGAACCGCCTTCAGCAACCACCAGCATGCCAGCGTCACGCGCAGCCTCGATGACCATTTGTCGCTGCGCTCGGCGGGGTTGGTTGTAGTTTTTGACACTGATGGCCCCCTGAGCCTTGAGGCGATCAACCACGGCTTTGGCGTCATCGAGCGATTCAATGGGGTCAAACCCTGTACTCTTTGCCCCATAGATGATTTCGCCGGTTGAAAATATACGCGGGCCTATGATCTTGCCTGCGCGCTGATATTCAGCGGCAGGGAAGACCTGAGCGGCTCTGCTTGATGGGTTGTGCACGGTAGTGACCCCGAGCGCGAGATGCGCAAGCAGCGACCAGTTGTTCTGCGGAATGATGTCGTCCCGTCCGTAAGGGCCGTGTGCATGCGCATCGATATAGCCCGGCATCAGTGTCTTTCCAGCCAGATCGACCTGCGATGCACCGTCGGGGATGGAAACATCACCAGAGGCGCCCAGCGCCACAATGCGATTGTCCTCAACGATGACAACGCCATTCTCAATGACATCTCGCGCCGAGTTCATGGTGATGACGCGAGCATTAGTAAAGGCCACAAGTCCTCGGGGACGATCGGAGTCTACCGAGAGGCTGAGATCAGCAATTTGCCGGGCTTCGTTTGTGCCGGTGCCCAAAGAGCCATCGACGCTGTACTGGAAAAAGCGCGGACCTACGCTCCAGGTGAGCGATGTGCCATCAGCGTTCCAATGAATGAATTCACCGCCCGGCGCGCTAACACGTTCGGTCGCGAAGGCAGCGGGGCCGGACGCGTTATTCAGGATGGCAGACAGATCGATAGAGCGACCTGTCATGGGCAGCGCCGCAATGTAAAGGCGTCCCGCCTCACGATAAGCGACGTGTTTGCCTGCGGGCGACATGCGAATGACGGTGGCCAGCGGCGAGCTCGCGTGCGTACGCACGTCTTCACCATCGTGATTCATGGAAATAAGTTCGGTGGAAGCGTCATCACTACCGCGACCGACCGCAGAGCTCGCGCGTTCATTGGCGTAAATGCGGTCTTCGGGGCCAAAGTGGGGTGACCGGCCACGTCGACTGACAAATTGAGCCTCGTCATCACCGATGTTGAAGGTATAGATACCCGGTTTGTTGCCCCAGTGTGGGTTGGTCAGCGCACTGCCACTCAGTTTCGCGAAGAGCAGGGTCTCGCCATCGCTTGATACACTGAGATCGACATAATGACCCGGTGTTGCGAGAACGTTCTGGGGCCGCCCGCCGCGGGCACTGACTTTACGGACGGATCCCAACGCGTCGTCCGACCAGGTCAGGTAGTACACATCCTTTCCGTCGGGTGAAAATGCGGGTGAAAATTCGACCGCATCAGAGGTATCTCGCGTCAAACGCTTGGCTTCAGTATCGCTGCGCTTAACATAAAGCCGACCCATGGACTCAAAGATCACAGACTGGCCATCAGGACTTAGCGTGGCGAACCGCGGCATCGCGGTGGTTAGGGTATCGGGAGCGACATCAACAGCGACTTCAACAGCGGGGTAGGCCGTACGCGTGTCATTCACTGAGAACGGGATCTGACGAGTCTCACCGGAACCAACGTCGACACGCCAAATGTGGCCTTGAGACCAATAGACAATGGACTTGCCGTCGGGCGTCCAAGCCATGGTCGGGTAGGCACCCTGAACCGCCCAGGTTTCCTGCATATCGGGGTCGAGGTCATCAACCAGCATGGTTTGCTCGCCTGACGCGAGATCCATAACGAACAGTCGCGAAGCGGCTCTTACACGTTTCACAAAGGCTAGGGTTTTACCGTCGGGGGATGGCGTAGGTCGAACAGCGCCGCCCGCACCACCAACGACTTTCTCAATCTCACCCGTTTCTAGGTCATAGCGTTTAATCGCCATGACTTCACCGTTGCTGTCCTCGTGGTAGATGAAGGTATTTCCGGGCGTCATATTTTGAATGTAGAACACCGACTCCCCATCGGCGCTGAATGTCGGTTCACCCAGCTCCTTCTGGAATGCGGGACTTGGTCGTTTAACCAGTACCGAGCCTTGTAGGTTTCCTCTCGCCAGAGCTTGATCCACGTTGGCATCGTAGAGCCATACCTCACCGGTTCCGAGTGATCGTGAGGTTGTGAAATGCTTCTTGGCTACCAAATAGTCTCCCGACGGGTGCCAGCTCGGATTATTGAGTAGACGGAAGCTCTCATGCGTTATTTGGTGCTTGTCGTCAGGATTGGCGAGGTCCATAACCCAAATGTTGTCAGCGCCATTACGGTCGGAGGTAAATGCAAGAAAACGGCCATCGGGACTGTATTGCGGTTGCACTTCCCACGCGTGACCACTGAGTAGCGGTGTCGCTTCACCACCCGTAATCGGTATGTGATAAATGTCTCCCAACAGATCGAAAGCAATGTGCTGCCCATCGGGTGAGACATCGAGGTTCATCCAAGTGCCCTCAGTCACGTTGAGGTCAATCTCTTGAACCTCGGCTGAGTAGCTCGGTGCCGAGACATCCCAAGGTGGCGTCTCAGTCTCCTCCGATAATGTCAGACCCGATGCTGCGAATAAGCTGATACAAACGAAGGCTTGTTTTGTGAGTGAGGTGCAGGAAAAGCGAGCATTGCGCATACAAATTCAACCGTTGTGATAACTTTTTTTGTTGCTTATTAGGTATCACACTGCGCGGCTGTTTTCGACCTTAAGTTTGTGTCAATCCGGATGGTGTATGGTGATAGCAGATCGGCGTTGGTTTCCACCCAACCCTATGCCGTTTGAAGTTGGTCTCAGCCAGTGGTTTTGGTTATCACCCCACTACACAGGACGTGGAGGGCGTCGAATGCTAGCAACGCTTGATTGGTTCGTCGTGGCAATTTACCTGTCCGGTTTGGTGGCTATGAGTCTGTATCTGTCACGTCGCCAGGAGACTGCTGAGGATTACTTTGTCGCCGGTAACAGGAGTGGCCCCATGAGTATTGCGCTCTCCGTTATGGCAACACAGTGCTCAACCAACAGCATTTTGGGTGCGCCTGCGTTTGTCGCCTTTGTTGTCGGCGGAGGACTCGTCTGGTTGCAGTACGAGCTAGCGCTTCCGTTAGCGATGATTTTTATCGCCATATTTTTTATTCCCGTATTCCACCGGCAGCGTCTGGTGTCGGTTTACCTCTATCTGGGGCGGCGTTTTGACGATAAAACGCAGCTACTCATCAGTGGCATGTTTCAGTTGTCGCGGGCTGCAGTGGCGGGCATCACCGTTTATGGCGTAGCCAGCATGATTGCCATCACTACTGGGCTTTCCTTTGCCCAATCGGTTGTCTTATTTGGCGCCATCACAATCATCTATGACGTTCTGGGTGGCATACGTGCCGTCATCGCTAGCGACGTTATCCAAATGATCATTTTGACCAGCGTCCTTGGCTACCTTGCGTACTTATTGATTGGGTCGGCAGGTGGTCTTGAGTCAATGCTGGCGCAGATCCCAGCCGAGCGCACTGCGGCTCTGTCGTTTCAGCATCACGGTTTCGGTGACGGTCATGACTTTGCCTTCTTACCCATGCTGATCGGTGGATTTTTCCTTTATGTTGCCTATTACGGATGCGATCAGAGTCAGGTGCAGCGGCAGCTGTGTGCAGCGACGCAGGACGACAACCAAAAGATATTGATCATCAACGGTCTCCTACGTTTTCCTCTGGTCTTGCTTTACTGCCTCATTGGCGCGGGACTGGCGGCATACGCGGGCTCCCACACCGATTTTCTGGCTTCTCTACCTGTGATCAACGATGCGCCTAATTACAATATGGCGCTGCCAGTGCTCTTTTCACGAGAGTTGCCTGTGGGTGTGGTGGGGCTAGCCGTTGTTGCGCTGCTCGCCGCAGCCATGTCGTCGCTCGACTCCGTGATTAACAGTTTATCTGCCACCACCTTGAAGGATTTTGTGAAGCCGGTCATGAAAGAGCGGATTGCCACGCCAGCGCAGGAGCTCTGGTGGGGCAGGGCACTTACCGTCTTTTGGGGGGTGTTCGCATTGGTGACAGCGTTCTTCGTCGACGATATTGCATCGACAGTGATCGTGGCGGTTAACAAGGTGGGCTCGCTCATCAATGGACCTATTCTTGGTGTCTTCCTCTTGGGGCTAATGACGAAAACCGCCACTGGACGCGGTGTCCGAGTTGGCTTTTTTGCTGGTCTCGCCGTCAATGCCTTCTTATGGACCGCCATGCCCTCTGTTTCATGGCTTTGGTGGAACGTTATCGGGTTGGCAGCCACGATGGGCGTTGGGCTGATGATGAGTGGCCAGGTCTCATCGGAACAGAATCTTACCGACCTCGTTTGGAGTCCTGCCTTCTATCAGAATGCGGGGTTTACAAAAAGCTGGGTTCCGGCTTATGGGTTCCTCGGCCTATGGACACTCCTGCTCATGGGTGTACTCGCGATGTTCGGAACACGATAATTAGCGCTCTCTCTCGTTCACATCGGTCCTGGCGGCACCTCCAGTCAATGGGTTGCTTGTCCGCATTGAGCCGCCTGTGAGCATGGCGAACCAGTCCTTGAAGGGACCGGCTGTGTTTTGCCAGAAGCTCCGATATTGATCTTGCGTTTCGGGCCCTAATCCCCAGGGGGTGTACTCGTCCTTTTCAGGGATATAAAGCGTCCTGAATAGTCGATCCCAAATGCTGGTCACGGCCGCTAGGTTAGTGTCCCAGTGCTTTTCCAGATAGCTGTGATGGGTGTGATGCATGACCGGGCTCTGTAACCATTTTGATAGCCATACCGGGTAATGAAACGCGACGTGATAATGCCGAAATGACCCATTGAATCCGAAAAGTAAGGAAAAGAAACCGATGTTAAACAGCGTCGCCTGCGTAATATCACTCTCGAATAACCAGCCAAATAGGCCACCTGCAATACCATAGGCTAAGGCGGCGCCTGCCGCGTAGATGGGCCCTTCGAGGAAGTGTTCTCGGTAACGTGTTAACGGTGTTAGGACCTCTGCCGAGTGATGCACTTTATGTATGACCCAAAGTGCCGGGACTTTGTGTTCGGTGTAGTGAATCACATAAAAAATGAAGTCATACAGTAGCAATGTCACCAAGCTGTAGAGCAGCATCCATCCGTAGCTTATGTCCAGCGCAGGCCCTGTACCCCAAGTGTCTGCCAAGCCATTCATAACTAGCGTCTCTGCGAAGGTGCCAACACTTAAAATGAGGGCGGTGGCCCAGAAGGGTCGTAGAAGGCGTTCAAAGACATAAAGGGTGATATCAACACGAGCAGATACGTGGGTATAGATATCGCGTGGTATGAGAAATTCCAGTAAACCGGCGGGGCGCTCTTTACCCGACGCATCCTTCGAGCCATGACCGCTACGTAACAGCCAGATGGTTACAGCAAGCACCAGCGTGAGTAACAGGAAGGGCCAAGTAAGATCTCTGGGTAAATTGTCTCGCAGCAGCGTGAGCAGCAGGTTAGAAATGTCGGCTAGTGGTCCGATAACAAGACTCCGTCTCCCTTGCGTTGATAAAAACGATACTTGGACTGAGTTGAAGGGTCCAGTGGCGTGGCTTTAACACACGGAACTTATAGTCGAAGTTTACAGGCCTCGAACTGTCTTGAAAGTACATTGTTCGGTGCTATTCTCCGGCCAATAAAACCAATAAGACCCACCACACATGAAGATACCTTCGACAGCCCTGTTTTTAGCAATACTCGGATTAGCCGCATGCGATGCTCACAATTCCGGTCCGCACCCTAATTTAACTGATATCCGCGATGACTGGGTGGTGACACCCGAAGAGGCGCTTGAGTGGGCTTCAGTAAAGCATGACAACCTGCCCACACTCACGGGGAGCCCCGAGTGGTTGACTTACATGGAGTTCCTAGAGACCACGCTCGATACCTATGGCGTAGTTGATGGAACACGGAATGCCTGGCAATTCGAGCGTTGGCACACGTCTGAAGATAGCGCTCAGTGGTCGCTATCATCCGATGGATCACCCGTGAGAGTTGCACACTATGGTGCTTACTCGGGCTCAACAGCGCCCGAAGGTATTACTGCGGAGCTCATTTATTATGATCATGACGATCCTCCGGAGTCGATTGAAGGGAAGATCGTCGTTATTCCCACGAGGAAACATCCCAACCCTCCGTATTCCGATAACTACTTAATCAACTACACCTTTAATGATTATGAATATGCGACCGATGCAGAAACGCTGCCGGCGCCGTTCGAGTTCGTTCCACCCTCCGAGAGTTTTACATTTGATATCTGGTGGCAGTTAGCGCAGGGGCTCGATCGTATCCCACGTGATGGCAACGCGGCAGGCGCCATCATTGTCTACGACATGGCCTACGATCGCACAAAAGGCCTATACACCTTTGGTGTGCCCACACTGTACAACTCGCCAACACTAATCTTGTCGCGAGAAGATGGCGCCAAAGTGATTGACGACGCCAAGCGGGGAAAATCGGCGACATTAAGGCTTGAGGCTGTGGTAGAGACATCAGAAGCCTTTCAGTACATCGCTTATTTGCCGGGTGCTAAGTACGGCACGCCGGAAGATGAGCAGATCATTCTGGTGAATCACACAGACGGACCGTCGATTACGCAAGATAACGGTGCATTAGGTCTACTTGGCATCGTGAAATATTTTTCCAATATTCCTCAAAGTGACCGGCCACGAACCTTGACTGTGTTTCTGGATTGCCGCCATTACATGCCCGGCATGGAGGACGCGCATGCAGCACCGGATTGGTTCACACGTTTCCCTGAAAAGAAGAGCAACATTGTCGGAATGATCCAGACCGAGCACCTGGGTGAAATGGATTACCGAGAAGTCGAAGGGCGTGTTGAGCCGACGGGTCACGCGGAACAGTCTTATTTATGGACGCGTAATAACGAACAACTCATAACAGCGGCGAAGGACGCGGTCAGCAAATACGGTTGGTCTCGTGCACAGTTGTCAGTGCCCGAACGCCCGGGAATGCGCGGAGCACTTCAGCAGGTGTGGTGGGGCGTGGGCGCCATCGGGCAGGCTGATACTGGCTACTACAACTGTGATGTCTGGCACTGCCTCGATGTTCCGGGCTTTGGTCTTGGGGGGTTTCTAGGCTACTACTGGACTTCAGATTCGGGAATCGAACGGTGGAATGAAGACCTATTCGTCAGTCAGACCGCCACCATGACTGAGCTTACCGGTGTTCTAATGACGTCTGATCTCAGTGAAATTCAGTCCGAAGGTACAGAAGACTCATTCCTTGATAAAACCAATCGTGACCAGCAGTTCAGTGGGAATTAAGCTTCCACTTAATGGCTTCAGTTGACCTCGCTGCTAACCTCTAGCACCGACCAAGCCCACCGGATACAAAAAAGCCCCACCCAAAGGGTGAGGCTCTCTTGTATGGCGCGCCCGGTACGATTCGAACGTACGACCGCCTGATTCGTAGACAGCCATCTTTTAGAATTAAATCAGTTACTTATGGGAACATTGGTCCCCTAAAAAGTGGTCCCCAATTTGGTCCCCAAATAAACGGT
>MDSV01241277.1_pt1 | contig 18988 bp, 16 predicted proteins | sample 810851 | NCBI WGS metagenome assembly MDSV01 (sample SAMN05326640, study PRJNA326480) | marine metagenome | isolation source: seawater | place: Atlantic Ocean: North East | collected 2012 | reverse complement strand
AAGGTGGTGATACTAGGGCAGGATCCCTACCATGGTCCCGGGCAAGCCCACGGCCTTTGTTTTTCTGTTAAACCTGGTGTGCAGGTGCCGCCGTCACTCAAAAACATCTATAAAGAATTGCAGGCCGATGTCGATTTTCAAGTACCCTCCCATGGCTGCTTGCAGTATTGGGCGCAGCAGGGTGTATTGTTGTTAAATGCGGTGCTGACGGTTCAGGAGGGTCAGGCCGCGTCTCACCAGGGCAAAGGTTGGGAGCGTTTTACAGACGCTATCGTAGGACTGCTGAATAAAGAGCGGGAAGGGCTGATATTTATGCTCTGGGGTAGTTATGCACAGAAGAAGGGCGCGATTGTTGATCGCGATCGTCATCTGGTGTTGCAGTCACCTCATCCTTCGCCTTTGTCTGCCAGTCGAGGTTTTTTCGGCAATCATCATTTTTCCAGGGCGAATTCATACCTGGAGTCAAAAGGTAAACGGGCAATTGACTGGCAGTTGCCCATGCAGGTTTCAGCTTAGGTTTTTACTATGACAGATCGTGCACAAGTAATTGTTGGGGCGAGTCACGCAGGTGTCTCATTGGCGCTGCAGTTGCGGCGAGAGGGTTGGGAAGGGCCAATCCAGCTGGTGGGTGCAGAAAAAGAATTGCCCTACCACCGGCCGCCTCTATCCAAGGAATTGCTGAGCGGGCAAAAAGAGTTAGACGCGATACGGTTACGACCGGAAAAAATATATGCGGACAACGATATCGAGCTCCTGCTTGGCACCACCGCATTAAAGATTGATAAGGAGCAGCGCTCCCTGCATTTGCACGATGGCCGCGTGCTGCAGTATGCAAACCTGGCTTTGTGCACAGGCGCCAAAGTGCGTCAGCTCCCACTGGCCTTAGATTCAGAGCGAGTCCTTTATTTGCGCACGGCGGCAGATGTGGCGCAACTACAGGCGTTGGCTCAGCCTGGAAAACACGCCGTGATTATCGGCGGGGGCTATATCGGACTCGAGGCAGCCGCAGTGTTACGCAAAATGGAGCTTGAGGTGACCGTGCTTGAAATGGCGCCTCGGGTACTGGCCCGAGTCACCAGTCAAGTATTGTCTGACTACCTGACTTCATTGCATATGATGCATGGTGTTTCCATTAAGACGTCAACGCAGGTTAATGGGATACAGGATCATGAGTGTAAGCTGCAGGTTGTTTGCAATGACAACACAGAATATCTGGCCGACTTCGTGCTGGTGGGAATTGGGGTAGGTCCCAATACGACGCTGGCTGAGACCGCAGGTGTTAGCCTGGATGACGGAATCGTTGTCGACGAAAAGGGCTGTACCAGCGTGCCGCATATTTTTGCGGCCGGAGACTGCACCCGTCACCCTAATCGATTTGCCGGAGGTAATGTTCGTCTCGAATCTGTTCAAAACGCAAATGATCAGGCAAGGGTAGTGGCAGCCAATATGGTGGGAAAAGCGAGTATTTATGATGCGGCGCCTTGGTTCTGGTCTGACCAGTACGACATCAAACTGCAAATGGCGGGACTCAACAGCAACTATGACAGCACAGTAACTCGCGGCGACCCGACGAATGCAGAAAACGAAGGGTTTTGCGTGTTTTACCTGCGAGCGGGCGAATTAGTAGCCGTTGATAGTGTGGCGCGACCGAAGGAATTTATGGCGGGCAAGCAGCTTATCGCGCGCGGGATAACGCCAGACAAGGCCAATATCGCCGACGAACAGATTGAGCCGGCAAGCTGGTTAAAGCCTTAAGCAGCTAGTCACCCCGATAGATGCAGCCCGAAGTACAGGTCTCCCGGATCTCTACTGCAGAAAGCTGAAGCAAACCGGGTTGTAGCCGCTGCCAGATCCAGCGAGCGATATTTTCGCTAGTGGGATTTTCGAGGCCTTCAATGTCGTTCAGATAGTAATGATCAAGCTGTTTCCGAATCGGCTTGAATGCGGCGCTGATGTCGGAAAAATCCATGACCCACCCGGTATCTGTGCCCACTTCACCGGTGACGAAAATTCGCACTGCAAAAGAATGCCCATGCAGCCGCGAACATTTGTGTCCAACAGCCACATTAGGCAGTCTATGGGCTGCCTCAAAGTTGAAGTCCTTAAATATCTCCATGAATCTGTATGATTATCAAGCCTGTAGGTGAAAGGCGACCAATGTTACAAGCCCGTTGATTTTAAGTACAGGGACTATGGCATACAATCAGTGCATAATAATTAGCCGAATCGGCGGGCTGCTGTCACCTATCATTTATGTCAATAAAGACGCGCCTCAAACCATTTTCTCGCTTTCTTTCTGAAGGCAAAAGACTCCCAATCTATCTGGGTGGACTGGCTACAATGCTGGTTTTGCTCTTGCAGCTGAGTGCGCCGCCGCTGCTCAACGATTTTTTGACACGCCTTGAGTACCTGGTTTACGACCAGCGTCTGCGTGTAATGCCAAAGGCTGAAAACCCCGAAGAGAATAAGATCGTTATTGTGGATCTAGACGAACGCTCTCTGCAGGCAGAAGGGCAATATCCTTGGAACCGTATCTAGGTTGGTCAGCTGACTGAGAAATTCAGGGACGATGGCGCCCTGGTCGTTGGGTTTGATATCACCTTCCCAGAGCCTGATCGCAGTATCCGAGATTTGCTGGCACCTATAGATTTGGGAGATCTAGGGGAGGGCTTCAACGCGACGCTCTCCGAGATTGAACCGCAGATCGACTCAGACCAGTATTTCGCCCGGGTTATGCAGAGCGGTATCGATGTGGTGCTAGCGATTAACTTTAATTCCCAGACAGACGCAACATATAACGAGTTGCCAGAACCGATAGTCGATATTGATTCTGAGTTGGCTGACAAAATCACGGTGCAGGAAATGACCGGATTTACTGGCAATATCAAGGTGCTTCAAGATGCGGCCCTGGGCAATGGCAGTATGAATCAAACGCCGGACATGGATGGAATCGTCAGACGTGTGCCGTTATTCATCAGGTTTGGGGACTCGATATTCCCGACCTTGTCGTTAGAAATGATTCGCGTTTATAACTTTCTTGAAACCTATGAAGTCGTCACGCAAAGTTATGCTGATCTTGAAGTGATTCGGGCAATCCGAATTGGCACGGGGGCAGGTGCCTTCGAAATACCCACCGATGGTCTGGCTCAGGTTAATGTGCCCTATGTAGGCGGCTCATCTCAGCTTGATGATCGTCATTTTCCCTATATTTCGGCCACTGATGTATTGCAGGATAATCTGAGCGAAGAAGAGCGCAAAGCCTTGGAAAACTCCCTGGTGCTGGTTGGCACCAGCGCGCCGGGGCTTGGGGATAAACGAGCCATGCCCCTGCAGCAGGTTTACCCTGGGGTTAAAGTTCACGCCAATATGCTCAATGCTCTTTTGAACTAGGTGACGGTCGTCGATGTTAGTTCAGGTGAAACCGATACCCAATCGGTGTTTAGCGGTTTCTCCCGACCAGAAGGTGTCTATTTCCCCTACAAACCGGATTGGGAAGCGGGGGCACTGTTTTTTATTATCATGGTGCTTGGGCTTGGTATGGCGCTGGCATTCCCTTTTTATGGGAGCAGCGGCCATGGCGTCAACTGCTGTGATACTGATTGTCGCGGTTACCTGGCTCAATTTTCAGCTCTGGGCAAACTATATGCTGGACTCCGGTTTAGTTCTGATTGTGCTGCTCATCCTTTTCGTCATGCTAACAAATCTCATCTATGGCTTTCTCGCCGAAAGCCAAATCCGTAAGACCATCAAAGGCATGTTCGACCAGTACGTGCCGCCAGCGCACATTGACTCTATGCTTTTAAACCCCGATAACTATTCGTTTGAACGTGAAAGTAAGGAGCTTGCCGTGCTGTTCTCGGATATCCGTAGCTTTACCACAATCTCCGAGGCTTTAAGCGCTTCTGAATTGAAGACCTTGCTAAACGACTTTTTCACACCCATTACTGAAATAATTTTCAAACACAATGGCACTATTGATAAGTACGTGGGTGATATGGTCATGGCATTCTGGGGTGCTCCCTTGGATGATGAAAATCATAGAGGCAATGCCATCATGGCTGCACTGGAGCTGCTGGAAAAAGTAGAGGCGCTGAAGTCGGAATTCGAGGAAAGAGGCTACCCGGAAGTCAATGTTGGTTGCGGTATAAATACCGGTTTCATGAATGTGGGTGACATGGGTTCAACCTATAGACGCTCGTATACCGTCTTGGGCGATGCGGTTAATCTTGGTTCGAGACTCGAGGGGCTGACCAAGTTCTACGGAGTTAAATTGCTTGTTGGTGAAGAAACAGCTAAGGAGCTTGATGGATTTCTGCTGCGCCTGATTGACAAAGTAAAGGTGAAAGGCAAACACGAGGCGGTGGAATGTTACGAGCCCGTAAGTTTTGAGGCGACAGCGGGTGAGCAGCTCAAAGCTAGAGTAGCGGCTTATCACAAGGCGCTCGATGCCTATTATGAGCAGCAGTGGGACGATGCCCAGGTCCAGTTTGAGATACTGCTTGTAGGGGAACCCGAGTGCAAGCTTTACCAGGTTTATCTCGAGCGCATAGAAACCTTAAGAACCGCAGATTTACCCGCAGATTGGGATGGTGCTTATTCCCACACCAGCAAGTAGAAGTTAGCTAAATTGCAGTCCGCAGTTTTATTGACATGGGAACTTAAGTCGGTAAAATGCGCTGTCTCCTGTGACGGGTGGTTAGCTCAGCTGGGAGAGCATCGCCCTTACAAGGCGAGGGTCGCAGGTTCGATCCCTGCACCACCCACCATTTAACGTCAGAGCGTTTGGCGTTTGTCGCGGACCGGTAGTTCAGCTGGTTAGAATGCCGGCCTGTCACGCCGGAGGTCGCGGGTTCGAGTCCCGTCCGGTCCGCCATTATTCCTCACTCATATCAAATACTTACGGCGTTATGCGGTCTGTAGGCGTTTTGGATTTCCAATAAATTTCCAATAAAAACGCTTAATTGATGATTTTTAGCTTGGGAATCATCGCCAAATCTAGGTCAGCAAAACCCTCCTGATAGACCCGTTCGTCATCCTTCAAATACTCCTCTGTAATCTTCGCCTGGGAATGATTTGTGAGCGCCTGAACGAACTCAAACCCATGCTGCTTGAAGTAGATTCTGCAGCTCAATGATCTGATTTCATGGAAGACGTTTCCGCTAACTTCGTCGCTTACCTGGCTGCTAACTTTCCGCATCATATCGGACAAAAAATCTGGTAAGCACTGACAGCGATGCACCTTGTTATCGTCTTTGATCTTTCCAAAAGTATTCACGTTTGTTTAAGCCTGAGTACCTGGTTCACCTGGATTAGCTCTCTATAACAGAGTGCATTTGCCGTATTCACCTGTGATACCTTGCAAAGGTGGAAGATTATATTGAAAGGCTCTGGTAAAGATTAAATTTTCGAGACTTAGAGCTAAACGCCAAACAGCACCAATGTCGCTACTGTCTGACACGCAGATGATTTCAAATTCTGACTATGATTTCAGATGAAATCTTTAGCCGGGCTACTCTGGTGTGCAAGTCTCATAATCGGACCTGTAGCATTTCAGGGCAAGATTTGTGGCAATTTCACGCTCAGCTGTTGAAAGAGTATTAACAGCGGCATCCCTGAGCTCTGCTGCAACTTCATCTCCAAGGGCCGCACCTATGGCAAACCAGGCAAAGGCTAGAATATTGCTCTGCGCCCCTCCATATCCGAGAGCATACATCGTCCCGAGAGTCCGGTGCGCAGCAACCACCTCCTGTTTCGCTGACAGCTGCAGCCACCGCACAGCTCGAGTCACATCTTGTGAGACTCCGTCCCCTACCGAATACATTGCTCCCACAATGAATTGGGCTTCGGCATTTCCTTGGTCAGCAAGTATTTTAGCTTTCTCAAATAACAGCTCATTTTTTTCCTCACCCAAGGCAAAAATGTTTGAGCAGATACTTAACAATGCAGCTGTAACTAATACTTTCTTCATTCTATCTTGTCGAATGTATCTCAGTGCGCATCTTAATCTACCCATTCTTGTTCAAGCAACGGTTTCATTGATCGGCGCACTCATCTGGAAGAGAGTCTAAGAATTCAGCGAATGCAGGGTCAGCGTTAATTGGCATCCAATCACGAAGGTGGCACTCAGACTTTCGGGTTTGAGCAAAAATGAGACCCTGCTCCCAGGTCTCGGTGGGTAGTAAACCTAGATTGTTCTGGTGGAAATTGTTCTCCAATAAAATCCACCGATATCGCTGCTGCATTCCTTTTGCTAGTTTTTGGTCATCGGTCATTTCTTCCCAATCTAAAAAACTTACTCTCGCCACATCAATGTTCCCTTCAAATGGCGCTAGCTGGGCTTGTGCTCTTAATTCTGTCCTCGCTTGTAGCTGAGCACCGATAGCAATTAATTGGGACTGCTTCATTTCTAGCCCGACAAACACTAATCCGCCTAGAACTCCGAGCATGCCAAGTAGCTGAATCCAGACCTCGATTCTAACTTTCATCGCCTAAACCCTTGTGGCCGGGCTTCTGGAGATCAGCCTCATCCAGATTGCTGGGCGCTTGTGGAATATCACCAATGTCTAGCGGAGTTATTGTGACATTGGCGGAGCCAGGGAGCGTGGGCGGCAGTCCCCATCCCGTTTTATGCATGTCCTCCTCGGCGGTAGTTTCGTGCTTCGCCGCCATCCCGAGCTCCTTGCTTTGCCTCTGCTCCAGAACTTCCTTTACGATCCTGATTACCTTTTCACCATCGATGGGCTTCCCCGGCCTGGATGTTTTGTATTTTTTCCTGGGCATGGACTCCCCTTCGTTGCCCTGGCGGGACTAAGTGATTAGATCGAGCAATGTTACCGATATATAGGGTATGTTTACAGGTTGTATAAACGCTACGTGAAAGTTTCCAATACACATTGTTAAGTCATTGATTCCTATATGCCCAGTTCTCCCAATTTTCCCGGTTTTCCCAGTGTTTCTTGGCTCTTATATTTCAAAAATAAGCTTATATATCAATATGATAAGGTGGTTTTGGGGCTTGGCCTGTCACGCCGGAGGTCGCGGGTTCGAGTCCCGTCCGGTCCGCCATTATTCTCGGGGTCTGTAGCCATTCTCACCGACAAAACACCCCCGGTTTTGTCGACATAAATCATTTTCTCTTCACCCCTTCAAACTGCGTCATGTCGGTTTGTGCATATTTCTCAATAAACTCGCTGTATCTGTTAAGAAACATTTCTGTTCTGTGCCCCAGCTCCTTGGCCGCTCTCGCTGGGATCACCAAGTTTATAAACGCCAAGTGTCCATCAGCCGAACAGAAGCGAAAAACTGAAGGCAGGGGATTTCTTCTGCCCACTACCACGGTTGCGATAAAGGACTTCGAGGAGTCCATCGGCACCAAGCAGAGGCATCCGAGAAGAACTATATCCATAATTGATACCTTTGATGCGACTAACACGAGCGTTAGTCGACGATACTAGCTCATCATAAATGTAGAGGAAAACGATTGACTTAAAACCCAACATCTGGGGATCTTCTAACAGCATTTGAGAGGGCTGACGCCCCGCCATTTTCATCCCCGTGCTTGTTTCCGCTCCTGCTTGTATCTGCTTTTATCCTCCAAATCTCCTTCAATAGATATGCTTTCTAAAATATGCCCATGCCGCTGGAGATAGATCCGCCCAGGTTGCAGCGACTTACCGCATCCTGCCTCGACCAGCGGGATATTCGCCTTTCGGTGTTACGTTTGGATGAGATTAATCCACTGGTGTTTGGCAACAAGTGGTTCAAACTTAAGTACAACCTGCTAACCAGCCAAGAGCAGGGGTTTTCCCGACTCTTGAGCTTTGGCGGCGCCTATTCCAACCATCTTATGGCCGTAGCGGCAGCGGGGCAGCAGTGCGGGCTGGAGACGGTCGGTGTGGTGCGCGGTGAACTGGTGCAGCCGCTCAATCCGGTGCTGCAGTTCGCGGCTGATCGGGGTATGAAACTGCAGGGGATTAGCCGTTCGCTATACCGCCACAAGGGCAGCCCTGAATTTCATGAGGCGCTTAGGTCGCGCTGGGGAGACTGCTATTTCATTCCTGAGGGCGGCAGTAATGCCCTCGGGGTTAAGGGTTGCAGGGAAATCGCCAGCCTGGTTTCCTGGGAGCTTGGCGCTGGTCAGCGCTTGCTTGCTATGGCATGCGGTACTGGCGCAACTATGGCGGGAGTGATTCAGGGGTTCTCGGCCAATGTCGCGATTCGCCTCGAAATCCTGGGCGTCTCGGTGCTTAAGGCGCCGGGCTATTTATCTGCGAATGTCTCGCACTGGCTTGAAGCTGGCAAGCTGACCACTGAGCCCTCCTGGCGCATCGACGATGACAGTCATTTTGGGGGCTATGCCCGTTCAAACCCCGTTCTGGAGCGATTCATGTCCGTTTTCAGCGAGGCGCACGGGATTCCTCTGGAGCCTGTCTATACAGGAAAGCTTTTCTGGCGTCTGGATCAGGACATCAGGTCAGGTCGGATTGCGCCGGGCACAGACATCATTGCCCTCCATACTGGCGGATATATCCCTGTTGCTGGGGGCTTGACGCGTTAGTCACAGGTTTGGAATTGCCTACCAGGCTGCTGGCATAGACCCATTATTGGTAAAAATTCCCACAGAACCCTACAATGCTGGAGTGCTGTGCAGTAGATAGGGCACTTCAGCGTTATTGCGACCGCAAATTTAGACTGGATTCCGGGTAATAGATCTTAATGACCGCTCTGAAACCACAGCTTTCCCCTGCGGCTCTGGTGTTTGCCAGATTTCTCGCTATCGGCCTCCTGTCAGGCTGGACCCTGCTCATGGCTCAATCTGGCTTTGCCGGGGTCTTGCTTGAATTAATGCCATCGGCGAATGAGCCCGAACTGCCTGTCGAGGTGATTGAGAGCAAGGCTGTCCGGATTGATGCGGAGCAGATCGCGCGCCTCGAGCGACGGTCTGTATTCGACGTAGAAATAGCTGCAGATCGGTTTGTTGAATTTACCGTGACTGATGTGGGTCACTATCTAAATGGCGATAAACACATCAGTGCTGCCGCGCAGGCAGGAGCGAAAAGCTACAGCATGACCCTGACGGTGGGTGCAGCGCGGCTGTTTGGCTACCTGACTGCCGACGCCCTGATCTGGCAAGTAGATGCGCAGCGAGACTTAGAGACATATCAGGGATGGGCCTATCTTCCAGCCGGTTTGCCAGCTGCCGAACTGAATCACGATTACTTCATCCCAGCCTCAGCGCTGCTTCCACCGCCATTGCGCTCGCTGGTAGCGCCGATTCAGGCGCTCCAGGTAGGCGGGGGAGATGCCGCGAACACCGCTAGCGCACCGCAAAACGCCTCGTTGCCCAACATCTCGGCCAGCAATCTGCAGATTAGCCAGTCCTTCGAGCCAGATCCTGTTATCGCTGGCGGTACAACTGATGCAGTTATCACCGTGAAAAACATCAGCAGTGAAGCACATGAAAATCTGGAGCTGGAAGTGTTCTTTGTGCTTGAGGATAGCGTGCTGGTGGCAGCAGATCCTGGTTGCAACGAGCAACTAAGCCTGTCCTTGCAGAAAGTGCTGTATTGCACGGTCGGGAATCTGGCCCCTAGTGAAACCCGACAGCTTGGTTTCAGCGTCAGTGTTGCTGAGGCGGGGGTGAGTTATCTGGCGAGCTCGGCGGTAGTTGGTGGCCTGCGACATGATTTTACAATCAATGTTGTGAAAGATACTCGTACAGATAGCGATCAGGACGGCATCAGTGATTTTAATGAAACCTTGCTGGCTACGGATCCACTGGATAGCAGTTCAGTCGATTACAGCGAATCTGTAATCGATGTGCTTGCACTCTATACTCCCAACGCTGTTGCGGCTTATCCCGGCGCCATAGAGACTCGTATAAATCAGCTATTCGGGGTGGCCAATCAAATCTACCGAGATAGTAAGGTCGGGATCAGGCTGCGACCGGTTTACCTCGCTTCGGTTGCTACCAATGAATCTGCCGATATGGATACAGTGCTTACTCAGCTCATGGCTGGAGCTGCGCCCGAATATGCTGATGTTGAAGCTTTAAGGTCGCGGTTTGGTGCCGACCTGGTTATTCTGTTCAGCACCCTGGAGCCGGTTGGCTCCCGCTGCGGTCTTGCACCAGTAGGTGGTTTCAAAACCAATGGCTACTTCAGCCCGGCAATTGAACGTGCTTTTGGCTATTCGGTCATAGCCGCGGATTGCCCGGTTGAGCTGGTCGTGGCACATGAGCTTGGTCATAACATGGGTTTGACCCATTCCCATCTCGAAGAGGGGGCAGGTGGCACTTACAACTTTTCCACCGGCTATGGTGTGGAAGCACAATTCGTGACGGTAATGGCGACTCCCGCGGCGTTTCATACGGACAACCGTATTGCCAGATTTTCCGACCCAGAGCGTTCCTGTGTAGGGGATCCCTGCGGCATACAAAGCGAGGCGACGCTTGGGTCAGATGCAGTGCAATCCTTAAATCTGGTGCGTCATCAGATTGCCAATTTCACGCCATCGACTGTGCCAGATCTTCCACGGCGTCAGGTTGCCAGCATTAGCGGTGAGTCGACTGCCGCAGCAATTGCAGTTGCCGCAAGCAAAGATGAGGGACTAAGTTTTAGCGAAGTCTTCACCCCCAGTGACAGGGTGAGTATATCGGCAAATATTCTTCTGGATCCGGCACATATTGGCAAAGTCGGGACTCTGCATGTGCTGGTGGGCCTGAAAGGGGAAGCCGACCTGTACCAGCTGAACAGCAATGCCGAATTGGAGCGTTGGGATGGTCAGGCCGAAACCTTGTTCCCCCTGGCTCAGCCTCGCATCTTGAATGCCGAGGAGAATCTGGCCCTGCTGCAGAATTTCCAATTCAGCAGTGCTTTGGCAGGTCTGGACCTGGTGGTATATGTTGCCTATCAGATACCGGAATCTGGGGTGCTGATCTACACTACAACTCCCATGCCACTGCGGATTGTGCTTTAGACAAGTTGCCGCCTTCACCAGGGTTTAACATTGCTGGCCCTGGGCCAGGAACTGCCAATCCACCGCTGGCAGCAAGATTACAGCCGTGCTGACCATGGTATACTATCAGACCGACTAACCTCTTTCACTTAGCATTTTTCCAGCATTATCATGAGCCAATTCCATCGCATCGGCATTGTTGGCCGACCCGGCCACAGTGGCGTCGCTGAAACCTGTCAGCGCTTGCTCGAGTTCCTGACGGAGCAATCGGTTTCTGTGATAATGGACGAAACCACCGCGGCCCTTGCAGACGCAGCGGACAGCGAAGTGCTTGCTCGAGAGCAGCTGGCCAGCAACTGCGATCTGGTTATCGTCGTAGGCGGGGATGGCAGCATGCTCAATATGGCCAAGTTTATAGTGCCAGACCAGGTGCCGGTTATTGGGATCAACCGCGGAAAATTGGGCTTTCTCACCGATGTTTTACCGGAAGAGCTGGAGGCGCAGCTTGCTGCCGTTCTGGCCGGAGAATATACCGTCGAAAACCGGTTTATGCTGGATGTGACACTGGCCCAGAGCGGTGGGGAGGAGCAAATCGGCGCTGCGCTTAACGATGTGGTTCTGCATCCCGGGAAAGCCGCGCAGATGATAGAGTTCGAGCTGTTTGTTAATGACCGGTTTGTCTATTCCCAAGTTTCTGATGGTCTAATCGTGGCGACGCCCACGGGCTCAACTGCCTACGCACTGTCTGCAGGCGGGCCGATCATGCATCCTGATCTTAATGCCATTGTTCTGGTTCCCATGTATCCCCATTCGCTTAATAGCCGCCCCATAGTGGTGGACGGTGATTGCGAGATCAGGCTCGTAATCGGAAACCGGGATTCGCTCAGCCCCCAGATTAGCTGTGACGGTGAAGCGGGCTATACAACTCAGCCTGGCGAAGAAATTCTGGTTACCAAGAACGCTTCACCGCTACAGTTGATCCATCCTCTGAACCACAGCTTTTATCAGGCCTGTCGCAGCAAGCTAGGCTGGGGCAGCAGGTTGGTGAACCTGGATGATTAGAGCTGTCAGCGTTGATGTGGCGATTAATCTTGCACAATTCAGCCAGCAGCTTTTCCAATCCGGTCTTGAGCACCGCATTGTCGAAGAGTCAGGCAAACAAACAATATGGGTCGGCTCAGATCGCGAAGCCTATGTCGTGCAGCAGCGCCTGAATGACTGGTTGCAATCTGCTCCGACACCCGAAGAAATCTCCGCCGCTAACGCGGGACCCGCTCTCAAAACAACCGCTATTCAATATGGCCTGCTGCGCTGGTTAGTCGCCACGTGGTTTGGTTTCAGACGCTGTCCTATAACATGGTCTTTGATAGCCGGCTGTGTAGCCGTAGCAGTCTTCAGTAGATTAGGTGATGACACTCATAGCGTCAGGGTGCTGTTCTACCCTTTGTTGCCTGAAGATAGTCTGGTGCAACTGTTTTTGGCCATTGACTCCGTGGCTGAGGCGATTCGTACCCTGACTCCAATGTTGCTGCACTTTGGCGAGCTTCACTTGATCTTCAATATGCTCTGGCTATGGTATTTTGGTAGGCAGCTGGAAAAGCTGCAGTCATGGTGGGTTTTTTTGCTGCTGGTGATGGTGACTTCTTTTGTCGGTAACACCGCACAGTACTGGCACCTTGGATACAATAATTTTGGTGGTATGTCTGGCGTGGTTTACGGTCTGGTTGGCTATGCCTGGATGATTTATCACTTCATCCCTCGTACGGGCCTTATGCTTAGCAATAAAATGTTTGTCATCTTTATCGCAGCTTTGTTCTTGATGGAAGTATTGGCCTCTTCAATGATCGCTACTGCAGCCCATGCTGGAGGCCTGATCGCGGGTGTTATGCTGGGAGGATTAACGGCTGCGTACTATCGACTTTATTTACGCCAGGACATGCTGGGGCATTCGTTGAAATGAGAGAGTAACCGATGCAAGAACTTGAACAGACACTATTTGGGTTTCTTGAAAACCCGCCAGGCTCTGTCGATGAGCTGGTCTCGCGAATCACGCCGGATGTGTATGAGCGACTAAAAGAGGCTGTCGCATTGGGACGCTGGTCTGAGGAGGAGCGTTTGAGCCCTCAGCAATCTGAGCAATGCATGCAGCTGATCATTCTATATGAAGCGCACAATGTCGACACTGAGGCCAGGGTTGGCGCGCCGTTAAGTTCTGAATGTGGAGGCAGTAGTGCAGAGGAGAGAACAATAACCGTGCGCGGCTCTAGCTATGGGGATGGGAAATGAAAACAATTGCTCAAGGCATAATCAGGAAGATGCGCACTCGCCTCGAACAGCCAGTGAGGTATGGCGCAAGGTTTGGCGACGAGGAAGTGCCACTTAACCCATTTTTAGAGAAAGAAATCAAGCTACATTACAGTGGTAATATTTTTTGCGTGCACTGCAGCCGTAAGTCTAGCAAAAGTTTTAACCAGGGCTACTGCTACCCTTGTTTTCAGAGCCTGGCACAGTGTGATTCCTGCATAATTCACCCAGAGAGATGTCATTTCGAGCAGGGTAGCTGCCGAGAGCCAGCCTGGGGCGAGAAATACTGCATTCAGGATCATATTGTCTATTTGGCTAACTCATCTGGACTCAAAGTTGGAATCACCCGCGCAACACAGGTACCCACACGTTGGATAGATCAGGGTGCAACACAGGCTCTGGCGGTAATGCGAGTGCGAAGCAGGCTGCAGTCTGGCGTGCTTGAAGTCATGTTCAAGGAGCATGTGGCAGACAAGACGAACTGGCGCGATATGCTTAAGGGCGCCGCAGTTGAGCTAGATATGGCAGCAGAGCGAGACCGACTCCTGGCTGCTTGCCAAGGGGCTATCAGTGAGCTTGAAGATCAATTTGGGTTCTTCGCAATAAGTAAGCTTTCTGGCATCGAGCCTGTAAGTATCGAGTATCCAGTTGCGCAGTACCCGGAGAAAATTAGTTCGTTTAATTTTGATAAAGACCCTGAAGTTTCTGGCAAGTTGCTGGGCATTAAAGGTCAATATCTGATTCTAGATGGCGGTGTGATCAATCTGCGCCGTTTCTCAGGCTATGAAGTCGAGTTAAGCGCCTAGCAATTGTCCATCTGCCCATCATTACAACAGTGTTATGCGGGTGCCAAGAATTAAATGTGCCCAAGCTATAGAGGAACTTCATGAAAAACGCCCAGGCCAGAACGGTTTATCTTAAAGACTATCAGCCGCCAGCCTTTACCATCCAGACAACACAGCTCCGCTTCGACCTGTTTGAGGACTATGCCATCGTCGAGTCGACGCTGGAAATGCAGAACCTTAGCGGATCGGATCTGTTGGTGCTGCACGGGAATAACATGCAGTTGGAGGAGCTGAGGCTTGATGAGGTATCTCTTGAGCCAACGCAGTACCTGCTGGACGATGAGCAGCTTAGCATTCCGGCACTTGGAGATATCCTCGGCCGCTCTCCTGAGTCATTCACTTTATACTGCCGAACCCGGATTGAGCCGCAAAACAACACTGCGCTGGAGGGATTGTATAAGTCCAAGAAGATGTTCTGTACCCAGTGTGAGGCTGAAGGCTTCAGGCGCATTACTTACTATCTGGATCGGCCCGATGTCATGAGCCGGTTTACTACTACTATCACTGCTGATGCCGAGCGCTATCCGGTCTTGCTTTCCAACGGCAACCGCATCGCAAAGGGTGCAGTGGAGTCTGACCCATCGCGTCATTGGGTAAGTTGGGAAGACCCCTTTATGAAACCGAGCTACCTGTTTGCCCTGGTGGCTGGGAACCTCGAGCATATGAATGACTCGTTTACCACCATGACGGGAAGGGAAATCAAGCTGCAGATATTTGTCGAGGAGAAAGACCTGGGCAAGATTGACCATGCCATGGATTCGCTTAAGCGTTCAATGCGCTGGGACGAGGAGGTGTATGGTCGCGAGTACGATCTGGATATCTTCATGATTGTTGCCGTTGATGACTTCAACATGGGTGCAATGGAAAACAAGGGGCTGAATATATTCAACACCTCCTGCGTATTGGCAAATCCACTCACGCAAACCGACCAGGCCTTCCAGCGTGTGGAGGCGGTTGTTGCACACGAGTATTTTCACAACTGGTCAGGTAATCGCGTAACCTGCAGAGACTGGTTTCAGCTGAGCTTAAAAGAAGGTTTTACGGTATTCAGAGACTCTGAGTTTTCTGCGGATATGGGGTCACGCACTGTTAAGCGAGTAGAGGACGTTTCGTTTCTGCGCACCATTCAATTTGCGGAAGATGCCGGTCCTATGGCGCATTCCGTGCGACCTGACTCTTATATGGAGATCTCAAATTTCTATACGGTAACGATTTACGAGAAAGGCGCAGAGGTAGTGAGAATGATCAGTCTTCTGGTTGGTCCAGAAGGCTTCCGCAAAGGCACGGATCTCTATTTCGAGCGTCATGACGGCCAGGCGGTGACTACGGAAGACTTTGTCAAAGCGATAGAAGATGCCAATAGTGTCGATTTGACCCAATTTCGTCGCTGGTACTCCCAGGCCGGTACTTCGGTGCTGGACATCGAAGGTGATTATTCTGCCGAAGAAAAAACCTATCGACTGAAAGTCGCTCAGCGCTGCCCAGCAACGCCGGGGCAGAACCAAAAACAGCCGTTTCATATTCCCCTGCGGTTGGGGTTGCTGGACTCAAATGGAGAGGCAATCCCCCTCAAGGGTGAAGGCTTGAGCGGAATCAACACTGATGAGGTGCTGCATGTTACTGAATCAAGCCAGACGTTCGAATTCACAGGTATAGAGTCCAAGCCGGTGCCTTCCTTGTTGCGCGGCTTCTCTGCTCCCGTTCGACTGAACTATGGATATTCGCAGGATGACCTATCTTTCCTGATTGCGAACGATGAGGACGGGTTTAATCGTTGGAATGCGGCACAAGTGCTGGCCTCACAGGTCATAGAGTCCATCCAGAATGGCGCTGACCTGGCGGATGCAAGTGATCGACTGTGTGATGCCTATGCGAGTATTCTGGATTCCGCGTTGAGGGATTCTGGTCTCGATAGAGCTATGCTGGCCCACCTGCTGTCACTGCCTCTGCTTGGCACGCTGATAGAGCAGGCAGATGTGGCCGATGTGCAGGCAATTTACGAAGCTCGCAAGTCGGTTGTGTCCCGCCTGGCAGATTCGCTGCGAGAAAAATTCGGGAAACTGTTTGAGTCGATTCCGGCGACAGGAGAGTATCGGGCAGACGCGGTTTCTATCGCAAACAGGGCGCTATGCAACCTGTGTTTGCACTACCTGATGCAAGGCGATGAGGTGCATTGGTCTGCCATCGTGTATAAGCAATATTATGAAGCGAATAATATGACTGATCAGTTGGCGGCGCTGCGCTTATTGGTGAACGCCGAGTCTGAAAAGGTATCAGAACTGGCAGGACAAGCGCTGGCGGATTTTTACCAGCGCTGGCAGCAAGAACCGCTGGTTGTCGATCAATGGTTCGGGGTGCAGGCGATGGCGCAGAAGCCCGGCGCCTTAAGCCGGGTCAAGGCGCTCATGGATCATCCCGCCTTTGAGTTTAAAAATCCGAACAAGGTCCGCTCATTGATTGGTGCATTCTGTGGTCAAAACTTTACCGGCTTCCATGACGAGTCTGGTGATGGCTACGAATTTCTGGCTGACCAGGTGATTGCCCTTGATGCGCTTAACCCGCAGGTAGCTTCGCGCCTCCTCACGCCGTTGACTCGCTGGAAAAAATTTGATTCCAAGCGCCAGGCCTTAATGCAGGCACAGCTTCTCAGGATCAAGGCTGCCCCCGATCTCTCCAAGGATGTGTTTGAGATTGTCGAGAAAAGCACTGTGCAAATTACTGGCTAGAGGAGTGCCACGCTGACGCCAATAAGACATACACTGTTAGTTAGGGTTGGTAGTGAGAGCGGTGCCTCGAGAAGTATGGGTTAAGGCAATAATGACGCTACCGATCAGCGAGGGCTCGTCCTGCTGAATAGTCGGCAGGTCCAGATTCTACTTGCTGCAGTTTGCGATAGGCGCAGCCGTAAGTATCTACCTGCTGCGCTTAGCGGAGGTCGCGGCCGAAAATCTGCATTGACGTTCGGCCGCTAGTTATCTGTCTGTACAGATCAGGCAACTTCCTGAACATTGGTCGTTGGAATCATCTTGGCGCGATCGGCCGCTTCCTGGAAGCTCTCAATTTCATTGAAATTCAGGTAGCGGTAGATGTCGCCTTTCATGGTGTCAAGCGATTGCATATAGACCATGTACTCATCCATGGTTGGAATCTTGCCTAGAGCCGAACAGACTGCTGCCAACTCCGCTGAGGCCAAAAATACATCGGCGCCCTGTCCCAGACGGTTAGGGAAGTTCCTGGTTGAAGTAGATACCACTGTTGAATTCGGCGCTACCCGTGCCTGATTACCCATACATAGGGAGCAACCTGGCATTTCGGTGCGGGCGCCGGATGTACCGAAAATATTGTAAATGCCTTCTTCCGTAAGCTGGTGTTCGTCCATCTTGGTTGGGGGTGCTATCCACAGCTTGGTGGGCAGCAGTCCGTCAACCTGCTTGAGAACTTCAGCAGCTGCCCGGAAGTTGCCGATATTCAGCATGCAGGATCCGATAAATACCTCATCGATCTTGGTGCCCTGAACCTCGGACAGCGGTTTCACATCATCTGGATCGTTGGGGCAGGCTAATAGCGGTTCCGTGATCTCGTTGAGGTTGATCTCTATGATTTTGTGGTATTCGGCGTCAGCATCCGGCTCCATCAGCTGCGGGTCTGCCAACCAGGCTTCCATTGACTGGGCGCGACGCTCCAGCGTTCTGGCGTCCTGATAGCCGTTGTCTATCATCCAGCGTAGCAGTGTGATGTTGCTCTTGAAATATTCAATGATTGGCTCTTTATTCAGGCGAATAGTACAGCCGCCCGCGGAACGCTCGGCGGAGGCATCGGAGAGTTCAAATGCCTGCTCGACTTTGAGGTCTGGTAAGCCTTCGATTTCAAGAATGCGGCCGGAGAAGATGTTCTTTTTGCCCTTTTTCGCTACGGTGAGATCGCCACTTTGGAGTGCTGCATAGGGGATGGCGTTGACCAGGTCTCGCAGGGTGATGCCTGGTTGCATCTCGCCCTTGAAACGGACCAGAACAGACTCAGGCATATCTAGCGGCATAACACCGGTGGCGGCCGCAAAAGCCACCAGACCGGAACCGGCTGGAAATGAAATGCCTATTGGGAATCGGGTATGGGAGTCGCCGCCCGTGCCCACAGTATCGGGCAACAGCATGCGGTTCAGCCAGGAGTGAATAATGCCGTCACCAGGCCGCAAGGAAACGCCGCCGCGAGTCTGGATAAAATCAGGCAGGGTATGTTGGGTATCGATATCCACAGGTTTGGGATAGGCGGCGGTGTGGCAGAACGATTGCATGACGAGATCTGAAGTGAATCCCAGGCACGCCAGGTCCTTGAGTTCGTCGCGGGTCATTGGTCCAGTTGTGTCCTGGCTACCAACGGTTGTCATCTTGGGCTCACAGTAGCTACCGGGTCTTACCCCATCAACACCGCAGGCGCGGCCAACCATTTTTTGCGCGAGGGTGTAACCCTCGTCCGATTCCTCGCCGATTACCGGTGCACGGAATACAGTGGAAGTGTCCAGCCCCATATGCTCGCGCGCTCGTTGCGTCAGACCACGGCCAATGATCAGCGGGATCCGGCCGCCGGCACGGACTTCGTCCAGAAGAACTTCGGTTTTCAATTCAAACTCGGAAATGACTTCATCGGTGCCATGACGAACTATTTTTCCGTCGTAGACGCGAATATCGATGATGTCACCGGTATTGAGATTGTCTACGTCGCACTCGAAGGGCAGCGCGCCAGCATCTTCCATGGTATTAAAGAATATGGGAGCAATCTTGCCGGCAATACAGACGCCGCCACTGCGTTTGTTGGGAATGTAAGGTAAATCATCGCCGATGTACCACAGCACCGAGTTGGTGGCTGACTTGCGTGACGAGCCGGTT